>Ga0194115_10003086_pt1 | contig 18993 bp, 16 predicted proteins | sample TA2MahsurfametaG_3_FD_148656 | JGI IMG/M metagenome (GOLD analysis project Ga0194115, IMG submission 148656) | Freshwater microbial communities from Lake Tanganyika, Tanzania - TA2015002 Mahale S4 surface | ecosystem: Environmental > Aquatic > Freshwater > Lake | place: Tanzania: Lake... | reverse complement strand
GCTTACTTAAAAGAGTATTTAGCAGATGTTGTAGGTAGGGGACTGTTAACTGCAACCCTAGATTATGAAGAAGGTATAAAGAGTGCTGATGTTGTTGTAGTCGTGGTACCACTATTTGTTAACGATAATGCAGAGCCAGAGTTTTCTGCGATGGATCAAGCAACGCAATCCATCGGTTCCCACCTCAAAAAGGGAGCATTAATATGCTTCGAAACTACCCTACCAATTGGCACCACTAGAACTCGTTTTGTCCCAGCCTTAGAAAAGCAATCTGGATTAAAGGTTGGCGTTGACTTCAGTGTAGTTTTTTCACCAGAACGGGTATTTACTGGTCGAGTTTTTGAAGATTTAAGAAAGTACCCAAAAATTGTTGGAGGCATTACCCAGGAGTGCACAACTAAAGGTGTCGGTTTTTATGCAAAAGTCCTTGATTTTGATTATCGAGAAGATTTAGCAAAACTAAATGGGGTATGGGCAGTTGAAAGTACTGAGAGCGCAGAGTTTGTTAAGTTAGCTGAGACAACTTATCGTGACGTTAATATTGCATTAGCTAATCAATTTGCTATGTATGCAGACAAAATTGGTGTCAACTTTTACCAGGTAATTGAAGCAGCAAATTCACAGAAATTCTCATTTATACATCAACCCGGAATATCTGTAGGTGGACACTGCATTCCAATTTATCCACAATTTTATCTATGGTCAGACCCTGAAGCTTCTATTGTAAGAAAAGCAAGAGAAACTAATTCACAAATGCCAACATATTTCATAAATGAAATCCTCAAGAGTTTTGAAACACTAAAGAATCTTAAAGTTCTCATTCTAGGAATAAGTTACCGAGCAAATGTTAAGGAGATTGCTTTTTCTGGAGCAATAGATTTAAAAAATATTTTGGCGGAATCTGGCGCCAAAGTCTTCGCCATGGATCCTTTCTATACGAAATGTGAAATTAATGAGATAGGGTTTGAATATGGGGATGATCCGGCACAAGCATTTGATGTCGTTATTTTACACACGAATCATCAGGAATTTTCTAATATTGATTTTAGTAAATTCTCAAAAGGTTCAATATTACTTGATGGAAGAAATTTTTGCTCTAAGGAAAAAGTTCCAAGTAACATTAAGTTTTTCAAATTTGGAAATGTGACTAACCGCGGCTAAAAATGGAAATTACAGGTAAAAGATTCTTAGTTATAGGCGGAGCTGGGTTTATTGGAAGTCACGTCGTCTCTGAGTTATTAAAGCATGATGTTAAAGAAGTCGTTATTTATGATAATTTTGCGAGAGGAAAGGCTTCAAATATTTCTAAGCAACTCGAAGACCCTCGATGCTTAGTTTTTGAAGATGGTGGGGATATTCGAGACGTTGACATTTTAGATAAAGCAATGCAAGGGATAGACGGAGTGTTTCATTTAGCGGCAATGTGGTTACTTCACTGTAAGGATTATCCTAGAACTGCCTTTGAAGTTAATATAAATGGCACTTTTAATGTACTAGAGGCATGTGTAAAAAATAAAATAAAGCGACTGGTCTATTCGTCCTCTGCATCTGTTTACGGAAATGCAGTAGAGATCCCGATGACGGAAGAACATCCATTAAACAATAGGAATTTCTATGGTGCAACAAAAATTGCCGGAGAAGCAATGTGTAGGGCATTTCATGATAGATATGATCTAGCATATGTAGGGCTTAGGTATATGAATGTTTATGGCCCATTCCAAGATCAAACTGCAGCCTATACTGGAGTAATTCCTATTTTGTTAAACCAAATAGAAAAAAATGAAACTCCTAAAATCAATGGAGACGGCACTCAAGCATATGATTTTATTTCAGTGCGTGATGCCGCAAGAGCAAATATTTGTGCGATGACGGCAAATGTGAATGATGAGAATTTTAATATTGGAACAGGCATTCAAACAACTATAGGAGATTTATGTAATTTAATATTAAAACTAACTAATTCTGGATTAAAAGTAATCTATAAACCATATGCCGAAGCGGATTCGAGAAGACTTGTACAGAATCGAATTGGGTCGACTAAAAAATCTAAAGATTTACTTAATTTTGATCACTCAATTAGTTTAAATGAGGGACTGATGGATTTAATTCAATGGCGAAAAAAGTTTTAATATCTTGGATAAATTTTTATGTGCGGAATAGCTGGATTAATCCAAGACAAAGATAAGAATATCGATAATGCATTAATAAATCGGATGATTGTCAATCTTAGACATCGAGGAATTGATAATGAAGGTTGTTGGATTGACAAAAATGTTGCCTTAGGTCATACGAGACTATCGATTATTGATTTAAGTGATAACTCATTACAGCCAATGCAATCAAATAATTCAAGATATGTTCTTGTTTATAATGGTGAAATTTATAATTATCGTGAACTTAGAAGCGAACTCGAGAAAAATGGATTTACTTTTAAATCTAGTGGGGATACAGAGGTAGTGCTGACTTCGTTAACATTTTGGGGCAAAAAAGCATTACTTAAATTTAACGGAATGTTTGCGTTGTCGTTTTATGATCGGTTAACAAGTACAATGATAATTGCAAGAGATCGTTATGGAATTAAACCACTTTATTATACTTTATTGGAAAACAATACTTTTGTTTTTGCGTCTGAAGAAAAAGCTATAAAAAATCTTTCAAGTTATCAAATTAAACTTGACGAACTAGCTCTAGTTGAATATTTTACTTTTCAAAATATTTTCTCAGATAGAACTTTCTATTCTGGAGTTCACTTATTAAATCCAGGGTGTTATTTAGAAGTGGATACAAATAATATTAATGCTAATTTCAAACCACAAACTTATTGGGATTTTAATTTTACAGGCAAGAATGAATCTGTCAATGAAGTTGAGTACGAAGAAGAATTAGCAAGGTTATTAAATCAATCTGTTAAACGTCAGCTAGTAAGTGATGTCGAGGTAGGAAGTTACTTAAGTAGTGGCATAGATTCGGGAATTGTCACTAGTTTTGCTTCTGAAAACGCTGCAAACCTAAAAACTTTTACAGTGGGTTTTGATATGAGCAATATTACTGGCGCAGAACTTGGTTTCGATGAACGAAATTTTGCTAATCTGCTTTCCAAGGAAATGAAAACAGATCACTATGAATTTGAAATAAATTCTAAAAATATGGAAAGTTCTGTTGATGAACTAACACATTGTCTTGATACGCCTCGAGTAGGGCAAAGTTACCCGAATCTTTATGCCGCAAAACTTGCTAAGTCGAAGGTAAAAGTAGTTCTGTCTGGTACGGGTGGTGATGAAATCTTTGCTGGTTATCCATGGCGGTATTACCAAGGGCAGCCCGGACAACAATTTCAAAATTATGTAGATTCTTATTACTCTAGTTGGCAACGGCTAATTTCAGATGACAGTAAAGAAAATTTTTTCAATCCAATTTGGGCAAATGTTAAAGATTTGGATACAAGGGAAATATTCAGTAAAGTTTTGAACCAACAGCAAAGTGAAATATTGGATGAAAGTAGTTTCTTAAATAAAGCTTTATATTTAGAATGTAAAACGTTTTTACATGGACTATTAAATATTGAAGATAAAATTCATATGGCAAACTCGATTGAAAATAGAGTACCTTTTTTAGATAATGATGTTATAGAATTTGCGATGTCTTGTCCTACAAGCTTAAAGTTAAAAAATTTAAAAAAACATTTCAGTATTGACGAGAATATTGTAGGTGATAAAAAATTAATTTATTACGACAATTCACAAGATGGCAAAATTATTCTTCGCTCAATTTACAAAAATAGAATAGGAGAATTAGATAAAGGACTCAAGAAGCAGGGGTTTACCGGACCAGATTCAACTTGGTTTAAATCTCAAAGTGCCGATCTTATTCAGGATATATTGCTTGATAGAAATTGCGCTATTTATAATTATATTGATTTTCATACCGTAAGTAAATTAATCCGTCAGCATACCTCCGGTCATGTGAATCGAAGGCTTTTGATTTGGTCACTTTTAAGTTTCAATAGTTGGATAAACCTTAACTTATGAAAATACTTATAATAGGTGGAAGTGGATTATTGGGTTCAAATTTATTTCATAATTTCAAGCCAAGGTATAATGTGGCAAGCCCAACACGCCAAATACTAGATCTCGAGAATGATTTAAAGTTTACAAATTTTGATAATGACTTCACTGTTCTGATCTACTGCGCTCAATATAGACCTAAACTTAATCAACAAACTAACCTTGATTCATTAGAAAGAGTAAATGGAGCAAGTATTTGTTCATTCGTAAAGTTTTTGCCAAAGTTGCAAAAAATAATCTATATGTCTTCAGGGGGAGTTTATAAGGACAGCGATAAATTACTTTCCGAAAACTCTCCTATTAAAACTAGAGGAGAAATTACGCCGTACTTCGAATCTAAGCTTAAAACTGAGGAAATGCTGTTAGGTTTATCAAAAAGCTTCAGCATAAGTATTCTGAGAATTTTTACTATGTATGGAGGTGGTGTGCATCCAACTTCACTTTTACCACGCATTCGGGATAAATTAATTAAAGGTGAATTAATTAACTCATCAAGAAATTTAGGTGATAGATTAAGACCAGTACACGTATCGGATGTTGTAAAAACAGTCGATAAACTTTTAGATTTTAATGAAAGTACAATCTTCAACATTGGCGGTCCAGAAGTTTTATTCTTTCAAGATATCGTGAATAAAGTCGCTGAGCAGTATGATTGTGTACCCAAGTTTCAAATATCGGAGGAAAGACAGAACACTTTGGCCCCTGATAACAAACTGCTTACAAAATTTCTTCATACTCCGGAAATATATTTCTCGGGAAGGTGGGATACTCTTTCGTAAGTTTAAAGTATGTTAAAGTTTGTCATGAAGTTTTTACCAAGAAGCTATGAAGAATTAATTGAAAGAGAAACTATAGTATCCAATGATAATGCGAATAACATCGGTGCCGAATTACTAGATCTTGATTCTGTAGACATACTAAAAAATTCCGTCAGTGAAACTATACCAAACTTTTCTGATCCTTATTTTAAAGGGACACAAATTGAACTGTATTTAAAAATTTGTGGGTTGAAGAATTCAAACGAACACAATAATGAAAGCTATAATTCTCCAAAGTATCAAGAATATTTAAAACGATTAAAATTGATTTTAGTAAATGCAAAAGGCTTAACATTAGATATTGGATGCGATGCTCCAGGGAATGTTATTGAATTGCTCCCACAAGACTGTCGATATATTGGCTTGGATCCTTACCTGGAGGACTACAGTATTGGAGTGGTAAAAGGTATGGCAGAATTTCTTCCATTTAAGGATAAAGTTTTTGACACGGTTATGTTCAATACATCACTGGATCACGTATTTGATTATAATTTGGCATTTTCAGAAGCGATTAGAGTTCTAAAAGTAGGCGGCGTAGTAATAATTGCAACACTTGTTTATCTTGAAAAATTTGAATTGTGGCGAGATCAAGTACATTTCCATCATTTTTTACCAGCAAATATAGAAGGACTTTTGGAGAATTTATCTGTATTAAAAATGAATTTTTATCAGTATGGAACGGATAAGCATAGGTATGGTGCTTTTATTTGTGCCAAAAAGGTTTAGGTAAAACATTGCAATTTTCAATTGAAAACTACAAGAATTTACTTAAAGTAATTTTGGAAGAAAAATTTGTTATTTCAACTGACCTAAATATTGTTACTAAAGAAATGCTACTACGGCACGATATAGATTTTGATTTAGAATTAGCTCATCAAATGGCAGTAATTGAAAATTTCCTTGGGATAAAATCGGTTTATTTAGTGATGACGCAGAATCCACTCTACGAAATATATAGTAAGCAATCCATTAAATATATAAATAAAATTTGTTCATTAGGTCATGAAATTGGGCTTCATTATGATCCCTCAATTTCAGACAAGCAAGATTTCAATGACCAATTTTCAAAACTTGATGGCACACTTGGTTTTGAGTCTAAATTTTATTCCCATCATCAACCCACTTTGCACGGTTTTAACAAAATTATGGATTATGGTAACAAGATCGACTTAAATTCACTTGCTAGTGACTTCGAATATATTAGTGATAGCTGCATGAAACCTAGAAAGGATTTATTTAAAGTAATTCAGAGCCAATCCAAAGTCCACCTACTAATTCATCCTGAGTTTTGGATGCTAGATTCTGTTAATTTATATGATTTTGGTTCAAAACTTAAATTATTTAAACTCGATAAGGTGAATGAAAATATTAACTCAGAAATTTCAATAATGATTACAACTCTTGCCAATAGAGATAAACTCGACGCGAAGAATGCCCATTTATTTAGATTCCGGCCCAATTTATGATCGGTTCGGATTTAGTATTAGTGATAAAACATATATAGAGGATATATATAAAATTATGAGACGTGAATTTCCAAAAATGTTTCTAAACTCGCTCTCAATGATTCTAGATGGAAAAGCTCCATATAGGCAAAAAGCGGAGTATTCACATACTTGCTATCCGCGACAAGATTCCGATTCAGAAATAAACTGAAACGACTCAGCAGATTTTATTTCAAGAATCATCAGAGCCTATTCAAGACCATTTCCAGGGGCTTTTTGTCATTTCAATGGAGTTAAAATTAGAATATACAAGGCCAGCGTTTATTCAAGCCATCAAGGATTATATAGCGCTGTAAACGGGCAAATTCTAGGTAGCTCTCGAGAGGGAATTTTGGTAAAATGCGGAACTGGTGTTTTACTAATAGAGGAACTATCACAAGAAGTTGATTTGAAAAGAAGAAATAGATTTGCATGATTCTTTATGGTGATTCAACAAAGATTCGAAGAAAAGTGATACTTTTAGGCGATGAAATAGGTATTCCAATTCTAAATGCAGTTGCTAGTGAATTGGGACTCGAAATATTAGGATTAGGCTTCTCAAAAAAAGTTATCAAAGAGATTCAACATAAAATTTCAAGTGAATTAAGTACTCCTTGTATAGATGCCCAGACAGACTTGGATAGCAATTTGGTAATTTCAGAGTTTATTGAAAAAAATGCAATTCATTTAATAATTATGTTTTCCTATGACGTTATTTTGGATAATACAATAATAGATATCCCAGATTTAAAAATTATAAATATCCATGGTGGAAAAATTCCAATTTACAGAGGCGCAAATGTCTTGAATTGGGCTATCATAAATGGAGAAAAAGAAATTGGAGTAACTGTCCACGAAGCTAAAATTCCCGTGGATACGGGTCCTGTTATCGCTGAGTGGCTAATTTGTATTGAAAATAAAGATACTGCAAACAGTGTTCGTGAAAAAATCAGTAGCTCAGTTCTTGAGTATCTTCCAAAGATTTTATCTGATTATTTCCTCGGTAGAATTACACCAAAAAATCAATCTGATTTGGGAGTAGCGGCATACAAAAAACGCAAACCAGAAGATGGCCTGTTTGATTGGTCCTATAGTGACGAGAGTATTTACAATCTTATTCGTGGATTAGTAGCTCCCTGGCCTGGTGCTAGATATATAGATAGAAATGGCCAATTAGTAATTCTCAAAAACTATATGAGCATAGAAGAAGTAAGGCTGCTACGAAGAATAGAATCGAATCATTAAGCTTTATAGCAACCTCGTCGCAATCCATCAACCAAACTTTCTACCCTGGATTGGATTTTTTAATAAAATAGTCTTGGCAGACACATTTATTCTTTTAGACGATGTCCAATACCCCAAAGGTGCCGGTGCTAGAAATTGGACCAATCGGCATTTAATACTTGAAAACGGAAAACAAAGATGGGCTACGGCTCCTATTTCTCGAAATTTTACAGGGTTCAAGAATGTGAATGAAATAAGATTTGCTCAAGATGATAATTGGAAGAGGTCTTATTTGGACCAAATCAGTAACTCTTACTACAAAGCTAAGCACTTTTCAGAAACATTTGATTTTCTGCAATTTTCGCTCGCTTATGAAACGGAATTTTTGAGTGAGCTAAACATTCATTTAATTAATTCAGTATTAAGGATACTTAAGATATCTGACCAAACATTACGTACATCTTCAGCTCTCAAAAAAGATGGAAAATCAAATCACTTACTGTGTTCGCTTATTAAAAGTGTTGGTGGTGATTCATATCTCTGCGGAGCCGGATCATCTGAATACTTAGATGCTAAAATCTTTGAGAGTAATAACATTGAAATCACATATCAGAATTACAGGACAATAGAGTATCCCCAATTTAATACTAATAAATTTTTTGCTGGTTTATCAATCATAGATGCACTAATGAACTGCGGAGTAAATAAAACTCGAGATCTAGTTTTTGGGGTAGAAAATGTTTAAAACTTATAAAAAAAGTATACTTTTTCATAATCCCGATTATCACTGTACTTTTTTTTATCAAAACGAACTGCGAAAGCTTGGCTGGAAAGCTGAAATTTTTGTTTCGGATTCGTATCCTGCAACTTTATTGTATTCTGACGATGATATACATAGGACGCGCGATTATACGAAAAATTCTAAAATTAATTATCTAATTTGGTTTATGTTTAATTTTTTTAGGTATAAATATATATTTTACTATGGTCGCCCTTATAGTTTTTCTAATGTGTTCAAAAAATTACCGGTTAAGATGAATTATGATCCAATCCTTGCATTGCTAAAGGTTTGCCGTAGGAAAATTATTTACTTACCATCTGGCTGTAGGGATGAATTTACAAAAGCTTCATTTTCCTTATTTGATAACGGAAATATTTGTGGTAACTGTGGGATTTTTGATCAGTGTGAGGATAAATCGAATGTAAGAAATCTAAATTTAGTCAACAAATATGCTGATTTGGTTATTGGAACTGGATTTAATCAACCTAGCATTAATAACCTAAGGCCCATTAAATGGAAGTCATTTAACCTAAATATTTTTTGCTCAAATACAGTTATTCCGGATGAGCATGTAATGCCAGCTACTGAAAATTTGAGAATTTTGCACGTAACAAATCTAAAAAATCGAAAAAGTGGTGAGAAAAACATCAAGGGATCCCAATATATTTTTGATGCGATAGAAAAGCTTAAAAGTGAGGGCTATAGATGTGAGTTAATGAATATTGAAAATGTTAAGTCAAATGAAATGAGATTTTTTCAAACTCAGGCTGATTTAATTATCGATCAGTTGATTTACGGCCATTGGGGATCAACAGCATTGGAGGGAGTTGCTTTAGGCAAACCTGTAATTTGCTACTTTAATGAGGAGTGGAAAAAAAGTTATATTGCGAATTTTGGAATTGAATCTTGGCCATTTATTGAAGCGAATACCAACTCCATATATCAAGTTTTAAAAAATCTATTAGAAAATCCCAACCTTTTAGAAGATTATGCAAATCTATCCAAAGATTTTGCTAATAAATATCTTAATATTACTATTAATGTAAAGGAATTTGTGAGATGTCTAGAATCAATTTAATATGGTGAAGAATATTTTCTTTTGAGTGGATGCATTGAATTTGAATCCTTTGTACATTTTATGCCAAGTAAAATAGACGTACAAAAATTATATTTTTAACTATTGATATAATCTTGTACCTCGCGCGTAAATACATACTCCGATAAACCGTGAAAAGTGTTTGAGGACAAAGTTTCTTGAAATATGGAAATATTTGAATCCTAGCCGATGCGAGTTCTGAAGTGAACAGGTATACTTAAAGTCTTTTCTTGTTGAGAATAATTTTCTTGATGAAAAAGTTGTTATAGGGGCTGGTTCATTTTTTAAATTTTTATCTGAGGATTTTCTAATTAATCTATTTTTTTCCTCAAAGTGAAATTGTTTATTAACTAATAAATTAATGATATTTGAAATGAAATTGAAAGGATCATACAAAATTCTTTTTGGTTGCGCATAATAATAGACCATGACTAGAATTCTCCCACCAGGCTTGACTACAGATTCCAAATTAGCTAGAGCAAGACTCAAATCACCTGTATGATGAAGACTGCCAATTGCAACGGCGCTATCATATTTTTTTAAGTCACTTTTATCAAGGGTATCTAGGATACTACGGTTTATTATTGTCCCATTGATTTTAAGGTTATCAAAAGTTGCCCGAACAAAATTACAACTGCGGTCGGATATATCAAACCCTACATAATTGCTGCAGCGAGAAGCTAAATATCTGGATATCGTGCCTGCCCCAAGCCCTACCTCTATGCAATTATTTGCCTCCTGTAAAACCCAATTGAGCTCATCAAAGAGATATGGGTAAAATTCAAAATAATGTTTATCGAACGACTCTATTTGATTAATATCTTCAAGATTAATCTTATTTAATTCAGCAAAAGTACTACCACATATTTCATTCCAAAACTCCCTATTTTGCTCATCAAATAGAAAATAATGGCTCATATTAAGTATTCCTTAGGATTAAAAGTAACATGACTACACTGGATAAAATAACTCATCTTGACTGTCTTGAACTAAAATTTTTATTTACACAATTATCAATTATATCAAGATTTAGTTTAAACCATTCAATGGTCTTGGCTATACCTTCATCAATTGAAGTTTGAGGTATAAATCCAAGTTCATTTTTAGATTTATCAATATTTGCTAATCGCCTTCCGCTCCTGTCCCAATCTCTTTGGAAATTCAAATTAATTTTTTGGGTACTACCTAGATAATAAAAAATTTTCTCTGCTAATTTTGAAATCATTACTTCTGTCCCGGAGCCAATATTATACACAGATCCGGATTTACCTTTTTCCCTCGCCAATAAAATTCCATAAACTAAGTCAGCCACATATATAAAATCCCTTGAGGCTTTAGGATTTAATGCTAGATTTTGGCTCTTAAGAGCACGATAAATAAAAGTTGGTACCACGTTACGCCAAATAGTACTTTCCGTACCGCGCCAAACACCAGCACCTAATATTTCTCTAGGGCCATATACATTTTGAAATCTAACTCTAATAACATCAATAGAGTGCTGAAGTGCGTAATATGAGCAGTACATCTCTCCTGTAATTTTTGAAATTGAATACGGACTATCGTGAAGTAAACTAGTTGAATCTTTTTCATAAGTCGGCACCGGAATATCCCAAGTTTTTTCTGCAACAGCGCAGCCCGCACCAGCGTAAATTACGCGTGCACTTGAATGATTTTGTTTTACCCACTCAAGAGTGACTAAAGTTGTTTTAAGTCCATTTTCAAAATCTTCTAGAGGTCTAGCTATTGAATTCTGGTTTCCATGAAAGCAAGCAAGTTGGTATACAAAATCAACATTATCTTTGATTGATTTGAGTACGTTTATATCTGCGGCCGAACCTTCAATAAAAGTTACTCGTGGATCAGTTGAAATATTCCATTTTTCACTTGATATGAGATTATCTATAATTGTTACCCGAGCACTCGGGTCTTTGAGAATTTCATCAACCACCCATGAGCCTATAAATCCAGCTCCCCCAATTACAACGGAATGCTTCATACCTCTCCTAATGGTGCAATCGAACTGAAAATTCTTTTTTTAACTTAAGATTATCAATGACTTTCTTAATTTGTCTTTCCAAATTTAAATCTGGTTTCCAATCGGTTAACTCTTGAAACAAAGAAGAATCCAAAATAACTCCTTTTGGATCACTTGGTTTCGGATCTATCTCGGTAAACTTAAGTTTATCTGAGCCGATACCCAATTCGAATGACACCCGAGAAAGTATTTCCTCTGTACTTTTCTCAATGCTACTTCCAATTACTATTTCCGAAATATCAAGATTGTCTACCATAATAATCTCAAGAGCATCAATAAAAGATTGAGGATCAAGATAGTCTCTAGAGGATTTAGTAATAGTAATTGGGTCATTGGCTAGAATTTTCTTAACGAAGGCTGGAATTGCGCCAACGGAAATAAGTGGGCTTATAACACTTGAAAGAATAATTGTAGTTTTCTTCCCTTGATAAGAAGATAAAAGAAGTTCGCCAGCTAACTTCCAGGTTGAATATGAGTCATGTGCAGCTTTAGGAGTTTTTTCAGTTATCGGTTGGTTTGTTTCTCTGGTTAAAAAAGATTGTATATAAATAATGTGAGGAAAATCGTTAGTAACTGCTTCAGTAATTACATTTTTAATACCCAAAACATTAGATTCTAGGGCACGATTTTGATCACTAGAGACTGTAGTAGCTAAATAGATAACGACATTAGGTTTAAACTTGAAGAACACCTCTTGCACCGCCACATAATCTGCCGCATTTGTATTCTTATAATCACAATATTTTGCTACTTCAATTTCGGTCAGCGTAGATTCCTTAAAATCATCAATCACGAAAAATGTAAAGTTTGATAAATTAGAAGCAAGAATGTCTGAACCGAGGGTTCCAGCCCCTCCAACAAGCAAAACTCGGTAATTATTCACATTAATTTTTCTTTAAATGTGTTACTTCACGTGTTACGCCAAATTTTTCGTAATAAGAAATTGCCCCCGAAACAGTCTCTTCAATTGAATTTAAAGTTGGCATATCAAAATCTGAGTAAGTTCTTGTTGGATCTAGCAGAATACTTGGGGGGCCTCCCGCGGTATTTTCTTGAAAATCAAATTCTGGTTCAAAATCTAATTTCATCGCAGATACCACTTTTTTGTATAAATCTATTATTTGAACATCTTTGCCAGAAGAAAAATGATACGCACCATTACCACGCCCATCTATAGCTTGGAGGACAACTGTTGCAAGGTTTCGCACATCAATAAAATCACGCTTGGCATTTGCAATCACACACTTTTCACCCGCACTTATTCTTTTATAGAAAATTGGCAGTGGTCCGGATAGATTACGAGGGCCCACTATATTTGCCAGCCTAAAGGTGACAAAGTCAACACCGCTTTGCTCAACATAAAACTCACCAGCAGTTTTTGATATTGCATAACTTGAAGCCATTGGCTGACGGGGATATTCCAATGGAACCGGTTGAATGGTGGGGTTATCGCCATAACAAAGTGCAGTTTGAAAATAGATTAACCTGCAGTTAAATTTCTGCGCTAGTCGAGTTATCAATGCCGTGCCTAGAACGTTGGTATTAATATGATCTGACCAATCATTGCCGTTAGCAAAAGATGCAGCAGTGTGAACTATTACATCGATATTTGAAAATTGAGATGACAACTGGGCATACAAAGATTCATTTGCTATCGAATCTTCAAATTTGTATTGAGTCTTAATGTTAAGTAAGTGTTCTGGACGCCCAGTTGCAAATTTATCAACAATAATGACTTCATCTCCGCGAGCCTCTAGAAGCTCGGCGACATGAGAGCCGACCATCCCAGCACCACCAGTTATAAGCACTCTCACAGTAATTTCCTCACAGTTAAGGTTACCCTAGCGAACGTAGCCAGGATTCAAGAAGTAAGCCACCCCAGAGTTCACGAGCACCTATTTGAGTCTGAAAATTTGAGGTATTTTTCATATTTATGCTTACCCCTGGTAGCTCACGGCTTACCAATGAGTTTAAGAGATTTTCTACTTTGCCAGATTTATCTTTTTTTAGCCAAGACATAATTGGTACTGGAAATCCCATTTTGTCTTTTCGCTCAATAACTTTATTGGGGAGGATACCAACCATGGCATTTCTAAGAATATCCTTTGGATTTAACCCTGACATCCGCAGGTGTACCGGTAAGGAAAGTACAAACTCAACTAGAGCCAAATCTAAGAGTGGCACTCTAGACTCAAGTCCGTGGGCCATAGACATGCGATCCTCTACATGTAACAAACTTGGCAAGAATCGTGCAATTTCATAACGTAAAAGAGAATCATGTACTTCAGTAGGTGATTCTCCTCCTGATGGTGAAATAAATGCTCGCAACTCCGCCTCAATAGCATTATTTCGGTATTTTGGGATAGAAAACAGTGAGTCGTTTCCAGAAATTCTAGAGATTGATGCAAGAAATCCGGAAATTGGCGAGGTGGCTCCACCACCATTTATAAACTTATTAAATATTTCCTCATATCCTTTTGCACTTTTGGGTATCTGGTTTGCATCAATTTTTTCTCCGCTAGCCAGTTTTTGGCTAGCCCATAAAGGGAAACGATTTCGCGTATAACCAAGGAAAAGTTCATCCCCTCCCGTTCCAGCTAGTACCACGCGATGACTTTTCGCTATCACTTTAGAAACAAGATACTGACCAACTGCTCCAGGGCCTGCCACCGGATAGTCTAGCGATAACGCAACCAAAGGAAGTGCGCTAAAGAAATCTTCTGATGAAATATCAATAACTTGAAGATCCAAATTTGATTTCTGTGCAACCGCGTCAGCGTATTCAGATTCGTCATACCCGTCTTCAAGGTAGCGACCCATAAATGCAGCTTTTACGCCACTTACTGCCAATGCTGAAACCGATGAACTATCCATTCCTCCAGAAGTTATCGTCGCAATTTCTACATCAGCCATTAAATGACGATTTACGGATTTTTCAAGTAAGTCACGTAAATTTCTAGTCGCATCTTCAAGTGATAATTTACTTGAGTTATTCCCTGCAAGATGGTTTTCAATATTCCAATACTCTCTAGATTTAATTCTGCCCTCTTTAATAGTCAGTACATGTCCGGGTGGAACTGAACTTATCCCGTTGAAGAATGTTCGATCGGAAACTTGAAATTGATACCGAAGCCATTCACTAAGGCCAATCTCATCAAGGGCTCTTCCTAGAACCTTTGCGAGGGGCTTAGCTTCTGAAGAAAACCAGATATCTTCGTTTGCTTTTGCAAAATAAAGCGGTTTAATACCCAGTCGGTCTCGGCCTAGCCAGATGCTTGAATCTCCGGCAGGGTAGAAAGCAAATGCAAACATACCATCAAGCATTGAGACTCCAGCTAGCCCATAAACTTCCAAAACCGCAAGAGCAACTTCAGAATCTGAAGTAGTTTTAAAGTTATAAGATTGTTTTAGTTTTGTTCGTAATTGATTTGAATTATATATCTCACCATTAATAATCAACTTCGAGCCTTTATCTGACACTAATGGCTGATCTGCTCTTGAGTCTAGATCAACAACGGCTAGTCTATGGTGACCAAAAATAAAATTTATTTTTCCAGAATTAACAAATGAACCTTCAGTTATTTGGCTGCCATGTGGTCCTCTATGTGCCAAATTATCAAAAAGGATTGGAAATCTATTTTTTACATTTGGTGATATCTCGTCAGAAATAACACCAGATATACCGCACATAGGGAAAATTTATCCTATTTCGTGCAAAACAGTATTGACTCTCGCTCGGTAAGAGTGATTTTGGCTTAAATCATCGAAGGCTTGAATTGAGAGTGACTTTCGCAAAACTTCATTTTCTATCAACGCTCTAAAATCATTGATTTCTTCCCATGTAGTAAAATGAGTATTTGGAATTAAAAGTTCATTGTATTTACCTGGTGCAAGAATCTGCCAAGTGCCTGCAGCAATCGCATCAAAATGTCTAGATGAAATACATTTACCATTTCTGCTTTCATATTTTTCTAAATCCACAAGAGATATCAGCTCTTCAAGCTCTTTTGAATCTGGTTTAAATAGTGAACCTTGATTAAAACCCAAGTTACTTAGAAATTTCTTCAATATGCTTTTTAATGGTGCAGGTATTCGCCTCAGCAGACTCATTCCACTGACATCATTATTTAAAGCTGAAAACTTTTTCTTTGTGGCAAAATAATCTTTAATTGGATTCCAGATCTGATCATCCCTAAAAATATATTTTGCACCTGCTTCGCTACTAACTGTAAAACGGCTTCTGGAAAGAAAATCAAACCACTCAGATGAATTAAGTCTTTTTTCATGCGAAGCATCAACTACCAAGTTTTGACTCTTGAAAATATTAATTACTTGATCAACTACATTATTTCTTTCATTGTCCATTAAATACCAGGGATATCTATAACCACGGAATCCTAAATCAATATCGCGAGAAGTTGACCTATCTTTTGTTGCAAGCAATGGCATGCCAGGCGGAGCAGCAATCACCTTTGAGCCGACCCGTTCATATAACCATTTTGCTGAATCTATTTGTAGTTGAGTTGCAATGAAATCTGGAGAAATTTGGGAGATTAAATCTAGTCTTTTCTCTGTGGATAGAAATGGGCTTGAGAATTCATTTCCAACAAACATGATCATAGGTGGGCGTGAAGTAATTTGAACCTTACCTAATTTTTGTAGCCAAAGGTTGGAATCACTTAAAACGGAGTGAAGGACAACAATCAGGTCAAAATTAGAGGACTCCTTTTGATACTCCATAAGCCCGTGGTTGTTTACGATGTTAAACACCTTGTACTTGTCAGCGGCGAAACACCAGGCATCTCGCCAGTTGTCTAAGTAAGACATTTGGTAGTCATACCGAGCCTCAATCAGCCCTAAGTACATATAAACCCACTTATCCGACTAGAGTAAAACCTATGCGAGTTGTAAGCATAGTAGGGGCACGACCACAATTTGTTAAGGTTGCTCCAATATCTTGGATTACCAAGGATGTATGTGAGCACCTTATTCTCCATACTGGCCAACATTATGATCATGCTTTATCTGATGCATTTTTTGCCGATCTAGATATTCCAAAACCAGTTGAGACATTTAACGTTGGCTCCGGTTCTCACGCAGAACAAACTGCCGGAATATTGGTAAAAACTGAGGCTGCCTTAATTCGGTTAAAGCCTGACATAGTATTAATTTACGGCGATACTAATTCTACATTAGCTGGATCTTTAGCCGCATCAAAACTGGGAATAAAGACAGGACATATAGAGGCTGGCTTAAGGTCGTTTATTCGAAGTATGCCAGAGGAAATCAATAGAGTTGTAAGTGATCATCTATCTGACATTTTATTCGCTCCGACAAATACTGCCGTTAATAATCTCAAGAGAGAGGGTTTAGGGGATAAAACTCTTTCAGTTGGAGATATATTTATTGAAAGTTTCAATTACATGGTTAATAAAATTAAAAAAACTGATTATTTAGTGAGGAAGCCTTATTTATTTACAACTATTCACCGGGCCGAAAATACTGATATGAAAGAAAGATTAGAAAAAATTGTTTCAAAGTTAGCAAGTTCGAAAATTCCTATTCATATCTATGCGCATCCACGGTTAATAAAACAAGCAAAGTTATTTAATGTGAATTTAAATCAAGGTTCAATAATTGTGCATGAACCGGTAACATATTTGGAAACCATTAAATCCGTTTTAGAGGCTACTGGCGTTGTCACTGATTCCGGGGGACTACAGAAAGAAGCCTACTTATCGAAAACCCCTTGCCTAACTATTCGGGAGGAAACTGAATGGCTTGAAACTCTCAACGGGGACTGGAATAAGCTAGACCCAAATTTAGATTTAATTTCTACAAGTTGGTGGGAATCAAAAGGTGATCATGATCCTTTTAAAATTTTTGGTGATGGCAGTACCTCTAAGAAAATATTAAATTCTATTTTAAGTATTTGATTAAGCTTAAAAACTCATATTCTTAACCTGTTCGGCAAATCCCGGTGAAGATTGTTGTAACTCGTTAAACTTACCACTACCTTTAATGTCACCATCTTCTAGGTAGAAGATATTATCCGCCATTTTTATTGATGATAACCGGTGAGCTACGATAATTATAGTGACCTTTCCTTTTTGTGAAAACAAATAATCAATGACAAATTTTTCTGTATTTCCATCTAGTGAACTAGTGCCTTCATCAAGCACAATCAATTTTGCCTTCAAATAAAGAGCTCGTGCGATTGAGATCCTTTGCAGTTCACCTCCGCTTAATCTGTTTCCGACACTGTCGATTTTTGTATCAAGCCCATTTGGTAAATTTTTAATTAAATCATCAAGGCCTGAACTTGTAATTGCATGAGCTAGTAAATTACTATCAATTTGAGATTGCTTAAGCCCTAAAGTTATGTTCTCTTGGATTGAGCCAGAAATTAAGTTTGGTATTTGAGGAACATAAGCAAAATTAACTACGGATTCAGGATTAATTTTCTGTGAATGCGAGGATATATAAACCTCACCTTTATTTGGCTTGTAGATTCCAAGGATTAGATCAATTAGAGTGGTTTTGCCGGCCCCTGAAGGTCCAACGATTGCTGTCACCTCACCAGAGTTAATTTGTAGGGATAAATTTTGAAACACCGGCTTGCCAAAATCGTCATATGAAAAAGTTAGACCATTCAAATTAATGTTAGGGGCGCCATCTATCTGAACCGTACGGAGTGTAGATCTGAATTTTAAAGTTGAATCGCTTAGTTTACTCATCAGATCTAAACTTAAACTGGCTCCATACCTATAGTTGCTAATTTGCAAAAGTGAGTTTTGTATTCTCATTAAAGCTGGAATTAGTCGGCTTGCAGCCGCTAAAAAAACAAATAAAACAGCTATTACATTACTAGCATCATTTATCCAAACTTGGAACGCAACTAGAGCGGCTGCACCAATCACCAATGAAATCTCAAAAATAAATTTTGGGAATTGCTGAAGCCAGAGTGCTGAACCATTTGCATTCGAGTTGACTCGACTTGTTAATCTGAACTCATCTACAAAAAAACTTTGCTTATTTGCAATTGAGATTTCTCTATATAATTTTAGAAGCGACTCTAATTGGCTTCTTCCTTTTATCGTAGATTTAGAAAGCTGTTCACCAAACCTTGTAGACATCCCTTTTATAGTTTTGTTCAATACTATTGAGACAAATCCAAAGAACATAAATGTAAAAAGTGCGGTTACTGGATCAATAAAAATTAAGACTACTACTATAAAAGCTAATAAAGATAAATCTGATACTAGAAGAATGAAATTACCTATGATACCGACAGTCATTGCATGAACCCCGTCTGTAATCGAATAAGTGATTTGTTGAATATTCTGTTTCCTCATCCATTTAAAGTTTGCAACTGTTAATGAACTTGCCAGGCTTGTCGAAATTTCAGATTGCCTTCTTGCAATGAACTTAAACAATTTAAGCGTACCAATACTTGTTAAGACTGATTTTGAAATAAACAAAGTTGCACTA
>Ga0194115_10003084_pt1 | contig 18997 bp, 12 predicted proteins | sample TA2MahsurfametaG_3_FD_148656 | JGI IMG/M metagenome (GOLD analysis project Ga0194115, IMG submission 148656) | Freshwater microbial communities from Lake Tanganyika, Tanzania - TA2015002 Mahale S4 surface | ecosystem: Environmental > Aquatic > Freshwater > Lake | place: Tanzania: Lake... | reverse complement strand
GTCCAATCATCGAAAAGGAAACATGCTCAAAAGTTGAAGAAACGTGAAACGAAGAAGAAACGGGATATCGTCGAATTAGTGAATCGGGAGGGACAATCGGCTATGGAATGTCTGAAACAACTCGTGGATGCCAACCTGATTGGCGGTGTCGACATTTCCATCGTTTTGGCTTCTACACCAGAGGAATCGAGTCTAGAGAAGATGATTCTTGCGATCGAACCAAGTAAAAAACGGGTCACCTTGTTGAGTAAACCAATGTATATTGAGGAAGACAGATCCCAGTTTCCCCGGAAGGTGACTAGACAACGTCTAGCGTCTCGAGCACTTTCAGAATTATCTGGTGGTGATCTCGATTGGTCCACCGTCTCATTTACAACACTCAGATCGATCCTCCAAGACAAGGCTAGTAAACGAACGAATTAAGGTATTCCAAGGCCGATGACCGATGAAGGATGATATGTCCTGTCGAGAGCAGAAATGTCTTCTCAGATGCCGGCCTACTAGAGTACGAAATCAAGTTTTCATTGTCCAGATTACATTGACTGTCGAGAACTGACCAGGCAAGACGATATTGCCCGGACGGCGCAGCTGATCGTCTTAATCAATTCAACGGTCGAAACATGAATCCCAGAAAAATCTCACATTCACACACATTGACTTCACATCCGTTGTCTCTCGAAATGCTCGATTCTGTTTTCCACGCCAACAACAATGCGGCAATGGCCTGTCGTTACATGTGTCGGTGGCCTGTTTCGCCCTTGCAACAACTGAAATTGAGAAATTCAAGACTAGCTGTAAGGCCAGCCTCATGACATTTTCATGGCAAACGAAAAAAAAAGGAATTGAAGGTCCTCCTATCGATGCCAACGCGATTGATTTCACTGAATACTAGGGCTCGAGTCATCCAAAAGAATGCGTCCATTACCAGCCTTAGGTAGTCACCGGCGCTGGGAACATGAAATAGAGCAAAGTGAGTACCATATACAAAAACAGTGCAGTTCGAAAAAATTCATTCTAATGGTTTTGTGGTTTTTGAATGATGGTCGCCTCGATAGAATTGAACGTGGCCGATTACCATCTCAATATCGAATCGGAACGTTCCTCTCGTCATGCGAAAGCACTTGCCACAACAATTCGGAAAGAGAACACAGTGACCTCACCTCGAGCACGTCAGTTGGTGGTTCAACTCATTGATACACACAACAAGGGTGATGTCTATTCTATGCTTCGAGACAGTTGTCAGTTGATACGGAGATTCGCCGAGAGTCTTTCACTGTCCGATACGCTTCCGAAGGAAAAGGCTGTAGTCGTCGCCATGTCGAATATAGCCTATACGGCGAAGCGACTTTCACTGCAAGAGTTAATGGATTTGGATTCGATTCTTCGAATGAAATACGGCCAGAAATTTTTTGACTGGACAGCTAAGAATGGAGGACACCTTGTCGATGAACGAATTGTGAAGAAGTTGGGACAATCTGTACCAACATCACTTATGGATTCCTATTTGCATGAAATCATCAAACCACACATGGCACCGACTCCTCTCACACGACGAGGCACCCAATCTAACGAACCACAAAAAGTGAGCAAACCAAAGCCGTTGCTAACCGAATCAAAACCATCTCAACCGATAACGACGAAAAAGGGAACGAATGCTTTGTCTTCCTCTAAAAACATTTGCATTTCGAAGTTAGCTCCGACCCTTCCGATTAGGCTAATTCGACCAAATCCTCGACTTGAAATCGCGTTTGACGTCCGAACTAGGAATCCTTTGTATGCTATTGAACGTCTTGATGGAACCCCCCGCAGTACAGGACCGTTGGTGCGACCTGCGTTCTTTGAAGAGAAACGTCTACCACCAGAATATCAAAGCCGACTGTGTAACTTTATTTGTTCTGGATACGATCGAGGTCATTTGGCTCCGGCGGCGGACTTTGGCCCTGAGTCCGTCAAGGATACATTCAATATGTGTAATATCTCACCTCAGAACCAAAATATGAATCGATCAATCTGGGTCAAGCTGGAACATTGGTGTAGACAGGCTGCGAAGAACGAACTACTTCGAGCTAGACAAGAAAAGTCGGTCATGTCTGACGTTTACGTCGTCACTGGCCCAGTATGGTTGCCGACAAAAAGCATTCATGGGGGAGTACAGAAGCTTGAATTTGAAGCTATTGGAACAGGAGACACTTTGATTCATGTTCCTACCCATTTTTTCAAAGTTGTTGCGGTAGTGGTGGATCACAACCGTCGGATTGAAAAATTCGCTTGTTTTCTTGTCCCAAACTTGAAACCGAAACGAGATGCTTCTCTCGAGGATTTCGTCATCGAATGGGATCGTCTGGAAACGATTACGGGATTGCAGTTTTTCCCAAATCTCGTCGACGAAGACTGGAAGAAGGAAGCTACAGAACAGAAATGTACACTATTGAAAATTGGATCGATAAAGGAAGCGATGAGAAAAAGGGAAGGGGAACACGTATCACCTAGATCCTCCAGCGTTTCCGACGTTGAAGGTCGATTCCGTCGGTTGCATCTAAAGAGCTAGAGTAGTAGTAGTGGGTACATTAGGAACATGAATTCAAGCTTTTGCTGCTGTCTCCTATTCCTCGCTCTTTCATTCATGTACTGTGATGGCTTGTTTTCTTAAAATCGCATCCTACTCTTGTTCTCATACATCAATGACTGTGAATAGCGCATCCTGTTTCCCGTCGTTTCCAGTATGGTAGATCCGATCCATGACGTACTGTTGTATTCTATTCCGCTTGCGTCTTGAGTCGATCCGCGTCCCTTTTCAGTCTATCCGTCCTCTTCAGATACATGCCCCCCATGAATGACAGTGAGAGATGTGGCTGACCCCTTTTTATCCTTCAGGGCTATCAACACGGCCTTGATCAGATACCCCTCAGCCACCCTGTGGGGGACTATCGGATAAAGGATACCTTCAAAGAGGGATATCGAAGAAGAAAGAGGTGGGCCGTTTTCGTTCTTCTTTCGACACGGTAGTCCCTTTCGATCATCATCATGTCTTTACAATTCTGAAAGACTACAAGAGACCATGGTAGTTTCCACCATGCGACGACGAACCGGACTCTCCTTTGTTGTTGCCGTTAGTCTCTTGGTAACCGGCACTACCTATGCATTTTCTTCTCCATCACCGAAAAAGGGGATGACTGTAATGAACTCAATGTCCGATGAAGATCTCCTGGCACGTGCCAAGGCAGTCTTAGCACCTGAGGTTGCTATCAGTACGATGGATGTAGGAGAATGTTTAGCAGATGATTTTCAATTTTGTGCTGCCGTTATTGGGCCATGGCCGAAGGAATATTATCTCGGTGCCTTGGGTGATTTTCAATTGACGGATTCCTTTGATATTGAACATAATAATTTTGGATTTACGGTATCTCCCCATCAAAGGAATCGTGTCTATTGGTTTTCCAATGCGATTGCGACGATGAAGGCTCCATTTTATGGTGTCCAACCAAAGGATATGAAAGATGATCTAGTCCTCCCCCCACAAGTCTTCCATATGGATTTCAATGATGAGGGGAAGGTAATTGAATTCGGTTTTTATACCGTTGATCGACAATATGGGAATACGGGTGGATTGGGTGGTGCATTTGGATTCTTTTATGGCGTCGGCCGGGCATTGCCTTTCCCTGAGGGGAAACCATTCAAACCTTCCTTCCGATTCCGAATGTTGAATTTCATCGGCTTTACCTTGAAGAAACTCCAAAAGAAGAAGACGAAGAAAGAACCGTAAAATATGTTTTGGAAGGGATTAATAGATCAACAAAAAAGGGGACAGCAGATGAGCCACTACCATTCCAGAACTAGGATGGGTACCGATGCGGGTCATTTTTTGATGATGCCAGCGACTGAAGAGCGCATTTCACAGGCATCTGAATCTTGAATTGTAGGTCAGGTAATGGGTACATCATGAATTTTAATTCAAGCTATTGTCTGTCTCTTGTTCCTGGGCTCTTGCCTTCCTGTACGTTTACTGTTATATCTCGTCTTCATTGTACAGTCTCTTGTTCATCGATGGCTTTTCCTGTTCGATATCAGCGTACTTTGCGCCTTCACATACATCCGCGAGAAAATCCATCCGAAGATCGCCTCCTCTTGTTTAGGATATGTGCCCCCATCCATCTCGAACGGGTTGAGCTATGACGTGGCCCCGACCCCTTTTTTCAGCTTATTTTGAACCAAATGCTGTAAAAGTCGGAATATAAGGGAGGAGCCGATGACGCTGTAGGCTGGATACTACCAGCACACAATTTTGTGATACGTGCGATGACTGTGCAGCATTTTTGCTTTCGATCAAGTCACTCAAGGAAGGAAAACTTTCCTTTCGAGAACATTCATATAGTTCTGGAAAGACAAGGAAAGAAAAGAAGGAATAGATTCCAATATGCGTCTCATCTGGACCTCCGTTGTAGTCCTTGCCCTCTTTGTGGGCAGTTCGGCGTTTTCTACTCCGACTCCGCCCCCTCCTGCGATCTCGACCACGACGACGAAGGCTTCGACGATGACTCCGGAACAATTGATTGCACGTGCACAGGAAGTATTAGCACCTGAGGTAACTATCGGGACGAGAGATGGTGGAGAATGTTTGGCAGATGATTTCAAATTCTGTGCAGCCGTCGTCGGACCACTCCCGAAGGATGAATATCTACGTGCCTTTGCTACATTCAACTTGATGGATTCCTTTGATATTGAACCTAATATTTTTGGATTTACGGCATCCCCCTACCAACCTGGTCGAGTATATTGGTTCTCGAATACAGTCGCGACGATGAAGGCTCCATTCTTCGGTGCCGATCCGAAGGATATCAAGGAAGATTTAGTCTTCCCACCACAAGTATTCCATTTGGATTTCAATGACGAGGGTAAAGTGACTGAACTTGGATTTTACACGGTCGATAGACAATACGGTAATACCGGTGGACTTGGAGGAGCTTTTGGATACTTTTACGGTGTCGGTAAGCCACTCCCTGTCCCGGAATGTCAGCCCTTCAAGCCTTCCTTCAGACTTCGCATGTTGAACTTTGTTGGCAAAATCTTGCGGAAATTCGAAAAGTAGACTAGCATTGGTATGAAAGACAGAAGAAAGAAAAGAAGAAATATTGAGTAGAAGCCTATAAAGCAGAAGAAACAAAGAAGAAACATGGAATAGAGGCCTATAGGAAACAATTTACGTAGCACCGGCAGTATGAAGGTTTCCAAGGGTAAAGCCTATGGTTCATTACCTACGACGCTAGAACGGAGGATCGGCTTCAAAGATCATGGGAGCCCCAGATATCGGGTGGTAAAGACATAGTTGCCGTGCATGGAGGCACAGGTGTGAGGGTGTCGCGGAGCTAGTATCCAGCGTCTCGATTCCATAAATATTGTCTCCCACAATGGGTGCTCCCAAACCCTTTGCACAGTGGACACGGAGCTGATGAGTTCGTCCAGTCCAGGGACGAAGATCTAATCTTGCAACTCTTTGACCTTGATATACTTCTCGACGGACCAAGGTCCATGTCGTCAAACATTCCTTCGGTGCTTGTCGAAAAAATTTATGTGTCATACTCCTCTCTCCAAAGACTCCTACACCGTCTCTTTCGTCGTCTCTAGGTTGAGCGATACGCATAAATGGTGGATTTTCGGGATCTCGTTCCAGATCGACTGTAATTTCTCCCTCCTGAGTAGTACCGAGTGTACTTTGTCCGTTCGAATCGAGAGCGACGAGAGCTTGATAGGTCTTTTGAACACGCCGTTCCTTAAAGTCCGAGTGCAACTGCGTCAGGGCCTCCAAGGACAAGGCATAGACAAGGATCCCACTAGTCGCCATATCCAATCGATGTACGACCATTTGATCTAAATCCAAATTCGGTGGCCGTATTGTGTCGTAGACTAAATTTGCTAATGAGGGATTCTGTCGTGGTCCTGGAACACTTAGAACACCACTAGGCTTGTTGGTGACACAGATATGAGCATCGCAATAGATGATTTCCAAGGCCTCTTCTGGTACAGGCTGAGTCGCCCCATGATCCATTTGAATCCTGTGTACTAGTTGTTCGCGTTGATCAGAAGATAATGTATCCAAACTGGACAAGAGAGTTTGACTCGTCCTCGAAATATTGAATCGAGTTGGATTTTGAGCGACCTTCGTTAGATATTCTACGATTTCGGAATTATCCATCGGTGTTTCTTGTGAGGTGCCTGATAATGGAGACGCATATTGTCGTTGTGATTTCCTACTTCGTTGGTTAAAGTCTGCGACAGATCGGTATCGTTGGAGAGGTAGAATTCCCGTTTCGGATGGTCGTGTCACAATGTGACGTTCACTGGATAGATATTCCCACGACGGTCCCGCTTCAGGTATACGAAGAGGAGATGATCCTCGCCTTGATGGTCCTGTCATGACGATGGCATAACAGTCGACGACTCGAACTAAGGCCATGTTGGATGCTACTGTCGCGTAGAAAAATACGACGACCCTCCACCACCGAACGCCGCATCGGTTGACGAAACATCGTTTCTGATGAAAAGCGTTCTCCAGTCGAGCACAAGCAAGTCTCTCGTAAGTCCTTTCCCCTTTCTCCATGTGATAAACGCTAATTACAGAATCCTTTTGGCGGTACCATAGATTGACGAACCCAATCCATCATCATGTGATGGCCACTCGCGTTCCTTTCGGTAGGTCATGGGTTTCGATGGGTTATGAATATCTGTCATCCTTCACCTTTCACACCAAATTCACACGGGGGAGGGGAAGAAGTCCCCCATCCCCACAACTTCGGTTGCGTGGACCGCACGGTCCTCTGACGTCATGAACGGACTGTGACAAGCAGTGGTTCGCCCAGCTCACGCATGAGATACCGGCATTTCCGAATTCCGAACGACGACTCGTTGCACGATTGATAGTTACGAGTTTGCTGTTTCGGCCAACGGCATACGTTGCGGTCTGTGTAATACACCGTAATTAACGATAGCCGTTTTCTTCGCTAGCCGCCCTGGTAGCATGAAAGCGTGGACAGTCCGGTTCGATGCCGGCACAGAGGACGTCGTCACGGCCGGCAGTCCGCAGGTTCCTGAAGTTCCCGTGTTCGTCAATCTATTGAGGGCTTATATCTACTGGTTCGCCCAACATTATCGGCGGGTAGATTCCCGGATTCGTCGAGTTCGCGAACCATTCAACGGCTAGAAATGAAAGCCCAAATGACTGCGAAGATTCTGGAATTGAAGATTCCTGACAAGCCGAAGTGTCCTGATTCCGATTCCTACGTGAAACAAAGTACAGGTTCGCGAAGTTGTCACCTCTCCGGCCTGCGTGGTTGTCTCTCGGGGGGGACGAAGAAGAGCCGCAATAAGAACAGGCCCGAATGGGAACCGATACGGACTGTAGGAAAGCACGTACTGGGTACACCACGATACAAAATCGCCCCACAAAAAACCTCCGGCAAGTGGCGTCACCAAAGGCGCACATTTTCCAAACTAAAGTTAACTTTTCATCATGCCATCCTACAGTCACCTTGGCCGGTCAACAAATGCATTGATGACCCTCGTCGATGTTGCATCCTCGATTCTCGTTGCAGAAGGGATGGACATGTCGGCTGCTGATGTTCGTGCAGTAAGCAGTAGCCTCAGTAGGCCGTCAACTAAGGAAAACCTCTGGAGCTTTGTTCCCCTGAGCAAGCGACCTTCAACTCCTCCCGTCGTGACCACTACTTCTCCCAAGGATATTATCCCCGCTGTGTCTCCCACTAATAGTGTGACAACGACGGTACAAGTCTTGGAGGTAGTCCCCACTTCCTCCTCTCCGACTACCGAAAATGAGAAGAGAAAGTTCACGAGTCAACTTGTGTCACTGTTAGACGATGATTCCTTTGAGTTCTTAACGTGGATGCCTGACGGCATGGCATTCACAATCCTCAAACCCAAAATTTTCACAAAAGAATATATGCCCAAGTACTTTAATATCCGAAATATGTCATCCTTTGTTCGAAAACTTACCCGTTCAGGATTTTCACGTGTCCATGAGCCGACAACGATGAACTCTGACATTTTCAAGCATCCTCAATTTCGAAGGGGTACCAAGTGCAATCATCAGGAAGATAAATTTCAGACCATTGATCAGAAGGATCAAGAAATGAACAAAGGTATGCCTCTGACTATCACGGACCCTAAGAATACTATTCAGTCCTCGGCAAACCGAAGCAAGGATGTCACGCCGACGCTACTGATACCTCATTTCTCTACTTCCAATGTCCTGCCAACTGTAATGGATGGCCGGTTCATGGCGATGAAGCCCCCTCCCTTCCATCTTCTTCCACCACCACCACCTTTGGCCGTTCACCGTTTCGGCCTCGAACAAAAACTACTACAATCACACTGTCACTCTTGGATGACAGCACGACCAACTAATTAAAGAGCCACCTGCACATTTTTCATGCTTCTTTAGGAAGCGCTCAGTTTTGTTGCATCTACAAAAAACATCTACAAAGATCAGCAACGTGCTGTCAAATTCATTGAGCCACCGACTTTTCCCGGCTATCTAGGGGGTAATAGAACACATAAACATTTTTAATGCTACCTTCTATTATTCGTAGAACAAATCACGGTAAGACCCTTTGATGCGTGAGGCCCTTTGTCAGACCTTTTAGATGAGGAACTGGGTGTCGACCACCATCAAAGGTCTTCAAACTTTCTCTCGTTCCTCATCGTTGAAATTTCATCCGTCGTTACATGAGTCGAGCCAAAGATTCATCCTGATGGAAACATCATTCGGTTCTTCGATTCTTTTAATCTTGATTGCATTCCGAAGGATGAATTTTCATCTGATCACCGGATGGACGGCCCGCCACACCCGTGTGTTGCGCGTGCTTCACTACAGTAGTCACCAGTGATGAATCTTCATCGAATCATTGTCTAGTCACAGGACTCCGGGCATCGCAGACCTAAACGATGAGTCCCAGTTGCCTGTCGTCGTGTGGCAGGAACGAATGAGAACACATATGGTTTTCTGACGATTCGCGGAACAACCAGAGAGGACTCCTCCGACTTAAATCATGATTCCGGTGAGAGAGGGAATGCGGATAGTGGACGGTGGACGACACCCTCGTGAACATAACCTAGAATATCCCGAGAAGCTCGTGTATAGCCAATGGGAACCAAGTGAATTGGGTCGGAAGTCCCGATACGCATAGTTCCAAATTCTTCTCCTGATGTGCCGTACGTCTTCTAGGAGACATCACATACCGGTAGCGATATGTGCTTCCCAATATGTTGATATCCTACATGCAACCGTGGTGTTCTTGGATGGTGCTATCGTTTCTAGTAGCAACATCGGTGCGGAATGTGAGTGTTGCATGCGGCAGAAGGTCCAGCCTGGCTGCCTTTGTACGCGGCGGGATCAATCAACGACGTGGGCAAGTCCACCACGAAAGAACGACGCTCGTACCATGGAAGGGTTTGTCGTCAACGACCCGGTTCGTTGCTGGAGAAAGACAATCACCGAAAAAGCAGAACCGACCAGGCCAACAACAACGACAACAATCACAGCAGCAGCAACAGCAACAAAGAAATCCAAAGGCAACTACTGGTCGGAGTCGGTATGGGAAACTAGGAAAGAAAGTGCAACCACAGAACGAACGAAATGGTGACCAAACGAAACATCAACGTCAGGAATTGACAGCCATAGACCCCCCGCCACTCACTGGAATCAATGGGTTGCGTCCTACGTACTTTACCTGTCGACATGGGTACGAGGGTACTTTGATGAATGAAATCGCATCAATACAGAACCGACGTCTCCCTCTTACCCGTCAAGCCAATACCCGTACATCCTCCGAACCAAGATACACATTGTCGACTCCTACTCCTGGTTTAGTCCGACTAGAAGATTATATTCACCAGTCCGTTTCGAAGAGTCAAAAGAGCGACATCGATCACGAAAACTCCCTTCGTTCACAAGTGCAAGAATCATTGTCGGATACCTACTATCATTTGGATCCGGTCTACGCTCTACAGACATTGCCAGATTGTGTCATCGTTTCTGCGACTTCTATAAAGGGACTTGCTCAATCCATCCATGAGACACTCTTGGAGAATGACGAGGATGTACGGACGATTCTTCTACGAGATGGGTTGCGACAAGCACCACGATCCAGTTTGACCATTCATGGATTAGTCCCCGGAATGTTCAAGGGACAAAGAAAACCAATATTGGAGCGTCGTGTCCAGACCATCGTCCAGGAATTGAAAACAATTCTAAAAAAGGGATATCCCGCAGCTCGCTCTGCAGTACCTTCCCAGATAACCGAGGACGATCGGCCACCTACCGCCCCCAAATCTGTCTCAGAGGAAGATCAGTTGACATTCGAAATATCGGATCGTTGGTTACTACAAGTGTTGTTAATGACGGCAGATGTTGCAGTCGCAAGTTTAGTCAAGTGTACGACGATACATCCATCGATGACTGCAGGGTCAGATATTGTTGTGGAAGAAGAGGAGGAGAAGCGAATAGTACCGACACAACAACAGCAGAAGGATTCATTCTACTATTGGCCAAATTGTGACTTCCCCGCCGGATTAGCAAAGGTCGATATAGTCGATGAAGAAATGCCTAGTTCAGCGTACCGGAAGTTAATGGAAGCATTGGAATGTATGAGGATACGACCACGGAATAGGGATTCTATAGTCTACGATTTGGGTGCATGTCCCGGTGGATGGACCTGGGTATTACGTCATCGATTGGATTGTTCTGTGATTGCAGTTGATAGGAGTCCATTAGATCCTCGTCTTATGAAGGATCATCGGATTCAATTCATAAAGGGTGATGCATTTTCATTTGAACCTAGTAATCCCAATGACAGAAGAGGAAACCAGAAGCGACGACATTGTGCAAAGGATAATGAAGATGATGATGATGATGAGGAGGAGGAAAGAAGGAATGAAGAGGTATGGATGGTATCAGATATCATTGCCTTCCCCGATCGGATAATTGAATTGTTAGAGAAATGGTGTAGTAACCAATGGGCAGATTATATGATTGTGACGATGAAATTTCAACAGGGGAATCAACAAGATCCACCACAAGATCCACCACAAGATCCACCACCACCACCACAACAACAACAAGAGGAATCGGATTTGTTTAGTATTGCAGCAATTGATAATGCTATTACAGTCGCATCGAATCATGGATATCATTGTCGTGCGAAACATTTTTTCAATAATAAGAATGAAGTCACATTAATGTTACGACGACAACAACGAATACAGACATCCACACAAGGATTACTACTACCACCACGTCGACTCGAATTTGGAATCTTGGGAACTTCCATGTATCCTTCCTCTAGTACTTCGTCGTAATGTTCCGATATGGGAGGTTGAGAGGAGGAACTCAATTTCACAATTGGAGAGACTTGGGAGGTTGTTCTCTAAGAACCATTTGACTGTGAATTGGTTGACAAAATCAAAAGGAGGAAATTTAGATAATGATAATACCACGGTTTCTATATAAATGTATGTATTCGTATTTCGCTAGGAGTACAATCAAGCGTGTGTTGACACTCTTAATGCCCAGCCGTTTTCGAACTTTTCCTGCCCGTCTCTACCTAATAAGCAGTGGCGTTAGTGAAATTCGCTGATTGACAAACGGAATATCCAGCCTCGTCAAAGACAAAGGATCCACAACTACCGCATCCATACGCAACACAATTCGTAAAGTCGTCAGTGCATGCCTCCTTCATGACATCACAAGACACGGGAGAACATTCGTCGACTGGAATGATATCCTCAGCAGGACAGTTCGAGTCGGAACAACTCTTGCTGCATGCACCATCTTCACAAGTGATCGGTCCGACACAGGCGATGGTAATGTACATGTTTTCGGGGTTGAAGCAATCGGCATCGGAAAGGCATTTTCCTTCATCCACACACATGCCCTGTTGACAATATTGAGTACCGTTACAATCGCTGGTTGAAGTACATCGACTCGGACCGACCAAGGCTGCCGATTCACAGACTGTATACCCCGCCTCATCAAAGACAAAGGATGCGCAGTCACCACATCCATAGTCGACACAGTTGATATAGCTATCATCGCAAGCGCTCTCCATGACATCACAAGAGACAGGAGAACACTCAGCTACTGGAACAGTGTCATTGACAGGACAGGTCGATTCGGAACAAGTCTTACTGCACAACCCAGCTTCACAAGTGATCGGTCCAACACAAAGGATTTGTGCATAAACGTTCTCCGGGTTGAAACAATCGGCATCGATAGTACACTCGCCGCCTTCCATACATACACCCTGTTGACAATACTGAGATTCACCACAATCAGCGATCGAAGTACATGTCGTCGTATCATTGATTGAGCGGAGTGCATCACAGACGGTGTTCCCAGCATCATCAAAGACAAAGGCGCCACAGGTTCCACAGACATAGTCGACACAACTAGCATAGGAATCCTCACAGACCTCACTCATGATATCACACGAGGCAGGAGAACAATCCTCCGAAATCTCCTCCTTCACAGGACAAAACGAATCAGCACAGGTGATACCACATCCTCCACCACGGCAGGAAATTGGTCCGACACAGGCAATCGTGATATATTGGTTGTCTGGATTGAAACAGTCTGCATCGGTACTACACTCGCCATCATCCATACATATGCCCTGTTGACAGTATTGAGATTCGATACAATCGGCAGAGGAATTGCAGGACTTTGTACTACTGATCAATGGTCCGATACAAAGTTCATGATATCCAGCCGCATCAAAGACAAATGCGTTACATGCCCCGCCACAGTAATCATTCTGACAACTGACGACTTCAGCAGATGAGAAACAAATATCATCCGTAATATCACAGGGTACCAAGCCACCACAATTTGTCTCCAAGGGGAAACTTCCATCTTCACATTCTGGTCCACAAATCCGACCACAGGTCTTACTGTCTTCAAAGCAAAGAAGTGGCCCAGTACATTCAATGACAGGATACATGTTCGCAGGATTACGACAATCCTCATCGGTTTCACATGATCCCATTTCAAAACATTCTCCACCACCACAGTAGGAATCGGACCCACAGTCTTTGTCGGAAGAACAAAACTCGATATCGACGTTAGGATTGGCACCCAAATCTCGGTGACTTTCTTGTTTCTGTGACTGTTGACGAAGGTTAGTCGTCGTCGTCGTCGTTGTCGTGACGCCCTCCCCTTGGGTAAGGGAGGCCAGAAGCAAGATGAGAAGGTTTGAAAGTAGAAACTTCATCCTTGTTTATTGTATGGAAAAGGAAGACAATGCTGGATGCTATTGCAACTTTTTGTGGCATTGGGACACTGTCGATGGAGTCTCCTCCGACTTTCCTATCATCCATCATCAGCAAGAGGGAAACGTCTTCATTCCTGTGAAACTCAGAAGAAAGAAGCCTTCTTACCCCTGGAACCCTTACTTAGGGTTTTCTGGACACGATCCGTTTTTCCCCGCATTTATAGGAATTACCTAAGCCCTACGAGGGCGGCATAACGGTATGCCTTGAGTGTACCAAGAAAAATCTCGATTCCCGTTTCTTGTATGTCCCAATTTGACTGATTCACACACACTTTTTTTTGAAAACACCGGGAAAAATCGATCTTGCCACCAACGACCAACGACATGACTGCGATTTTCTTTTTATCGAGAACCGAAGTCGTCACAGTCAGTGATTCTCATAGACAAACCAATCTTCATCCGTCACTGCAGCTACTGTACTTGACACCATTCACTCCTGACATGGCGACGACAAAACAGGTTGATACAAGTTGATGGATCGGGAACCCTTGTTGAATCAAAACCCGATGCGATAATGGATGCAATCCATTGTCCTAAGGGCAAATCCCCACCACAACGACGGATGTGAATCAAGATCTTCCGAAAGGTGGCGGAGGAAAACCATTATCAAGAAGTGTGAACACACACGGAGATAGTACTACATGATGCATCGGGATTTTTTTTCCTGGGTAACCGGTTCACGGCGGGGCGGGAGGGGGGAGCAAACAGAGGAACAGACAACAACAACAACAACAACAAAAAGAACAACGGAGTGTCATATGTGGGCAACAACAGGACGTGAAGGAGATGCCGAATAATTTCTTTTTTTGGGGGTCCCTTTGTGGAGTCAATCGTTGCAACGGAATTTCCAAGGGGGTCGTGACGACACTCCTCTGGTTGGTCCAAAAAAACAAGAACTTGACCGAATCAAACAACAGCCCACCGGATCCATCTCCTTTCAAATTCATCAACACACACAACACAATGACTCTTTGAGAAATCGTTGGGATATGGAGGGAGGGAAGGGGGGGGGGGAAAGTACTTTCTCTCTAACGTTTCTTTTCGGGCGTGTGTGTGTGGGTTGAAATAAGGGTGAAATGGCTGGTAGTACCGTTATGTTATATCCTCTTGGAACGTACACGTACTTCCAGCTATGATGAGAATCCCCACCTTTTCCAGAACGAAGTAGTAGGGGAGGAAACGATACATGGATAGACGACAGGGAAGTTACTATATTATTGGGGGTTGCTAGGATATCCGTTAAGGATGATGATGGGCGTCGACCAAAATTTTTTTTAATCCTAGCAAAATAATCGTCGTTTCTGTCACGTAGCAGTCGCAAGTGTACTACTAGAATCAAACTAGATGTGTTTTTCCCCCTCGTTTTCAGGCGTTGTTTATGGTGGGAGGTAAAGTGTTATCATCATTGTTGCTTTCGTCCCCCATTGATGGTATTCGAATAGTTTCGGACAACTGTTGTTGTTGTTGTTGTCGTTGTTGTTCTTCTTTCTGTTGTTCTTGTTGTTGTTGCTTCCTTATTCTATTTTGCCATTCCTTGTGTTGAATCATTTTTATCTGTAGGGACATGGCCGAAGTCATAGTAGTAGCCATCGTCCCTCCTCCTCCTCCTACACCTTTCAACAGGGAGGATAATGGGGATGCTAATGTTGTTGTTGATCGTGGTAATGATGACCACGAAGATGATGAAAGCAAGTTGTTTGTAGTCGTACTACTAGTAGTACTAGTAGTAGTCGATGGAATCTTGAGTAGGGGATGGATGGAGGAGGAAGATGATGATACCGATAGACCATTTTTCTTCTTCTTGGGTCGACAAAAGGGGATACCACAATCACAACCTAATCGTTGTGATAATGTATTCGATCCGAATAGACAAAGACTTCCAATAAAATGAAGGAGACCATGGAAATCACCACCCATACCAGGTGGGAGGAGAAAGTGTAGGACGGTTTCACCAGCATGACCAACACTCGATAATCCTACTAACAGGATACCAAAAAATCCCATCCCAGCAATCCATATATTCCGATGTCCTGTCCAATAATTCAAGGTGACAGTCGTCGTCCCGACTGGGACAACAAAATATAATGCCATCCCATGAATCCATGATTCACAAAGATCGAATACCGATGAAGTAGTACGAGTAGTAGAATGATAATGATGGATATGATGGATATGATGATGATGTGACGTTGACATGGCAGAGACGGCAGCAGTAGCTATCGTATCTGGAGTGACAATGCTCGTCATAGTAGTATCCAATACGCCCATCTTTATCCATCCGAATAGAGGCAAGACGATAAGGGATACCAAAGGAAGGATAGTACAATCCAAGATACATAGAAGACTTGCCCAATTTGCGACTCTTTTGAGATGAAGAAAGAAGAGTGGATTGTTATTCTTCTTCTTTTTCCGAACGTTCCTGTTGGTAGTAGGACTATTAGTCACAGCCATGACAGTATTGAGAATTGAACGAGTCCAAGACGTCATCACAACCCGAAGAAAGGAAAGAAGAGACTGTAATTGTTGTTGATGTTGTTGTCTCCATAGTTGTAGTCGTTTTTGTGATTGTTCTTCCTCTTTTTGTTGTTCTTGTCCGTCATGCTTCTGTAGTTGTGATGATTGTGGTGGTTGTGGTTGTGATTCCGAGAATTCTAGATCGTCGGATGATGCTGATGATGATGATGATAGTGAAGATGATGTCAATGATGTTCCACCAGAAGAGGAGAAGGAATGACCAGCAGAAGCAGAAGCCGAAGGAGACATTTTTGCCCGTCCTTGAGTAACAGGAATACTATTCCAAGAAGATTGTGTCCCATGGACGAAACGTAGGGGTAACATCAAAGTCGTCGTCGTCGTCGTCGTCGTCGTCGTCTTCATCATTTTCGTAACCCACCAGTGTCGGTAGGTGTAGGTGTGGTAGCTGTGGAAGGAGCGGGACCGGGAAGACAATGTCCTTGTTGTCGTCGAAAAGGCCTGGACAGCAACACCTTCTTGATGGGAGGTTGTCAGGCATAGTAGGAGAACCGCCAAAAGAATGACCCCCAACTTCTTCCCATTCTGCCATGAAGTACAAGTCCTCGTACTGTGCCTACTAGTAGTGGGAGGAGAAGGGTGACGACCATGATTCTGTTTCGGCATAGATGATGACATTGTTCGCAAAGTAAAGCAATTGAAGCCGTCGAGAAGTACGGTAGTAGAATGAGGTATCAATCCCATCATCCAAACATTCCTATATTAAATCTAACGATGTATGGAGGAAAATTTATCAAACACCGGCACCAGTACCGCCCCCCCGGCAGACCAAAGTCACAGTCAGCAGAGTGAACGACAAAGACGATGTCAAACAAGAGACGAAAAAGAAAAAAGTTGGGAGAGGAACGGCCTGTTCTTGTTTTCTTTGGTCCGAGTCGGTGGTGTGACGACGACGTCATCGATTGGTAATTTTTCATAGGCCCTTTTTTTTCGATTGATGAGAAAAAAAAACGCAGAAGTTTACGAACAGCTGTTCCTTTGGTCGACGTATGTACGTACGATACGTACATTTACATACATACATAGATTTGCGCTTACAGTTATCGCAGTCACAGTCACCACTGTCAAGACGACTCTCCTACTAGAGGCCTCGGACACGTATACTGGTATATTCCTATACCGGTACTAGCTAGCTGGTAGGTAGTACCGTATCCGGTAAAGAGGGATGATAATCTGTAATTCTCGTTGCGTAAAATACGTACACAACGAAGGATTCCCAAACAATCTCTCGAACGTACAGACTACTCTCTAGCGTACTATCTCCTATTACCTATTGCGGATACAGTGGGAATACTACTATCCCCCAAGTATCTCCCCGCATGAATAATCCAAGCTTGGCAAAACGGTGGGAAAATTGTACTGAACTTTGTTCAACCTTACCTTCGTAAGTTAGAGAGCAGTATGGGATGGTGGCCAGTTAGTAAGTCACCTTCTCGGTGGTGAAGACGACGAGGTTCTTTTCAAGAGTGTCGTCGTACTGTCTGACTTTGCTGGAATTCGACACCCCCTCCCCCCTCCTCCTCCAAAAAAAACATATACATCATAGTTTGGAAAAATAGGAATTCCGTCGTCGATGTTGATCAGCAGTGGGGATATCGACAGGCATAGTTTGAGGTATCGATTGGGTCCTACGTTCGATGACAAGATCTTGGGTAATATCCGAAATTGATTCGATACCACAAATCGCCATGGCGGCTTCCAATTCGGTATGCAATAATTCCAATAGGTAGGATACACAATCTTCTCCACCTAAAGCTAAGGCATAAAAGAAGGGTTTTCCAATCCCCACGGCGGATGCACCCAAGGCTAATGCCTTTAGGATATCTGTCCCCCGTCGTATTCCACTATCTAACCAAATAGGGATACGACCATTCGCCGCTCTGACGACTTCGGGCAGGGCATCGAAACTTGCCATTGCACCATCTAATTGCCTTCCACCATGATTCGATACGACAATCGCATCAGCACCTGCCTGGATTGCCAATTCTGTATCTTCGGCGGTCATAATTCCCTTGATAACCAATGGTATATTCTGCGGGCCAAGAATCTCATTCTTGATGTAGGTAATATCCTCCCATGTCACATCTTGTTCAAACATTTGTTCTGAATTTTGATCCCATGCCTTTTCTTGTCCACTATTATATACCTTGGCTAAATTCCTTTGTTCATCAGCGGAAGAAGATGTCGACGATGATCTTTGTGTTATGGAAGATGAGACACCAGGAGGGATCACGGCGACATAATCATCATAATTCACAAGTCGATGGGGTGGGGGGAGAGTCGTAAATTGATTCCGAGCATCTGCCTCACGGTATCCAAAACGGATAGAATCGACTGTAATAAAGATCCCTTGATATCCTGCCCTCAAGGCACGATGGATTAATTCCATCGTCCTCGAACGATCCTTCAAAATATACGCTTGAAAAAATTGTAATGATCCTGATGATGGGACCGCTGCCGCTACTTCTTCAATCGTTCTCGTCGAATGTTGCTATTGTCACACAAGTCCGTTGGTCCAAAGGAACAAACATCGTGAGTTATTCCTTATCTGAGAAGATTATCCTTCCTTCTTGTTGATCATCACCCACTGTACATCATGTTCTTGTACTTACCGATAATCCGAATAGGATGTTAGCCTTGGCAGCTGCACGGGCGGTGGCACATTCTCCATATTGGGGATCACAAAGACCATGTAATCCTGCTGGACTAATAAAGACTGGCATATTGACAGGGAAGAATTTATTACCCAATGCCAATGTCGTCTTGGTCGAAATTTTCCCTACTGGTCTCATAACACGTGGACGTAAAAAGTATCTTTGGAATGCAAATTGATTTTCTTGTAACGTTTGTTCGTCACCTGTCCCCGATGAAAGATATTCATATAATGTTTTGGACAACACCAATTTCGCTGCTCTTTGGAAATCATTCAAATTCAAACAATGTGTACGATAATCAATCGTCGTCTTTGTCGTCTTTGTCGTCTTCCTCATGGAAGAAGGAAGAGCTGAAATTCCATTTTCTCCACTATGATTGTATCTCACTTCCGAGAGAGATCCATCCGAGGATGACATGATAGGCTGTTATACTCAATCGGTTGATGATGATGGCCTTCTCAAACGAAGAAAAAC
>Ga0194115_10003083_pt1 | contig 19014 bp, 25 predicted proteins | sample TA2MahsurfametaG_3_FD_148656 | JGI IMG/M metagenome (GOLD analysis project Ga0194115, IMG submission 148656) | Freshwater microbial communities from Lake Tanganyika, Tanzania - TA2015002 Mahale S4 surface | ecosystem: Environmental > Aquatic > Freshwater > Lake | place: Tanzania: Lake... | reverse complement strand
AGATGTGGTAGATGGTGCATTGTTGATATTAGAAAAGGGGGAATCAATGAGACCATATAATTTAGGATATGGTGGTGGTATCACAATTGGTGAAATATTGGATACAATATTAAAAGTGACAGGTAAAAATCCTGAAATTAATTGGGACGATTCAAAACCAACTACAATTCCCTTCAGAGCTGTTAGTACAGACAGAATAAAAAATGAATTAGGGTTTGAACCCAAATATACTTTTGAACAAGGTATAAAAGAAACAATCGATTGGTATATTAAAAATGAAAAGTAATTTATTTGTTATTGGGGATAGTTTTTGTATGAATAGTTTTCACGTAAAACCAAAACCAACCCAAGATAAATGTTTTTGGGCACCTGATTTATCTAATAAATTGGATGCCAACTTAATATGTGATGGACAACCAAGTAGAGACGTTCAAACAATTATAGATAATTGGATTAAAATTATATCATTAATTAAACCTGAGGATTATTTAGTGATTTGTATTCCATTTTTTAAAAGAACAAGATTACCTCTCTCAGAAAAATATTATGAATATGTTGAGTGTGGTGATACAACATACATTAATCGATTTGTAGGTACCCCATCATACATCAATACGGAAAAAGAAATTGAAACTTTTGGTAGTCAATATGATTGGAAAAAATTTGAGGACGATTTAAGAGTACAAGAAATTATAAATGGATCGAAAGGGAGCCAATTAAATCAAATCGAGGTTATGGAATCACTTTACATATTGACAAAAGGAAAAAAGTTTGTATTTTCTTGGGATAACATGGATTATAAATCTCATATTATTGAAGATAAAGAAATTTTAAGAACTAATATTGGTAAATGGGAAACTCATAGAGATATATTTTATGAAACAAATGGTGAATGTGGTGATGTAAACGATATACATTGGAGTTTTGAAATGAATAAATTATTTTCTGAATATTTACACAAAAAATTTAGATTATTAAAATAGTAATGAATAAGGTCTACTTTATAAAATTTGGTGGATGCAATAATCAACAAGATTATTTGAAAATAGTATATGAAATTAATGAAACTAATCCTGAAATAGTTTTTTGGGATTATACTAGAGAATATGATATTTTATTCAACGAAATTTTATATGATTTTAATGAATTCTTAAATAAAAAAAATATTAACATATACGTTTTATTAGGAATTGAGAAACAAGATTTTATATTAAAAAAATATGAAAAATATAATAAATTTAATTTTATATTCATACCCCAATATTTTTTTAATAGTATATATAATAGTCAAATAGAAACTTATAAATCTATTAAGCAGGAAATCGATAAAAGGGTTTACGATAAATTATTTATATGCTTAAATCATAATATAAGATATCATAGGTCCATGACAATTGATAAGTTATGTGAATATAATTTATTAGATTATGGAAATATATCTTGGTTAATTGAAGATAATTCATATGAATTCAAATGTTGGAAACAAAAAATTATAAAAATAGATAATACAAATGAATATGATAGTGGTACAAATCAACATTGGTTATCAATAAACTACGGTAATCCACTTATAAATTTAGTTACCGAAACAATTTGTAATAAAGATAACGTTTACTTTTTCATGACTGAAAAAACCGCTAAACCATTGTTATTGGGTCAGATATTTTTGGTGGTCAGTATTAAGGGATTTCATTCAAATCTTAAAAACTATGGATTCGAATTATATGATGAAATATTTGATTATCGGTTTGATAATCAGGATTGTTTAGATAAGAGACTTGATGGTATAATTGAAAATTTATTGAGAATAAAAGACATGGATTATTATGATGTGTATCTAAAAGTCAAAGATAAATTAGAAAAAAATGTATGTGTGGCACAAAAAATTATTGAAGAAAACACTACTATTCCTCAAGAATTTTATTTATTTTATAAAAAATATAAATCAGAATTTGATATGGCATTTGATGATGATAAATTAAAATTGTTACATATATGAACATATTGATAACAGGTGTTATGGGTATGGTTGGTTCACACATGTTGGATTTTTTGTTAAATAAACCCTGCAAAATATATGGATTCTGTAGATGGAATGAATCTATGGATAATATAGAACATTTATCAGATATTATAAATAAAAAAGAACGTATAGAATTAATTTATGGAGATTTAAATGACTATGCCTCAATTGTTAATGCGATAGAAATATCCAAACCAAATTACGTTTTTCATTTAGGTGCACAATCGTATCCACAAACAAGTTTTGTCTCTCCTTTAGAAACACTACAAACAAATATATTGGGTACTGCAAATTTATTAGAGGCAATTAGAAAGTCACCATATAAAGATGCAATGATACATGTTTGTGCATCAAGTGAGATATTCGGTAGGGTAAGTCAAGATAAGTTACCAATTAATGAAGAGTGTTCATTACATCCTGCTTCACCCTACGCAATATCTAAGGTCGGAACGGATTTAATTGGAAGATATTATGGTGAGGCTTATAAAATGATGGTAATGACCACCAGAATGTTTACACACACAGGACCAAGAAGAGGTGATGTTTTTCATGAATCAACATTTGCAAAACAAATTGCCATGGTTGAATATGGTTTACAAAAACCTGAGGTATTAGTTGGTAATTTAGATTCGTTAAGAACATATGCCGATGTTAGAGACGCAGTAAGAGCATATTGGATGTTATTGAACATCAATCCATCACCAGGTGCATATTATAATATTGGTGGAACATATACATGTACAGTTGGAGATACTTTAAAATATCTTTTATCAAAATCAACGGTAAAAGATATTAAGATTGTAAAAGACCCAAGTAGATTTAGACCAATAGACGCCGATTTACAAATTCCTGATACAACAAAATTTGAAGAATTAACAGGGTGGAGACCACATATCCCCTTCAATAATACAATGGACGACCTTTTAAATTATTGGAGAGAAAGAATAAATAAAGGTCGTAAATTTCTAAACAGATAAGTAAATGTCAGATAGAAAGTATCTTCCAACACTGGCGGAATTAGTGGATAGATTGAGTATATCTCAATTAAAAGAGCAATTCATACCTGAACACAAAGAAGAATATGCTCAGGAAATAAGAGACATCAAACATGATATTGATTTAATTTTAAAAAATTGCGATGAGGCTGTCACAGCCGATACTATTAGAGCAATCGTAGTACTCTCACAGACAAACCTACACATTTGGCATAATGAGTCTAACTATAGAAAATATGGTAAGTCTGAAAATACCAATTTAGAATTAACTCACGGATTAAATGGTGTTAGAAATACCGCTAAGAATAAAATACAAGAAATTGTTGGTGGTAGAAAAGATTACAAAACAGATTGTTTGGCCTCAGAATTTAAAGATTGGGGAATTAGTTGGGATTAAAATTTTAATATGATGACTGAACAGCAATTATATGATTGGAAATATCGTGGTTTTGTAACACTACCAATTTTTTCATTTGACGAATGTGATATTATTAATTTTGAATTACATAGATTAAGAATTCTCAGGAATCATAACGATTCCTCTTGGGGAGAATATGATATGTATTCACATCCACAAAAGGAATCCGAAATTATATTAAAATTATTCGGACATCCTATTATTATTGATACTTTAGAAAAAATTATGGGAGATGAGGTTGAGGGAATACAAAGTCTCGCGTACTTCAAACCACCAAATGAATTAGGTAGGGATATACATCAAGATGGATTCTATACTCAGTCTACATGGGGTGGTTCAATAAATGTGGTTATTTCTTTAGATTTTAGTGATGAAACAAATGGTTGTTTATATTCATATGAATGTTCACATTTCTTACCAATATTACCTATACAAATTGATGAAGAAAGATCAAAAACAAATCCATCTTTTTGGAAAAACGAAAGGGGTAAAGCTTGTATAATGCCTGAGAATAATCACTTTAAAAGAGTGAATCACATTTGTAATGTTGGTGATGTTTTATTTGCTCACGACCATTTAGTACATGGTTCAGAGCAAAATAAAAGTGACCGTTATAGAAGATCTATTGTTTTGAGTTATAAAACAAAATGCGCACCAATTAGGCAGGGAGGTCAAATGAAAAGAGAACCATTTAATGTTTATGAAATTAGAAAAAAATATTGGGGACTATGAATGAAAAAAAATGGAGTGATTTCGAAGAAAGACCTTCTAAAATTTTTGGATATGAAGTACCCGTATTTACACCTTCCATATTCAGAGAATTTAGAGGTGAGATTTTTACAACCTATCATAGTGAAAAACATCCAGTAATGAGACATATTCATTATGATAAAAATGATATAAGTATTCACGGAAGGTTTTCGAAATCATATAAAAATGTCTTAAGAGGTTTACACTATGACGATAAAACATGGAAATTAGTTCAGGCTTTAGTTGGTGACATTTATTTAGTCGTTTTAGATGTAAGAGAATCTTCACCAAATTACGGTAAATGGGATTGGTTTTTAATTTCAGAAAAAAATAGAGACCAAGTATTAGTGCCACCTGGATTTGCTAATGGTCACTATGCATTGACTGATTGTGTATTTCATTATAATTTATTTTACAAAGGAGAATATGTTGATTCAATTAATCACGGAGTAGCTAAATGGAATGACTCAAAATGGAATATTGAGTGGCCGACAAATAACCCAACATTACAAATAAAAGATAAATGATAAAGAATTTAGAACAATATCCTATAGTCAGAGAACCACATGTAACATCAGAAGATTTATTAAAATTTGAAGATTTAATTGTTAGTCATTGGGATAGTGGTAAAATAAGGGGACCCGTACACCTATCAAATGGAAATGAAAATCAATTAATTGAAATCTCAAAAAGAATAAGACCAACAGATTGGGTATTTTCAACTTGGAGATCACATTATCATGCTTTAATTAAGGGTTTAGAGCCAAGTTGGATAGAAAATGAAATCTTAGAAGGTAAGTCAATTACGATTTGTAATAACAAAGAAAGATTTTATTCTTCTGCAATTGTTGGTGGTACTTTATCAATCGCATTGGGGGTTGCAAAGTCTAATAAATTAAAAAATACACAAGATAGGGTTTGGTGTTTTTTGGGTGATATGAGTTTTGAAACTGGTATTTTTTATGAAGTACACAAATACGCTAGAAACTTTGATTTACCATTATATTTTATTGTTGAAGATAATGGTGTTTCAACATACACACCCACCGAAGTAACTTGGAACGGTGTCAAAAGAAACATACCTGATGATGTAATTTGGTATCAATATAAATCTAAATATCCACACTATGGTAGTGGTAAATGGATCGCGTTTTAAAATATTATTATGAAATACAAAGATAAACTTTCAGAGATAATGACAGAAGCGTCTGAGGACGTAAACACTATTTTCATAGGTCAACAAATTGTTTATAGAGGAAATCCCATGAGTTCAACATTAGATGGTGTACCAAAAGAAAAAATGATTGAGTTACCCGTTATGGAGGAAACACAAATGGGTATGTCGTTAGGTTTATCTATGATGGGACATAGGGTAATCACATTTTATCCAAGATGGGATTTCTTAATTTCCGCTGCAAATCAATTAATTAATCATGTAGACAAATATCAATTAATGACTGATGAATTACCACATATTATTGTTAGAGTTGGTAAGGGTTCAGATAAACCATTAGATCCAGGCCATCAACACAAAGCGAATTATTTGAGTGAATTTAAATCCATATCAAAAACTATTCAATATTTCGATTGTAAAACAATTAAAGAATTGACTGAGGCATATGATATAGCATTGAATAATAGGGGTGTATTTGTAATTTGTGAATATCCTGAACTATATAATAATTTTGATACATTTAATTTTATTTGTGATAATTCACAAGAAAACACAAATGAGTTTCAAATATTGAATTTGGTGGGTGAATCTTACCATGACATTAAAGATTTTAAAGTATGTACAACAGATGAAATTTCATTAAACAAAGAACAAAATTATTTTCATATTATAATGGCAAATTACTATTTAAGCGTAATAATTAATCAAACAAAAACAATTCCACTTTCTGATGAATATAAAAAACTATTAAGAGAAAATGATAATTTTTTTATTATATTCCTGACAGAACATGAGTGTGATAGAAAAGAAGTAATTGAATTATTAGACTTGGTTTGTATAAAAGAAAACTTACCGACAAACCAATTTTACATTATTAATGGTAATCAAAAATTACAACAACTAAAAGATAGGGCTGGTTCGAAAGTAAATGTACACGTGTCAAACAGACTTCCTATTGTTGCATCAAATCAATTATGGAATGATGGTGGTGATTTTCCCTTTATAAAAACTAAAAAATATTTATTTAGTTGTTATAATAGAATTCTTAAAAACCACAGATTTACCATGTTATGTAGTTTAAAGAAACATAACATTTTAAATGATACTGATTGGTCACTTCTTAAAGGATATATGATAAAAGATACTTTTGGTGATGAAAAAATTCCCTATCATTTTTATGAAAATATCATATCAGAATCTGAAGAAATTGATATGGTTAATGAAATTGATTTTTTCAAAAATATTGATGTTAAAAAAAGTGAATATGAAGAATCATTGAAAATTGATTATAGACAGGGTAATAGGTTTGATTGGGATTTATCTTACAGTAATAATAGTTTTCAAAATTCTTATATAAATATTGTCACTGAATCTAATTTTACCTGTGATGACTGTGTACATATTACAGAAAAATCTCTAACACCATTTTACTTTTTTCAACTTCCAATATTTGTTGCAACAAGAGATCATAAAAAATATATGGAAGGTAGATATGGATTTGACTTTTTTGATCAACTCATAAATCATAAATATGATGATGAAGAAAACCACCAAATCAGATTCAGAATGGTTGTTGATGAGATTAGAAGATTGAGTCAAAATAGAGATGAAGTAGTTTCATTCTATAGAGATAATAAACACAAATTTTATAAAAATAAAGAAATCGTAAAACAAATTATGAATGATAATACGGATAAAAAATTCTTTAAAAAAATAATTAATTATAGATGTATATAATTGGAATTTCAGCATATTATCATGACTCATCCGCTTGTTTATTTAAAAATGGAGAGTTAATTTTTGCTTGTGAAGAAGAAAAATTTACAGGTATAAAACACGACTCTTCATTTCCTAAAAATACTTTAGATTTTATATTTAAAACATTTAAAATAAAAAGAGAGAACGTTAGTCATATATGTTACTACGAAAATCCTGTGCTTAAATTTAAACGAGTCAAAGATAACATAAAACCACAAATTTTTAAAAATCCTATATACTCAATTAATAGTTACTTTAAAATAACGAAAAATATAAGAAATATAAAAAAAGAGTTACTAAAATACTGTGATAATGTCTTTTATTCTGAACATCATTTAGCTCATCAGTACTATTCTTTTTATATGTCTGATTACAAGGAAGCGAATTGTTTATCTGTGGATGGTGTTGGTGAAATAGATACTCTCTCTTTTGGTATTGCTAATAATAGTGGAATTGAATATAAAACAATTTCAAAATATCCACATTCAATTGGTTTGTTCTATTCAGCAATGACATCTTATCTTGGATTTAAACCAAATGAAGGTGAATATAAAATGATGGGTCTGTCATCATATGGTGATTATATACCATTAATAGACAGAGTTAGGAAATTAATAACATTTGAAAATGGAGAATTGAAATGCGATATGAATGTTTTTTGTTGGGATAAATCTGATAAATTAATGTTTAATGAAAAATTATATAATATATTAAGAGTTGAACAAAGATTACCTAACGAATCAATTGAAATTATTCATAAAAATTTAGCGGCTTCAGTTCAAAAAGTGTATGAAGAAATTTTATTTAAAATAATTAACTACACAAATAAATTCTCATCAAATACAAATCTTTGTTTAAGTGGTGGATGTGCGTATAATGGAACCGCTAATGGTAAAATATTAAAAAAAACACATATTAAAAGTTTATGGATACCACCTGCACCATCAGATGCAGGTTCATGTATTGGGGCTTGTGTACATTATTTGGTTAAAAATAATTTATTAAAACAAAGAATTAATAAAAACCCATTTTTAGGACCTAGATATAATTATGAATATTATTTAAAAGAAATTAAAAAAGAAAAAATTTTAAATTTTATTTTAGATAGTAAACTTTTAGAACACATCTCACTTCAACTTAAAAAAGGTATGGTTGTTGGATGGTATCAAGGAAGATGTGAATTTGGTGCAAGAGCACTTGGAAACAGGTCAATTTTAGCGAATCCCACCTTAGATGGGATGAAAGATAAAATTAATAAAGTTATAAAGAAAAGAGAGGGATTTAGACCATTCGCACCCATGGTAACAAAAGAAAGACAATATGATTTTTTTGAAATGGTCGAAGACATTCCATATATGAATCAAGTAGTAAGAGTTAAAGACGAATATGTTGATGTTTTAAAGGCGGTAACACATGTTGATGGAACCGCGAGAGTACAAACTGTAAAAAAAAATACTAAAATTCATAATCTTTTGATAAAATTCGAACAATTAACGGGTATTCCGATATTACTAAACACATCTTTCAATGTGAAAGATAAAACCATGGTATTAACACCTCAAGATGCTATTGATACTTTTTATGATACCGAAATGGATATTCTTGTTTTAGGTAATTATGTAATATATAAATGACAAAAATATGATTAATAAATTAATTAAATGGGTTAAAGACAAACTCAAAGAAAGAAAGAAAAAAAAAGAAATTAAAAAAAAATTAGAAGAGCTTAGAAAAAGAGACCCATTTATTTATAATCACTAATATGATTTTAACTTTAGTTTTGGTTGGAGATTCTTACACTAACCAAATTGACGAAACATTGTATCAAATAAACCGTTTTAAATCAAAAGGGTGGGAAGTCAAAGTATTAACAGATAAACCTGAATTATTTAACTCTGTTGAAACGGTTACGTATGAAAATAAGATTTTTTCATATTTTGATAAATTATTATTTCCACTGAAAATAGCAGAAAAAACCAAAGAAAATGTGCTTTATATTGATCACGATTTTGGTAATAATTTGACAGAAAATTTTTTTAAAAAATTTAAAAAAACAAGTGATTATATTTTTTATGAAAAATGGCAGAAATGGGACCAAATAAATGAAAAGTATATTCCTTGGGAAAAATTTGGTGATTTTTATGATTTATATTATTTACCATTGTATCAGTATTTTAAAAAAATTAATTGTAATTATGATGATTTAATTACAATTAGAGAGTGTTTTATGTATTTCCCGTATGATTATCACACCTCTGAAATAATATATGGTTTAGAAAGAATTAAACCAATTTTTGATTACATGAGTATATGTAACAAATCTGAGTTTAGTTCTTATGGTAGTTCAGAGGGAATTGGGTTATCATATATCTTAAACACATTTGAAATAAAACCAATATTATTTGATAAAACATTAAATGAGCCAATAAAATTATTTTGATTTTTCAATATAAAATCATTATATTATATATTATGATATATTGGTTTACAGGACAACCCGGCTCTGGTAAAACGGTTTTGGGAACAAAATTGTTTATGTTTTTACAAACAGAAAAAAGAAATTGGAGAAAAAGTGTGTTTCATTTAGATGGAGATCATTTAAGGGAAATCACGAATAATAAAGATTATTCAGAACAAGGAAGACGAAATAATATAAAAACTGCACAAACTATTGTTGAATACTTACATTTAAATAATTGTGATGTTGTAGTTTCAGTAGTTTCACCCTTTTTAGATATGAGGGAAGATTTAAAAGAAAAAATAAAGAATAACTTAATAGAAATATATGTACATTGTTCAGATGAAAGACCTCGTTCAGAATTTAAAGTAAAAGATTATGAACCACCACAAGTTAATTTCATTGATTTAGATACAACTAAGGACTCGCCTGAAAATACATTCTCTAAACTAATCGATAACCTAAGCAAAATAAATAAATTATGATGAAAAAATACGCATTATACATTGGTAGATGGCAGACTTGGCACTCTGGTCATGAATGGTTAATCAGTCAACAATTAGATAAAGGAAAAAATGTTTGGGTGGCAATTAGAGATGTACCTCAAGATGAAAACAATCCTAAAACGGCACATCAAGTGCTTATGGATTTATCAAAAGAAAAGTTTTTTATAGATAATTCAGATAAAATACTTATTAGTATTATTCCTGATATTGAAAGTGTAAATTATGGTAGAGGGGTTGGATATGATGTAATCCATCACGCCCCACCAGCATCTGTTGAGATGATTAGTGGAACAAAAATTAGAAAGGGTTATATGGATTCAAACGGGGATGTTATAGAATATGCCGTTGATTAAAAGACACATAGCAAAAAGTATTAGTTATCGTTTCATTGGAACATTAACAACAATTATATTAACTTTATCAGCGGGTTTACCATTGAAGTGGGCAGGAGTGGTCGGTTTAGCAGAGCTTGTAATTAAACCATTAATATATTTTCTACATGAAAGAGTTTGGTACAAGTTTATAAAATTCGGATTAAAAAACAAAACAAATGGATAAATTATATACAATAGATAACTTCTTATCAAACGATGAATGTTTAAATATTTTAACAAAGTATAAGTCGGAGTTAAAATTAATGCCAGCAAAAGTCGCGGGTATGGAGATAACCGATAAAAGAAAATCTTCAGTTGCCTTTATTGATAATATTGAAAATGTGGATGAGAGATTGAAAGAATATTTAAAAAATTTGATTCAAATAAAAGGTTTTGAAGTTACAGGTTTGGGACCATATCAATTTACAGAATATAAAGTTGGGGAATATTATGATTGGCACACAGATTCATCAAAAGACGGTGAATATAAAGACCGATTTTGTTCAATCGTCATTCAACTTAACGATGAATATGAGGGTGGTTATTTACAACTTAAAGATGAGAGTGGAGATAACACAATTCAGTTAGACAAAGGAATTGGAAGAATGTATATCTTTTATTCTAATATAAGACATAGAGTTATGCCTGTCACAAGTGGTACAAGATATTCATTAGTAAATTGGATTTCATTAAGGAAATTAGAAAATTTTCAAAAGACACTTATATAATGAAAAATATTATAATTGTTGGAGGGGGAACTGCTGGTTGGTTAAGTGGTTATTTTTTGAAAAATAAATACCCTGAATATAATGTATCGTTAATTGAAAGTACAGTAATTGGTATTTTGGGTGCTGGAGAAGGAGGGACTCCAAATCTTAGATCAATAATTGTTGATGACTTTGGTTTTGATGAAGATGAATTCTTAGAAAAAGTAAATGGAACTAAAAAGTATGGTATTATATTTGATAAATGGCATAGTGATAAACAACATTCTTTCATACATGGATTTGGTTTTGATGGACTCGAAAACGATTTATATTCGTATCATTTTAATGCAAGACTATTTGCAGAATATCTAAAAAATAAAAGTACTCAAATAGGAGTCAAACATATTGATAATGAAGTATTAAATTTTACACAGATTAATAATCAAGTAAGTGAGGTGGTCCTAAAAAACGGAGACATAATAAAATCTGATTTTATTATTGATTGTTCAGGATTTCTCAGATTAGTTGTTGGTGATTTATATAAATCAAAATGGAGTTCATATGAAGATGAATTATTGATTAATTCAGCTTTACCATTTTTTATCAATGAACCTAATACAGAATTGAGACAAAGAACAATTGCTGAGGCTGTTGAATGTGGATGGATGTGGAAAATACCGTTACAAAATAGGTGGGGTTGTGGTTATTTGTATAATGACAAAATGATAGATGATGAATTCATTAAAAGTGAAATAACAAGACTATATGGTGATAAAGATATACAAGTAAATAAAAAAATTAAATTCATACCAGGTTCATATGATAATGTTTGGGTTGAAAATTGTGTTGCAATTGGACTATCAAGTGGATTTTTGGAACCATTAGAGGCAACTTCGATAATGACCATAATATTTCAATTAAGACATTTACCCGATGATATGTTTGAATATTCAAGAAGAGAAGAATACAATTATAAAGTAAATAAATTTAATTATCAAAACATGTTATTTTTAAGACATCACTATAATTGTTCAAGAAATGATAGTTTATTTTGGAAAACATATCGTGATAAAAAATTACCTGAGATATTTGATAGAATTTACACAACTTTCAACGACCCAAAACCAATTTCAGATGTTTTTAAAATTGACAATGATACATTGACCTTCACAAAAGAACAATATAAACATATTTTTAATAATAATTTTTTAAAAAAAGAAAAAACATTAATATGAATATTGTTGAAGAAATTATTTTTAGCCCCACTTTAACAATTTGGAAATCACATTTTGATATTAATGATAAAAATAAAATATTAAATGAGTGTGAAAAATTAATAAAAAGTAAACCAAATGTTAATACTGATGGGTATTCTTATTATATAAATGGTGGTTTAAACTACACTAATTTTTTGGATATTAAAATAGAATCAGAATTAGATAGAATTATGTGTGATGGTTTCAATTCTTGTATTCAAATACATAACGATATTTTTAATGAAATAAAAACAGATGTTTGGATAAATGTCGTAAGAGCCACAAATCCAGTGCAAAAAAACTACAAACATGATGGAAATTTAATTTTTCACAATCATGTGGATTTAAATATCATAAACAAACTTCCACCACCTTTATATACATTTGTTTGTTATATACAGATGCCAAATAATCTTTTAAATTATGATGGTGTTTTGTTTATGGAAGATATCGATAAAAAAGTTTTTTCCATATTACCTGTAGAGGGAGAAATTATAATAATGAAAGGGGATTTACCACACGTGCCCAACTATTCACCAAATTCTACTATAGATAGAATAGTATTAGCAGGAAGTATACGTATGGATTTTTCTAAAAAAACCAAAACATTAATATGATAGATAAAATATATGTTTTTGATGATATAATATCAACAGATGAACAAAATGTAATATATAATTTTGTTAAGACTACAGATATCGAATGGGTTTTTGAAAAAAATATAACTGGTCATTATGGTAATAATGAGGAAAAATTTTATCCGGCAAATGTGTTACATAAAGTAAAATTAGAAAAACACCCGATAAATAATGTGATAAATAAAATACAAACAAATGTAATTGAAAAATTAAATCTTCAATTTATAGAAAATTATAGATATAAAATTAATTGGACAAAACCTTTGGATTTTGATTATAACCCATTGGATTTATTACATATAGATGCCTATGTACAACATATTGCGTTAATTTATTTTATTAATGACACAACAGGAGATACTCACATATACGATAATTTAGAAGGTAACAATGTTGAAATATATTACAAATATGCAGATGATACAATAGACTATTCAAAATTAAAATTAATTCAAAAAATATCACCTAAAATGGGACGATGTGTAGTTTTTAATGGAGGATTACATCATCACGCCGAATACCCAAAATTTGATGATAGATTTATAATAAATTTTAATTTTGTAGCCAAACAAAAAAACACATCTTTAATATAATGTTAATAGAAGAAAAGTTTATATATCTTAATTTACCAAGATGTGCATCCACTTCTTTTCATATAGCTTGTCTAAAATATGGATTTGATATTAAATATTATGATGATATTATCCATACGCTTAATCCTCCCAAAATAGATAAGAATACTAACAATGAGGTAATAGCTGATAATTTAACCCACTCACATGAAAGGTTAGTAAACTTAAAAAAGAAATTTGGAAAGGAGTTGCCTGTTATTGCGGTAAAACGCAATCCATATGATAGGTTTATATCTTTATGGAAACATATAATAGATGAATTGTATCGAGTTGGCGAAATTGAAACATTTGAAATATTTAAATCACTAACGACAGATAAGTTATTATCATATACTGAATTGGATTTATCATCAAATGATACAAAATATCAAGCTATTAAAGAATTCTTCAAAAGAAACAACGTTGCTAAAATCGGACCGTATGTAACAGCTATGATATATATGATTATGAGTCCAACTTCACATTATCACAACCACGATAAATCAATAATTTGGTTTGATATAAAAGAACTTTATAAATTAGAAGAGTGGGTTTCTGAAAAATTGGGGTTTGATTTTAAATTAGAAAAAACAAACTCTAGTCAGCATTTCGAATGTGGTATTACAAACGATGAATATTTTAGAAAAAAATATGATTCTATCTATAAAAATTATGACGAACCTAAAATTGAAAAAACCATAATTTGATTATATACATATATATATTTTTTTTTAGATTTTAGTATTTAAAACAACATTTCAAATATTTATATTTAAATAATAAGGATAAATAATATGAAGGGAACAATTATAGGAACTGATCTTTTACAAAAGAACGATTCCGTACAAGTCATCGAGATAAACACAAATACCACTATCTTTAATAGTGGGGCGGAATTATTGGATTATAATCCGTTATTTTCAGTTTTAGTTCAAAATAATATAACTGAATTACACTTTATTTATACCGCCGGAAGCAGTTATTTTCCTGCGAACGCATCTAATTTCACTTTTGAGGATAAATTAAAAGAAAAATGTCAGGAGAACGGGATTACATATTTCCCTTATGTTGTACCTGAAAATTCTGTTACTGTTCCTTATATTGAAGATGCATCATATAAATTTATTTTAAGACAAGCATTTGATACCACCGCTTTGGTTGATGAGACCTATTGTGGTGATAAATTTGAATTTGTAAATTTAATGAGTGGAAGTACATATATTCCTAATTCATTTTTTAATCATAATTCATTAGGTGTCGATAATTTGAATGTTGTTAACACCACAAACCCAAATCAACCTAATTATGTAATAAAATCTAAGTTACCTGATTACGACTCAACGCAATATCCGGAGTTGTATGAATTAACAACCCAAGTCGAATTAGATGATTTAAAACAAAACTTATTATCTGACCACCTAATTCAAGAGTTTGTATTTGATGAACAAAATATTGTAGATGGAAGATGGTCAGTTATTAGAAGTATCGATATTATATATGGATCGGGATTAGATGTGATAAACATGGGTGGTTATAGACAATCTACTATTATTCCTATGACTTTCTCATCTAATGAATTTGTGAGTGGAACAAAAAAATATAATCAAAAAACAAGATATAAGTACATTAATAAACAACTATTTAATACCTCCAAAATTGATTATCACGTAGATAGTGACACAATGATTTTATCATACGACGGTACTTTAGTTGATGTTGACACCATACAATTGGGTTCATATATTAAATCAATTAACTTTACTGATTTAGAAGGTAGATCACCAAATAACGCCGAAGATATCACAGCATTTGGTTGGGATGGTACGTTAGCAAAAACAATCGAAACATTAACCGATGTTCAATCTACCTTAAGTGGAATTACTTCAGCAAATGTAGATACTATATTCATAAGAATTAAATTATCTAATGGTTTAATGTGGGATGATGCACCATCTGCAACATACTACTTTGAAGAAGTTAACTCATTATCAACGAGATGGGATAAAGTAAATAACATGATTGTTGGAGACAAATTAATTGTTAAAAATAACTCAACAAATCAATTAGAGACAGTAGAAATAACTGAATTAGAAATGGTTCATGGTCAAAAAACAATTTATGATTTAGATTTTGAACCATCTGATTTATTTTTGGTAGATATAGGTGATGGTTTATTCGGTATCATGCACAACTCTTGTTGGTGTTGCTATAACCCTTGTGGTCACTGGTGTTGCGATAGTGGTTGCCCCCCATGTAATCAAAACATCCCACCAAAACTATAAAAATTATAAAAATAAAATATTATGGCAAATAACGTAAGAGTAGAAAGACCAGCACAAACTATAAAAGTAAACATAACTCCATTGAGTGCCGATTTAAAATTAAAAATAGCTTCGGCTTTTCAATTAATTGTAAATAAAATTAAAGTAAAACATCTTTCATAATGAATTATGAAGTTGTTCACATTTGGAGATAGTTGGACCGAAGGTGTTGGTGGTGATTTAGTTGAAGAAGGAAAAACGAACACACACGAGGAGAGAACTAAAATTAGACAAAATTTTTGTTGGCCTAAATATCTATCTGATTTATTAAAGATAGAATTTTGTAATTTAGGAATGGGTTCATCATCAAATAAAGCAATATTTGATATGGTTTCCCATTCAATACATAATCAAACTATTTCTAAAAATGATTTAGTTGTTATTATGTGGTCCTCACCTTTAAGAGATTCTTTGCCATTTTTTCCTGATGATAATCCTTGGCATTTTTGGGGTGAAAAATATCTTAGTAAAAAACATATATATAGTTTTATAATTGATAAATCAACTTTCAATAAGTCAGATACACATATAAATTTAAAAAAAGAATATAAAGAATATTTCTTAGAAAATCTTTTCTCTGACGCATATTATAACATTGTAAATCAAAATTATATATTGTATCTACAATTTATGTTTGAGAAAATTGGAATTCGTTATCTTTTCTGTGATGCTTTTGATTTTATGGTTAAGCCAGACATAATAAAAGATATTGATAAAACCTATCTTATAAACAAGCTACACTATTGGGAATTTTCTCAAAAAACTATTAGAGATTTTTTAGTGAATATTAATAAAAAAGATGTTTGGGAAGATGGAGTATTATGGAGTGATAAAATTATTGCAATGCATCCGAGCAAAAATGGTTATGAACTAATTGCAAATATGTTATATGATTATATTTTAGAAAAAAATATATTATACTATGATACAAAAGAAATAGAAAATAGAATAATATGAAATATACAATAAATAAGTTTTTTGAAAAGGAAGAATGTGAATATATAATTTCCTTTTGTATGAAAGAGGGGGAGTCTTTTAATTATAATCCAAATGAGGTTTGGGATTGTAGGCGTGTATATGATGAATCTTTCAAAAAATATATTTTAGAAAAAATACTAGAAGTAAAAAAATTTGAATCGTTTAATATAAGAAATATAAATGTAAGTCTAACAAAATACTACGATTGTAGGCGTTTAGATTTACATTTAGATAGTACATCAAATTACACAATAGTAATATGTTTATCAGAAGATTTTGAAGATGGCAGATTTGTCTTATCAGAAAGACAACAATTGTTAGATGATGCCAAAACAAAAATACATTTAAACATAGGTGAGGGTATAACATTTGAAGGTAATAAATTTTACCACGGAGTAATGCCTGTTTGTAAAGGATTAAGATGTGCTTTGAATATATGGATGAATGATACTGACTTTAAATATTATAAGTTAGATACAAAGAAAAAGTTATTATGAAAATATTAATAATATCATTACCAAGAACAGGTTCCACATCATTACTATATAAAATAGGTAGAGAAAAAAATTTAAAACCATTTTTTGAACCATTCGATGGTACTGGTAGAGTGTTTTATAATGGTGAGGATAATTGTGTTGTTAAAACAATAATATGCCATCATCCAAATAATTTTGAATTGATTAATTTATTCGATGAGACAATTTTACTACATAGACGTAATCTGAAAGATTTAGTAGAATCTCATTCATATCATACATATTTTTCAAAAAAGGGATATAATTCTAATAAGCCATATGTTTATAAAAAGCCACCACAAGAAATAATTAATATTTGTACATCTGATATACTTAATTGGAATGAAGAAATTAATTATATATCGGAAGTTACTAAGATACCTATTACATATTATGAAGATATTTTTGATACTAATTCAAAAGATAAGTTAAGAACATCAATAGATAAATTTATTTAATGTTAATAAAAGAAAAAATATTGTTTAGTAAAGAAGAATGTGAAACTATATTAGGATATGGTGATAATAATACTAAAAATTGGATAAAAGACGATAGAAGATACAATTCAGAAAATATATGTTATTCAATAAAAACAAAATGGTTGTTTGATAAATTAAAAGAATTTACCGAAACTAACTCTAATTTAAAAATAAAAAAAATTAACGAAACAATTCATTTTCATAAATTTATTAGGGATGATTGGTTCGATAGACACGACGATGTAAAAGAAAATAGAATATATACGGTTGGTACTTTATTAAATAAAAATTTTGAAGGTGGAGAGTTTAATTTATATAATCCAAATAAATACACTTTAGGTAAGATAATTGGAAATACTTATTTATTTGATGTAAGAATTGAACATGAAATAACTCCAATTTTATATGGAGAGAGATATTCACTACTTTGGTTTTTACAAAAAAATCATATAAAACCTAATAAATTAATTTAATAGTTAATTTAAAAAAAATTAATATGATAATAGACTTGAAAAATTATGTTTGCACAGTTCCATTTCAGGCATTAGAAATACAAGAAAATAAAAATGTTATGTGTTGTGCTAGTTGGTTAACAAAAGAATTACCAAAAAATGTACCTCTGAAAGAATTGTGGAATAGTAAAGAGGCTATGGAAATTAGAGAGTCAGTCATGGATGGATCATATAGATTTTGTGATAAAAAACTATGTCCATATTTATCTCAACTTATAAAATATAATTTAGATATTTTTGGTCCCATAAAAAGAATTCAAGATTTACCCGAATATATAAAAGATAATGTACTCGAGAAAAAAACAAAGATTGATTATGGACCAACAATTTTACAAATGTCTTTTGACAGAACTTGTAACTATAAATGTCCTTCCTGTAGGGTAGATATGATTGTTGCTAATTCATCGTCAATTGAAAGAATAAACACTACAATTGAAGAAATGGAAGAAACATTTTCGGATTCAATTGAAATGATTTATTGTTCGGGTACTGCGGATCCATTTGCATCTGTATCTTACAGAAATTACCTTAGGAACTTCGA
>Ga0194115_10003079_pt1 | contig 19053 bp, 10 predicted proteins | sample TA2MahsurfametaG_3_FD_148656 | JGI IMG/M metagenome (GOLD analysis project Ga0194115, IMG submission 148656) | Freshwater microbial communities from Lake Tanganyika, Tanzania - TA2015002 Mahale S4 surface | ecosystem: Environmental > Aquatic > Freshwater > Lake | place: Tanzania: Lake... | reverse complement strand
GTATCTCTTTTTTTTTCCTCCATAGATCCATCGTGACCCAAGAAATTTCCTCAAGTGTTGTGTTGCCTACGACTACGACCGTTGCCCTTCTCGCTCTAGGTGTGGACTTGTGGGAGTGAGCGTGATACGATATTTGAACCGTGTGAGAGACCAACCAAAGAACACCATACATTTTTTTGGCACACAAACATATCCCTACAAAAGCTAAAAGATGGGAAATGCAGAATCGCATCCTCCACCAGCGGGGGGATCGAATGACTCAAACAACCACAACAACGACGACAGTAAGAACAAGGAAACCCCATCCAGTCCTCTATCCGATACGCATCGAAAAGGACGTCGACCTTCTAACGATCGAAGGTTCAATGACGCAGGATTATTCCAAGATGACGAGGAAGGAGTCGTACAGGACAATCAGGACGAGTCAGAAAGTCTCATGGATGAGGACACGGTAGAAACCGATGATGAAAACGAGGAAGAAGAAGAAGAGGAGGAGGAGGAGGAAGAATCGGAAGCTCCAGCTTCCATTTCAGAGGGAGAAGAGTCTGCCCCATTCGATTCGCCGATCCGAAATCCCGACCTATCGTACCCAAAGGCATGGGCATCGATTATGCAGGTCTCTCAACAGTACACTATGCATTCGTCGACGGAGTCTTCACCCTGGAGAGTCCGAGCCAGTCACAAGACGGACTATCGAGCCTTTTGTATCCTCTTACATCCCAAACATGGTGTCCTTCTGTTACGTTGTACTCGGAAGAAGAATAAGGAACCACACTATCAATTGCCAGGTGGACATGTCGATAAGGATGAATATGACATGTATGATAATCAACTCTTTCAATCCGCCCAGGCTGGTGCTGCCCGGGAGGTATTTGAGGAGACGGGAATTGACTTGAGATATACTCCAGCCATTGATAGGTTACTTCCCCTTGTTCTATATCCAGAATTTCGAGATGGGATGCCGTTTATCAAACCGAAAAAGGTTCCTCTTCCGAATGAATTCAAGTCAAGACTGTTTTTCATTGCAACCTTGTCTGATAATGAATTTCTTCAAAAGGTGTGTACAATTGTCCCCGGAATTACAATGCAATGCAATGCAAAACAACTGAATGTGTGATACTGGTCAACCGCTCATGTTATTGTTTTCCTTGTCTTCTTGGTTATCATGGCAGCCCGACCCGAATCGTAGACTCACATGCGTTAGGAATCACGGATTAGAATTATTTCTTCCTTTGTCGGTGGAGCATTCCGGCTTTTGGTTGGAGGCCGATCCCTTCAAGGCCCTGGAACTCCTTCAATTACATAGCGGTGGCAAGGTCAGCCAGGCGTTGGCGATGGCGCTCAATGTAGCTGATGGTTTTCGACCCACGGCAAACCCCATGTCGAAACATCGTTCCAAGCGTGACAAAGTTCCAATCACAACAATTTCCTCTCCCAAACGAAATACACAACAAACAGAAAAACAAATGGAGCCGGAACCCAAAGACGATGCGCCCAAATCTCCTTCTCAGTCGTTCAAGTCACCTGTCAGTTCTCCACCATCCTCGCCTAATCGAAAAAATAAATTACGGACAGGAGATCTTCATTTCGATTCACCATCTTCTCCTGGAGTACCAGACGACGAGCTCATGTCCCATGAGAAATCAATCATGAAATCGAGAATGACTTCACCTAAAGAATGGAATACCATTCCGGTAGAAACCCAGTCGGATTTGTCACCACCTTCATCGACACCACCCAAAGAACCACAAACTTTCACCGAACAGCGTTCTCCTGCGGCATCGGTCTCACCAGAATCGTCATCACGTGTCGCGGAAGTTTCGGAGGCCACCCACAGCAAGTCTCGAAACAAAATGAAGAAGTTACCTGACTTGTCGATTAACACAAGCCCCAACAAAGAAGCGCCTGCTGATGCAGATTCGTCTGTATTGGTATGTTCACCGATGGACTTGGCGTCCCTCGATATCTTTGGCCTCATGGATTCAGCGTCATCCCACCACGCAAACACAGTCACCCAAACGTTTTCTGCGGAGGAATCAATGGCCGAGCCGATCCGTATGAATTCTCCCTCGCGCGTGGTGGCAGAGGAGGCACAAGAACTCATTCCATTGGAAGCACGACGGTCCAAGAAACCAGCCTTAGACGAGGAGTCCGACGCGTCGGCTCGGGAATCGGAAGGATCAGGTGACGCCGTGGAACCCGTAACCTCTGAAGACTCCTATCCGTCAACTGAAATTGATTCTACAGAATCACACTTAAATAGTAACACAGTCTCCATGGTGAGTTCATTCCCGACAGTGGAGGAAGTAGAGCCCATTCCATCCGGATTGAACTCGGTTGTCTATTCCAACTTGTCATTTGCGACATACCCGGAGGGTTCAGAGGTTGATTTCGACGCATCCGGTTTGGGTTGTCCAACTATAGACTTGTCTCCTCTTGACATTTTGGCCATGCTGTCGTTTGCGCCACCTATACCACCCCAGAAAATGATTGAACCATCGAAGTCTTTACCCAATGAGATCTCCAAAGGTTCCTCCTCCTTGCGAGTATCCGAGACACAAGACTCTGGTCCTATGCAGGTTACATTGATTCCTGATGTATCCCCTTCGCAGGAAGAATCGATTGTGGAACCCATTATGTCACCTCCTACGACGGAGTCAACACCCGCGGAATCATTGTCCAAAGAGAGAGATTTGCCCGAATCAATGTCCATGGATAGCACAGAAGATGAAGAAACAGAGACTGCAACTTTCGCTAGTGAACATGATGAGACGAATACAACAAATTTCGCAGCTAATGTCGTTCAAGCGAAAGCAGCCTTTGAGTCGCTTAGCCGTGATATCTTGGGGATGACATCCATCTTTTCATCACAACCTGAAAATCCACCCATGGCACCTCCAGAAACACAGCCTCCAGAACAAATGTCATCATTGGATCCTTTAGTGGTACCAACGGAATCTACCAGCTATGAATCTATGGTACCACCAGGAGCAGAACCTCCAGTCCCGACGACTACCGATACCCCCGCAGAACCTCCAGTCCCGACGACTCCCGATACCCCCGAGTCGATTCCATCGCCGCCTCCAGTACAAGAGCAACAAAGTCAGTCGCCCCGTGACGCACTGGACACTGAACCAGTACCTACAGCAGATACTATTGCTTCAAACGTGATGCCGTCGCCAATACTGGACTTGGACCAGGCGGGCGCTACTCAGAAGACTGAGGCTGAAAAGGATGATGGAATTGCTCAAGACGATCAAGTTGAAAACGAAAGAAGCGATGGATTCTTTGACGATCAAATCGAAAACGAAAACGATAGGCCTCACGATGAAATCGAAGCTGATGGACCTGACGATGAAACTGATAACAATAGATCCTCCACCTTGTTGGCGATGATGCCTCAGATTCTGGACGTCTCAGAGGGAGATGGTGATTCGGTGGAACATGATGAAGCCATCGACGACATGATTGCCAACGATTTCTTATTCGATGAGGACACCCACATCCCTGACATACAGGCGGTGATTCGACAGGCTCGATTGGACTTGGCAACTGATACGACTTCTACCGAAAATAGTTTGGAAGCAGCGACTTTGAAAGCAAAGTCTACTGTCGCAGCCATGCAAGCGGAATCGTCGCTGAACAACGAGACAGGCGAGGAAGGTCTGACCGACGGAAGTAGCCCACCGTCGACTTACGTGCGGGAGTCGGCGGAGGAGGAAGAAGAAGAAACGAAGGCCCTTCGAGCTGAGATCGACCGCGCACGACAGCTGGCAGACAAGTATTCCAAACAGGAAGTCGAAGTCGTACATGCAGCTCCGGAACCATTGATGGATACCCGTGAGACGTCGATGAATACCAATGGGACTTTTGATGCAACGGTCGTTGGACCGGACTCTTCTGTACCACGGGAAAACACTGTGGATCTACTTTCTCCGCCTCATGCTGCTGATGATATAGTGGAGGCGTTTCCCACTTTCCAAGCTACATTCTCGGATAAAGGACAGTCACAAACATCGTCAGGAAGCAGCGACAACTCGACCGAAGAAGACGAGCTCACCCATGACATTTTGAATCAATTTACAGCCCAGAATGACTCTGACGACGCTTCTACAGACCCCCTAAATGGCACCACATGCGTTTCCTTCGTATCAAGTGCCACTGATGCGATACCTCTGCGGGGATCTGATTCATCGTCAACTGTTCCAACCTCTCACGTTCAAAACACGAATGAGATACGCCTTGTTTTCCGAGTGAAGAAGACGAAGCCAGCGCCAACGCCGATCCCGGCTGATGAGTCGGGAGTACAGGACCACTTGGACCGTGAAATCGTGGATATAAATAACGAGACAGACCAAGCAAAGGATAGTACTCCCGTCGAGGTAAAAGCAGCTTCTGACTCGCCAGCGCTGCCGGTGACTCTTGTAGAGGCGACTCCGATATCGTTAGCGTCCGATGACATCAACGAGACGACTCCAATCATGGGGAATGAATCCTCACAGGAAGGACTCAGCGATACCGTCGAGGAGCAGATGGTGGTCGTCAAGGAAAATGCGGATACAGACATGGCCTCCAGCCTCATACAAGGCGTCGTTGATGATCAATTAACAACAGCTACCACGAGCGATTCGGAACTTCCGGCGGAGGCGACTTCGTTTCCAGCATCTGAGGCGGACGAGGTTCATGACGAAGAGCAACAGTCAAGCGAGGAGATTGTCCCTGAGAAGGAGAATGATTCCTCGACTAAAATGGATTTGGAAGTGGACGGCGCGGAACCGAACGATTTTGCCACCGTTTATCCGTCGGTGACGGAGCTTGATTCGCCTCCAAAGCCTGACTCGAATTACGTTGATCACGAAATGGACAACTCTTTTGAAGCCGAAGCTTCCGCGCCACATACGACAAAAGAGGAGTTTTTGCCAAGAACAGATTCCTTGAAGGAAGAGGACGAAATTGTCGCAGCAATATTGAACGTAGGTGTTGGGTCTAGGCTCACTGCCATACAGCGCTCACAATCTCAAGAACTGTTTTCCTCGAAAAGTATTGCATCTTTGGACGTCACCGCCGAGAACGAATACTCGGCGCAACGATCTCTATCTTCGAACGAAGGACGGCCACCTGTGCTAACGCGAAGTGATACGGAGGAAGAGGAGGATGAAATCGTCCATGATATACTGGATGAGTTCACGGCTGTTGCCAGTCAGCAGGAAAAGTCGGCCTCACCAACAGTCGTGACGCAGGTGACGCATCCAGAGAAGAAGGGGCTCATGGAGTCTTACTCTAGCATCGCTCAATCGAGGCGAGAAAAAGAAGAAGCCGAGAAACTACGAGCCAACGAGGCTCTTTTGCAGCAACAGCAAGAACGTGAAGCAAGTCGATTACTGTCGATTCAAAAGTTAGAGGCGGGTATGCAAAGGTTGGAAACTGATCGCAAGGAGACGTGGCGTCTTGAAGCCGAAAAGGCTGCAGCTGCGCGTGCGGTTTCGCCGCGAAAGACTCCAGAGACAATGGTTGTCAATCCTTCAGGTAACTTTGTAGCCCCTACTCGGCAGGAAGGGAACTCGTTTGTACTGCTAATCTCCAAGACATCCGGCGCACCCACGCAGAAGAGCAATCAGGAAAAGACGATGTTGATTTTGCAGTGTAAGAGGCTCCCCTTTGAGGTTGTAGACGGTTCAGATCCCGACGAACGAGACCTGCGTAATAGCCTTTTTGGAATTTCGGGGATTCGCGGCAACTACCCTCAGTTGTTTTTGCAGCAAAGCGACGGAAAGATTTCCTTTGTTGGAAACTTTGAAACCATCGATCATTTGAATGATTCGGGAGCGTTAGGCGATCTACTATCCCCCAAAGAAAGAGAGGACTCGGTGGCTCCATTGGATGGTGTCTCCATAGTGAACGGGAAATGCCTCGTTGTTCTTCTTTCTACTACGTGCTTTAATCAGGCCCACAAGGCCAACCAAGATCGTGCGTTGGCTATGCTGAATGCCAATCGCATACAACCTGAGATTCTAGACGGAGCGGATCAGTCCATCAAGGACCTACGGAACCATCTATTTTCGGTGAGCGGAATTCGTGGTCTTTATCCCCAGTTCTTCCTAAAGAGGGTGGCCACAGGCGAGTACTCGTTCGTCGGTACGTATGGGACGATAGAGAACTTGAATGATGAAGGACCTTTGGAAGAGGTATTCGGTGAACATTGATCATGGTATGGGTATACGAATAAATATTGAACAGCGTAAATTCTATAGTCAGTCCCCATCATCCGAAATCAATCCCACTCGTGTAGCGGTCTGGTTCAACTTGGCTCAAATAATCGGGTGCCGACAAGGACCTTTCTCAATATCAAGAAATCTAATCAAAAACAAGAATTTTACATTTATTGAGTATATCTTCAGCATTGAAGTACAGGACAGGTGTCGAGGAGACGAAGACAGGTGTCGAGGAGACGAAGACAGGTGTTTTCGGTTGGGACGAAGCAAAACGCAGACTAATCTTTTCCGGGCCTTTCGCAAGCCGGACGACATTCTAGCCGACGGTTGTTTATCGCCATTTTTGAGCTGGTTGATACCGCCACAAGATTAAGCGATACTGTCGTTGATGACGGTGATGAGTTTGACTGCCTCTATCGTGAGCTCATGGTCAGGTCCAAGGATTTCATCGAGGGTACCAGTCGCGCGACAAGCCAAACCAAGGGCCTTTCTGAGATCGTCCTTGAGAATATAGATCTTGGCCATCTTGTATTGGAGGACTGCGCAGGAAACTTGTGACTTGCCCACAAATTCTCCTTCAATCTCAAGTGAGGCCTGGTAGTTTTTCAGTGCCGCATCGATGTTTTGATTGGTCCGGATGTTCCAGTCCCCTGCTAGTTCATGCCGTTTGGCATGTTGGATCCGTTCGACGTAGGCCTCGATCATCGATTCCTCATGACCAATTTCCAAAAAAGCCTCGACGATTCGACCCCTCGAAACGACGGTATGACGATGAGTCGCTCCGAATGCAAGGAGAAAGATGGAATAGGCCTCGCGATATTCCATAACTGCACGAGCAAAATCCTTGTTGAGATGATGGCACTGACCGATCTTGAAATGCAAGTCAGCACAGTCCAGCAAAGGTCGTCCACGGTTGCTTGGGCTTTGGTGTCGACGGGCGTATTCACTATGTAGAGCAGACTGGTAACTCTTGATTGCACTTTCGTATTCGCGAGACGATTTGGCGGAATCTCCCTGTTGCTCATGTACGATACATGTCATAAACTTCTGCCACAGCAGCGCCTTTGTTTGTTTGAAATTCAGTGCATCAACAGATTTGTTAATCCAGTTGATCGCCATGTGACATTCTTCCTCCTTGCCTTTAATCTCGTATTGGATACGAAAGCATCTATAGAAATCGTCGAGGGCACGCTCGTACTCTTCCTGGAGAAAGTGAATAGTGCCCTTCCAGAGGTATCGTTTTGCGGTTTCCAAATCCTTTCTCCCGCAGATATCTTCTCTTATTTCGAGAGATGTCGTAAACTCAACCAACGCATCATCCAGATTACCGTCTGTCCAGAAGTCCATTCCTTTCTCAAATCGTTCTTTGCATATCTGGATTTGAAACTCTTCTTGTTCGTTTCGTTGTTTGGTGCCTTCCGTTAACATCTCGACTGATGAGAAATCATAAAGACCATCATCTTCTTCGAGTTCAACACGAAATCCCTCTATTTCATCCTACAGGAGAGACATTGTATCGAACAGTCAGCACATTTGTAGGTCGAAAAAGAGTTGATTCTTAACATCACAACTGTAAGTTAAACGTACCATAAGATCGACATCAAGTTCCTCGTCTTCTTGCTCTGCTGAAACCAATTTGTCGTCATCCTGGAACCCTAGGAATGTATCAGTAACAGTGATGGGGGAGATGCGTACCTCCGTCATGATCCTTAGTATAATCCTGTGAGTTTTCAGAAGAAAGATTGTTTGGTTGTGACCAAAGAATAAGTGTGACCCTGTCGAGTACCGCTTCGGAGGTTTTGGACGAGTGCCCCGGCTCGTTCTACCCCTAATGTTCTTTCTTCATCATTGGTTTTGGATAAAACTGGGGATTAGAGGATTTGCGGTTTCATCTTATATGCCCCGGCGAGCGCTGAGCGACTCGGAGAGGCATCGATGACGCGATAGTCACACCAGGCGCGGCGCCTATGTAAAGAAAAGGGTCTAACTGTAAATACTAACCTGTAACCGTAACCACATAGGATCACAGTTTGAGACGCGATAGATATTTACCGTAGATATCTTGCTTGATACCGTACCCGGAGAAAATTGAGTAACAGTAATCGACATGACTGGAGGATTTTCTTCAGCGTTTACAGTTAGAACACCGAGATTTCCAGCTAGTGGAGAGTACGACGACCCTGTGAGCATCCTTCCTCCAATATGACTAAGGATCATTCTGATGAGATGCATGAGATCATGCAGCCTTTCAGCGTCAGTGGCTACAGGCTGACCATCCCGAACTGTGAAATGATCGAGCGGACTAAGTTCTAGAACTCTGCCGTACTCGTGGATTACTGTGAGCTATGAGAAAAACGGTAATCAAGACAGTCTGCTTCCTCTAGCGATCGGGTCGTCGAGGCAAAAATTAGCAGTTCGGATTCAACAGTGAAGGGTGATCATCCGGTGGATAACGCGTCTCCTCAGGATATCTGATACCCCGTAATTGTCGACCTTTACATTTTGCTAGAAAGCTCGCATCTGGATCAGGGCAACTTCATGTGTTTCTCTTTTCTTCCAACAGTAGCTTTCTCCTTGCTGCACGACTATACCGATCAAAAGAACGTAGGATGGTTCATATAGACTTTTGCAACTTTCCGTAGCCCGGTCCTGTGTCAAACCTCCCTTGTCCATACTAGATGACAGCTCTCGTGATAACTCAGGGTCCGCTTATAGAACCTTTGCATATTCACTTCGGAATCTTTACGAAGAGTGCGAGAGACTTTTCAACGTCACAATAATAGTAGCCTTCTTCTTGCTACACGATTATACCAATCGAAAGAATGATCCATATAGACTTTTGCAACTTGTTGTAGCCCGGTCCGGTGTCAAACCTTCCCTGTTCATACTAGATGAGAGCTCCTGATAACTCAGGGTCCGCTCATGATGAAGAACCCTTACATTTTCACTTTCGAATCTTTACGAAGAGTGCGAGAACTTTTTCAACGTCACAATGGACTGATAAATGAAATCGACAAAGAACGTATTCCACGTGGGGTCACGTCGAAGGAATCTCGACTCGATTGACTTTCGAGAAGTGCCATAGCAATAAATGGAAGACAGCGAAAAGAGAGAGACGGAAATGGAATATGTCGATGAACTCAGAGACTGGGAAAAGGAATATGAAAATGATCCCCACAGACTTGGACGACGTCACTCGAATGTTGTATGCTGGATTTCGCATTTTTTGTGTCCGCGTCACGACTCGACAAAATCAAAATTATCGAACCATAGTTGAGTTTTATTGATGCTGACGTCTCGCTTGGAAGAAAGCCAGGGAGTCCAGGCCCAAGACCTTGCCCGTTCAAAAATGTTCTCCCCGTAATCCGAACAGGAAGGGGAACTCGTCTTCCTTTACTTATTGGTCTCGATTTACCATATGCTAGGTCTGATATGTCGATTTAGGGCAATTTATTCTTCACATTTATTCTTCACTCATTCGTAGAACAGGAGATCCTCCGAAAAAGGGCCTTCACCTTATCCCCTCGGACTTTTCGCCCGAACTATCGGCATTCTGCAGATCGTGGATTTTGACCGCTGCGCGAACCGAAACATTCGCCGCCAATACGGTCCTCGCACAAAATTCCTAGGAGTGCAAGAGGCCGTCATTGCAGACACATTGCAACTTTATCGAAGCCAACGATTGGAGTATGAACTCTCATCACGCCGACATTAGGAACTCGACGCTAAGCGTTTCCAGCGAGTGGAAGGGAGCGCTACATTCTCAGATTGGAGAGATTTTAGAGATGGCAAAGCTTGAAGCCGATGGTTCGCATTCGTTTTTGGTTGACGTGGGCTTTCCGATTCAAGAATCGCTTAGGCTCGCATCCGACTCCTTCCGAGCGAGCTCTTCCTCAATGCCTTCGGGTTCTGAAGAGTTGCCTCACAAGCTTGTACGGGAGTCTTCGAAACCAAAGCTGACTAAGCTAGGAAGCAGTCCGTGGAATCTCAAACGTTGCATCAATCAAGACGACGGCAATCTTTCCTCTGGGCCCCCACCACTTCTAAGATCTCGGTCAGGTGACGCAGGCTTTGGACCTCCACCACTTCAAAGAACTCGATCAGGTGATGCAGGCCATGGCCCCCCACCACTTCTAAGCACTCGATCAGGTGACACAGGAAGAAGTCATCATCTCTTGAATCAAGGTTCTACAGGCTCGCTCAGGTCCTCATCTGGTTCCATGGGATCAGGTGGTCTTGGTCTATCGAGGAGGTCCACCAGCAACTTCAGTAATTCGTCGCCCCACAACGCTTCCGCCAGTTTTCGCAATGAACACATGATTATCCAAATCGCCCAACGATCGAGTTCTAAAGAAGTTAAGAGCATACTGACCCAGCTTGCTGGTGACAACCCACTGGACGAAAAAACAGTCGAATCATATTGCAGCAGTCTCGCGCTTCTAGTGTCCGATTCCTACTATCAAGTGATTGTCTCCAAGTACGGGGGGGCTCTCATTTTGTGTCATCTCATGAAGACATATCCCGACAACACTAGCATTCAGGAATCGTGTTGTAGCTGTTTGGAACGTATGCCACATCATCCTCACATGCGAGCGTATGGCGGGCAGGTCCTGAAGGAATGCCTAGAGAGGAATCCCCAATCAATCCATATCCAGTCGGCAGCATGTCAAGCCTTAGAAGCCTTGTTGGAACATGCCAAGGACACTGATGTTCTGGCCTTACCAGATGATCTCGACGACTTGTTGGAAGTTGCGACGCATATGTACCTAACGCCCAATGGTCGACGGGCAGCCGATCGTGTACGCCATTTATTATCGGAAAGACAGCGCTAATCGGTCGTGGGACTTCATTTCGTACGGGACTATCGTATTTTGCAAGGGCCCAGGAGCAGCATAGCTGAACTGCGAACATTGGCGATCAAGCCAAAGCGACCACGGTGGATTCTAGACAAGCTTTGTTGAGCTACTGGTCTTGCCTCTCGCCTCCACATTAGGACATGGCATGCTCGGTCTCCCTCTAGCTCAATAACCGGCTAATCGTCCAGGATACGGTAATTCGGAGAAGCGGTGGTTTCTTCAATCGAACTATTGTCAAGAAAGTCATTTCAGAACAATACTCGCTGTACTCGCCGCATTACTGCGTACTATTTTATTTGATAGATATTGATTATTCCGAACCGTCCTTTGGACTAGCGAAGAGTTCGGTTTTACTTAATGAAGGTACCGTATCCATCATTCCGAAAGTTCGCTTCGTGGGAAAAATCAATGACCGACCGAACATCCGTTCACACGTAGCATCATTACTACCACACGGAAAAATTACATCTTCGTGACACAGACCGGGATATCTTTTAGGCAACACCTTTTGTGGTGTGACTTTCTTCTTTGTACTCGTTATACACACTCTCGTCGCATCGGTCCTCGCCACAAAAGAGTCCTGTAGAACAACTGTACGATGGTCGAGTTACAGCGGAGGGGGAAAGTCATTATCGTGGGCGGAAGCTTGACGTCGCTCTTGCTTCTCGTCATTTTGTTTCTACAAGTCTGCGAAGTAGTTCGGTTGGAAATTCAGTTGACGATCAAATGAACCGAAAATCGTGCCGATCGAAATTCTAGATTTACGGGTCGTATACCTGACTCCCTTCAAGGCAATCTGCTAGGGCAAACGGGAGGGTCGAGATCGTCTTCATCGTCAGGAATACCATCCCTCACTTCTCAGTCTCGAGAAGAGAAAACCTTACCGCATGCAGGATCCTTTAGTGCTTGTCTCATGGTCATGGACGACAACGCCCACTTGATCGAATGGTTGGCATATCACTACCATTCATTGCCTCTGCGCCGCATAATTGTTGCCGTCGATCCTAGGTCGAAGACAAGTCCAACAGAAATTATACAACGATGGCAGGGTCGTATTGCGACAACGGAATGGACCGACCTCGATTTCATTCCCCCACCGCTCATGGATGCACACCAACAACCCAATTTATCATCCGACGAGTTGACTAAACTCTTTCGAAAACGGCAAGAAGAATTTTACACGAGATGCATGGCTCGACTGAAGGCAGAAGGCATGACGTGGACGGCACTCATCGACACCGATGAGTATATCCTTCCCAATATGCATTCTAACCATCACTACGCGTATCTTCGCGGAAAGTACTCGGAGGCAACTGAGCCGACTGTGTGGAATATATTGCAGGCCCGTGTTACAGGTGATTCTGTACCGGCAATCAACGTGACGAGGGCAGAAGAGCAGAACCTAGAAGACGAGCATGTACCCATGCAACAAGAAGCCGCTTTGGTGAGTCGAATTCGAGAAACTCCTTGTTTCCCTATGGCACGCCTCAGCTTCGGAGTCAAGGAAAGTCCTCAAGACACAGTACAGTCTGTGGTACCATGGGGATTCGATGGCCGTCAATTTCAGACACTTCGATGGCGATGGCACGCGGGCCGTGGATCCAAAAGAGTCAACAAAATTGCAAAGGCCTTGATTGATGTTAGTCGGATTGACTCCAAGTTCTTTGTTGCCACGAAGCAAGTCATGGTACATTTACCTATTCAAGAATATTGTAGGGGCGAAAATGATCTTTGGATTTTCAATGGACAATCTTTGCTAGTAGTACATCATTATGGTGGCACATGGGAACAGTGGAGTCATCGGGACGATACGCGAGGGAAGCGAACCAGAGAAGCTTATGATCGAATGCAATACGATAAGCAAACGGATGACAACATTCGACCATGGTTACAAGGGTTTGTTCAGGAAGTCGGATGGTGGTCTGCGCGTCGTTTGCTCCGTGAAGTAGGAGAAATTCGCTAACGTCACGACGCTTACATGCTAGCAACCCGGCACGAATAGTCCTCGTTATGCGTTTTCCGTTCAGTGGAAAAACGACAGACGAACCTAGAACAAGAGATATCATTCACGTCTCTTCCTTTTTGAAATTGAATGTAGGGTGCGTCTAGCAAAAAATATAGATAACTCAATAAAAAGATCAAACATGATTATAATTTACTGATTTACTTATTTGGATCACTGAAATTGTTGAGCTAAGGATTGAATCACTGATATCTCGGCAGAGGGTATGGCGAGCGTCTAATAGCGGTTGGCTTCCGCAGCGGCAAGCTCGGACTTGGCTTCCGACTCACATTCGAGAGCAAGCACAAGGATATCCTCGGTCAGCTGAGCATCATCACATTGATCTTGGATCATTTCCATGATGTCAGCCATGGCCTTTTGATAGTTCACTCGGATCTGCGCTTCGGCATCGTAGTAGCCTTGTCGCATGCGGAGATCTTCCTTGAGTTTACTGTTCTGCTTCTTGTATTTGTCCAGATTTTGCATCAACTTGGAATTGTTGCTGTTGTTCTTTTTGGACTGTTCATTCAAGGCCTCAAAAGAAGCGCCGGCATAAGCGTTGGCTTCAAGCAAGCGCTTGTTGTTTTCTTGCATAGTGTCAAAATCTTTGCGCAGCTGAGTCGTTGTCGCACGCAGCTTCTTGTTTTCCTTACGCAAGTAGGCGATAATCTCAGTACTATCTTGAAGCTTCTTCTTTTCCTTATCGGACAGTAATGGCACAGCGGCAAGTTTGGCTTCTTCCTTGGCGATTTCCTCGAGGACAGCATCGCGCTCGGCTTCTGCCTTCGCTGCTTCCGCTTCGAGATCGTTGTACTGGTTTTCGTACTGCTTTTCCTTGGTGTCGAGCTCTCTTTCCTTCTCCTTGATACCCTTCTTGAACTTCTTGACCTTCTTTTCTTTCTCTTTCTCAAAGTTTTCCATCATTTCCTTCGCCTTAGCTTCGCGTTTGGCCTTAATTTCCTTCTCTTTCCTGATCCTAGCCTCTTCGGCTTCAAGCTCAGCTCTTTCTCGAGCCTCTCGTTCGGCCTTCTCCTTCTTGAGACGAGCTTCACGGGCAGCGGCAGCCTTCGCCTCAGCCTTCTCTCGGGCAACACGTTCACGCTCGGCCTTTGCTTTCATGGCCTTGCGATTTTTCTTCGCGTCTTCCACAGCCTGGATCTTTCGTTGAGCATCCTTGAACCACTGCTGGACCTTCAGGACGGCCTTTCGTCGCTTGGTCTCTGCTTCTTTTCCTCCTTTGCGGACCAACCAACCTCGAAGGTATCGTTGAATGGAGGTTGACTGCGAACCCAATTCCTTGGTGCGATTTCCTTCGAGGAATTCAAGAGCTCCCACACGGAAATAAGATCGAGTCTTACCAACGACGAAGGCTTTGATGAGCTTGCCATTTTCAGTTACTTCCTTCGACTTGAGAGCACATGACAGTAAAGCATCGCAGTCGTATTTGAGCTTTTCCTGAGCCTCCGTTTTGTCGGTCGACTTGGATGGAAACTTGGTGCGGTCCCACATGGACGCAAACTTGAACCGGACCGTCTTGTTGTCGATACGGTTGGGGAAGGCCGATCGCGACAAAGTCACGGCAGCAACCACACCAGCGCAACGGAGCTGTTCAATGGTACTGATGTGTTGCATGATGGACGGCTTCTTCAAAGTATTGGGCTTGATACAACGAATGTATCGAGATTCCGTCTGCTTGAGCATTGTCATGAGCTTCATCAACTGTCCCTTGTACTTAGTCCACACGGTCGGAGCAACAAGATTTGACTTTGCTCGCTTGGGTCCACTCATTGCAGCTGCCGCAGGAGCTTGCTCCAAGTTGGAGCAATTGTCGTTGGTCATATGTTTGGCCAAAATTTCATTGGAAGACTTGAGAGCACAGTCCGATAAATCAGTCGGGAGCGTATCTTGGTTAGAACCAACAAATCCATCAGAATCATACATGACCTTTCCAGCGTAGTGGTGAATTCCGAACGACCGACGGTCAGTCATGGACTTGATCAAGCAGGGAGATTTCTTGTTGGCAGCCAAGGCCTTTTGGACGAAGGCTTCATCGGTACCCTTAGGACGGACGCATTCCTCGTTAAGCATGGCAAGAAGACCGGCCTTTCCTTCAATCAAGTCCAAGACATCAGTGTTGTCATCGTACTTGATTTCGTCCAATGGAATTCCTTCGAATTCGTATTCCTCTTGGACGGAGCGGAAGATATCTTCTGTGAACTTGGCTTGCAACTTTTCGTTACAGTAGTTGATGCAAAGCTGTTCGAAGCGGTTGCGGACAAAGGATTCGAAACCAAAGATATCCAACAAACCAATGATACCAAATTCATTTTGGTCTCCTCCCTTGTAATTGTTTTCGGCGCATGTAGCATCGTTGATGGCACGGACCAACCACAAGAAGGAACGCGAATAGATTTCCTTCGCAAAGGCATCTGCGGAATCCTTGGCAACATCAGCATTGAGGGGGACCTTGTACGACTCGTTACGTGTCTTCATGGTACGTTCGGTCAAGCAATCAATCAAATCTTGTTCTGTGACGCCCATGAGAGACGCCAACGCATTGAACTCTCCCTTATCCTTGACCTTAGATTTGTCGTCATCGGAGGGATCCTTCATAAAGGAAAGATTTCCTAGCTGCAAGACAATAGCAATGGCTCGCATCAAGGTAAGGTACTTTTCGCCATCGACTCCAATAGTCTTGAGGACCTCAGTGGTCTTTTTGAAGTGATCGGCATCGGACATGCCTTCAATCGTAGTGGTACTCGTCCTTCCAACATAAGAGAAGGAATCATTGGTAGAACCACCCAACTTGGGCCAGATGGACCTTTTGGTACTGTCGTCGGCAGCCAAGAGTTGGTAAAAAACGTGGTATGTTCGTTCTTCGGAATCGTGGTAGGTCACACGATTCTTCTCCAACAAATAGACATCGCATTTGCTCCCTGCCAGTTTGCACATCATGTTACCCTTGCTCGCAAAGGCTCGAGTACTCTTGTCTCCCTGATCGAATTGGAGTTGTGTGTACTTTCCAAAACGTGACGAGTTATCGTTACGACGAGTCTTGGCATTTCCGAATGCCTCAAGGAGAGGATTAGATTCAAGGACACGGTTGACCACTGGATCAGAAAAGGCCTCAACAGAGCCCGAAGTCTTCCCACGTTGCACACTGGCAATGTGATTCATGGCGATCTTGACAGTCTCTGTCTTCCCGGCACCGGATTCACCAGAGACGAGAATCGACTGATCCTTCCCACCAAAGGCAAGTCCCTTGAAGGACAAGGCGGAGACTTCATAGACGTGAGGTTGGACGAGCTTTCGAGGATCACCCTCATGATCTTCCCAAACAAGAGTATTGGAATAGGAGGCACGGACTTTCTCTGTATAAATATCCTTGAACCACTGGAAGGGGTTGACAGCGATGATAATGTCTCCAGTACGAGTGTACGGGTGGTTATCCAAGTGGCGCTGTTTCAAGTTGTACAAAATCGCGGCCTGTGTTTTATTTTTGAAATAAAGGACGAGGTAACAAATGAGTTGGTGGATAGAAACAGAAAACAACAGTTTGCAGGACGATAAAAATTTAATCAGATTGACGTACCTCATGAAGGAATGGAAGTTGGACCATGTCGGCATAGCACAACATACGACCATTCTCATCGACGTTTTGCATGGGTAGAACACCCTTGGCATAATCGGTTAGATCAACTTCAGCTTCAATCCATTGTTTGGCACCCTTCCCACCATCACAAACCGTACGTTGTTCATCGGGGTAGACAGGAATTTGGACATCGGCGGTATTTCCGGCTTGACTTGTAAGTTTGGCGGGGATCCAGGCATTATCTGGATCCTTCAAAAAGACGAAGGCTGACTTCTTTCCCATCTTGGTAATTCTTGATCTGTTGTTCTACCGTCTTTAGGATTTGATGGGGTAGGAAACAAATGAAAAACTGATTCAAGAAGAAAGAGGCGATGTTGGTGTTGTGACCAGGTTGGTTCAGTTATGACTATGATTTGCTCTCTCGTTCTTTTTCGCGGGAGAGGAACATCTCTCTCTCTCGTTGGCATCTCCTCGCCTCACGCAGCGCAAGGAGGGATTCACTACACGGTACTTCGCGATACGCAGCGGTACGCGTAGGATCTATTCTTGCAATGGAGACATAATGACTTTCGCAATGACTGTCATGACGTCAAGGACTCGTGACTGGCGAAAGGTCGGCAGGCGCGGAGGGGAAAGTCTGCGAAGATCGCCGAACCCCCCCTGACACAGCCAGACGGACAGAAGACGAAGGAATATGTATTGTATGAAGATCTCTGGCTGATGTGGCACCGCGCGACCAGCTTGTTCGAAGCTCGATGAACAAACAACTGGCAATCCCACCCAACAAGGGTTTCTTGTTGGCTTGTTTGGGAGAGAGGTCCATTGGCGGGGGCAGTCGGCGAGAGAGAAACGAAATCCCTGACCTTCCTCATTAAAAAAATCCAGAAACCCGATACACCCATCTTCTGCCTTTGATATCCCCGCAACCCTCTGCAATCATGAATCAATCTTTTCTGGTTATGCTGTTCCTGGTCTCGTGCCTGTACCACACAACCACAATGGGCTTTTCAGCCTCTTCAGTTCTTCAGAAATCATCCAAGACAGTCCGTCGATCTGAAACACGTACCACAAGCGATTCCAGTCGTCCCTATTCCATGTCGACAGTCGCTCCAACGCGGGAAGATGTGAAACGAAAGCAAAAGCAAGATGGTGATTCCTTGGGAGATAAGGATGAAAATTTTGATAATGCCGTTCGAAAGCAGGGACCATTGGAATGGTTAGAAGACTCCATGGAGTCTCGTGAAATGGATGATCCATATCATATTTTGTTGTTAGGACAGACATTTGAAAAACCAAAGATCACCGTCCCCTATGTCGCGGGGTCTCTGAATTACGTCTTGGAAATGCCGATGGATGAAGCGAAGGAATTGTCACAGTTCTCCTTTGACAACGGTATGAGCTGCCTAGGAACATGGTCACGGGAAGAATGCTTAAGTCTTGGTCGTCAGTTGCAAGTACGAGATATTGTTTGCCGTGTCGTACCTTACTGTGAAGGCGGACAAAGAGGATGGCAAGCAAAGGATGCCGGTGGTTCTTCCAGCAACAGACAAGATGCCTCCAGTTAACGGAGATAACTTTTTTGCCAGATAGATTTCGCCTTCAAGAATATTGAGACTATCATAGCAACAGAACTCGAACAGTACCAGCATACCTCATATATTTATCTACATCTTTGGGGTGGTGAATAAGTACCTTCTTTCCTGACAGGCTCGTTGGACGCACCCGTCGGCATGACTGTCATCCTCTCACCCCATCGAGTCCCGAATCGCCTCCAGTTCTTCGACGTCACCTGACAGGGTTACTTGGAGAGTCATCAAATCCTGATTTTGGAATGACCTCCAAGATTGTTTTTTGTTTTTTCGGCTTCTCCAACGCGCGTACCGGTAGAGTACCGTACACGGGTACCCGGTACCATTTCTTGTCGGAGGGAGTTCGACACGGGGTCATCGTCCGTCGCCGCAGTGAAAAGGTCACAACTGCCAAAACTGTGATCTTCCGTCGAATCTCTCGCAAGGAAGTTTGCATCACACTCGCATTTTCCTCTCGTTCTCAAGATACAACAACAACAACAAAACAAGAGGAAAGACAGCTACACCATGGGTAAGGAGTCTTACGTCTTTATCCGTGATCCAGAATTCGCATGGATTCCATGCACGAAAATTGGTGGAGATGCCAAGAAGGCTCGCGTCAAAATTCCTTGTTATCCCCATGAACAAGCCATCCTCTGTGATGGTGGTAAGGGATGCCAACAATTCGAGGAAGAAGAAGTACTCTTGAATGATTATCATCGTGGTGTCCTTCCCATGCAGAACGTCGATGGGTCTGGAATGCTTCGACCGTTTGCCGACATGGTTGAGTTGCCGTTTTTGCATGAGGTAAGTCCCCTCCCCC
>Ga0194115_10003075_pt1 | contig 19063 bp, 13 predicted proteins | sample TA2MahsurfametaG_3_FD_148656 | JGI IMG/M metagenome (GOLD analysis project Ga0194115, IMG submission 148656) | Freshwater microbial communities from Lake Tanganyika, Tanzania - TA2015002 Mahale S4 surface | ecosystem: Environmental > Aquatic > Freshwater > Lake | place: Tanzania: Lake... | reverse complement strand
CACTTCTGTCCTATGATGTTGTCCAGAGTGAAGGATCCATGTAGGCGAACAAACCTGGACGAGAAGCCAAAGACATGGAGCAGCGGAAACATCCACATCGCTTTAGATATCCAGACTCTCTCCGAGTTGTCCCACCCTGTCTTTGGCCTTGGCGATATATTTCTCCGCAGAACCAAGTAGTTTCAAAAGGCGCCTATTCTTGGTCTTTTCTTCCTCGGCGCGGGAAGTTGCTTCGTCCAGACTTTCACGACGACGCTTCGTTTGAGTCTCAACAAGCTCCTCAATGCAGGCTTCCTTCGTAGCCATGGTGGTGCGCAGGCTGGCCTCAAGTTCTTCAAGCTGCTTGATCTCACTTTCCCAGTTGTCTTTCGACTCCCGATTCGAAGTTTCCGCGTCTTCTTGTTTGGCCTTTATGCTATCCGCTTGTTCTTGTAGCGTCTTCAGTTCGTCCATACTCTTGCGCTTGGCTTCATACTTAGAATCCAAACGATCCTTCTCGGTGATTTCAAGCTCACTCAGGCTTTTTTGTGTTTCCTTGATCTTCTCAGCCAATGTTTCCTTCCTTTCGGCAATTTCCGAAAGTTCAACGCGTCCCGGAACTACTTTGCTATCGTACTCTTCATCATTGGCTTGCTTAGAGCGGCGTGCTTCACTATCCAATTTATTGGCACGAACAAGGCCCAGTTGTGCCATTTCTAAATGTTTCGCTGATGCTTCCACCTTGATCGCAAGTTGCTTCTCGACTTCGACAAGTTCGACGTTGCTCTTAGTCTCCATTTCGAGAACCTCATTGGCTTCCTTCAGGGCCTTCCTCAGACGCTCAGCAGCCTGAAGGGCCTGAATCTGAGCGTCGGCATTCGCAAGTCGAGTCTTCAAGTCCTCGTTTAGGGCGATCTTTCGCTTGTTGCTTTCTTGTGACTCTTGAATCCGTTGCGACACTGCGTCCTTCTTTCGCTGAGACTCGCGACGAAGAGTATCTCGTTTCTTTGTCTATCACGTTGAGAACCAAATATAGATTAATCGTCAGATGTACTGTGGACAGATCGAGAAGGAGTGAAATTGAACATAAACCTCAATTCGCACTTACGAGATCTGCAAGTTCCTGCGCGTTCGCTCCTGCTTCCATGCGCTTCTTCAGGGTGGCAGCCTTGGTAGCTTGGCACTTTTCAGTCTCCAGCTTCAGCTCTTCTTCCATCCGGTCTGCCTCTTTCGTCTTTTCCAATAGGACCGCTGTGAGATTCTCGCTGTCAATACGCCCGTGCAAGGCCCGGAGTTTTTCATGCCAAGCTTCCATTTGAAGATGAAGCTCCTTGATTTCCCGTGCGTCATTCTTTAATTGACGACTAAGCTGCGAAAGACTTTGTTGACGCTTCGGCAGAATATCCTTGCCGTAATTGACGGCCTTATGAGAAGTGCTTTCGGGTACGCGATCGGGAGACACGACTGCTGGAACTAGATTGGCACGGAGGGTCGTTTCCAGGCCTTGCAAGAAGTTTCGTTGCATTTGTACTGTTTCGAGTTGATCACTTGCTACCTGAAGGATGTGCCGCTTCTCAGTTTTGCAGTGCACGAGGTCTTGCTTCAATTGTCGGTTCACCATTTCTTCCTTCTTGAGATCGGAGTTCGTCTTAGTGATACGCTCCTCAATTTCGACAGTCCCGCCTCGAACGTGACGAATCTGATCTTCGTGAACGCTGACCGAGGCACCAAAATCCATCAAGAATGGGTCCAGGGGAGCCTCACCCTCGGAATCTGCTCCTGTTGCGTTATGGGTAGGTGCATCGTCCCGGCGGCTGGGATCTCGACGAGTAAAGCGCTCGGCTTGATTGTGAGCCTTGCCGTTCCCGCTATACAAGTGACCGCGGAAAGTCATGGCCGTGGCAGATACGGTATGGAGAGTATGTATACAAAAGACTGCGATGATGGTGGCAGGGATGATGTACTCGTACTGGTGTTTCTGACTTCGATTGTGCAACGGCTCGAACGCGAAAAATGACAATTTCGTTCGGAGTCCCGATGTCGAGAAGGTCGTGCTTCAAAACTTCGTTCCGGTATGTTCGTCGTCAGTGTTCACTCGCAGCAATCGACCAACTGGAGTCTTTCCCGAGTACCAAAGAACCTTCGCGTCTCCTCGTCATTTTGTTGATCTCGTCACTCTGCCGCAACACTACCTAGCTGTAAGTCACAAAAGTATCAAAATTTAGACTAGAAGCCTGACCATGCTGCTGTAATCGTCCCATGACTAACACAACAAGCTCTTGTCCTCCGTTAACTTCTAAATCTCCATGAGCCGTATGTGGCCACCGTTCTTGCACCGCGCATAAAACATAGACGCCTCCACCTCTGTACCCGTCAAGGTTGGCGCGCCATCATCCACTGGAACAATTTTTATCTTGCTTATAGTTTCGTCCTCAGTGACAGGTGACAGCTTTTTGTTCCTTGAACCTGTTCGACTCGCGTCTTCGTTCTCATTTTGAGGGCAACACGCCAATGCCGACACTCGTTGCTTGGTCTTGAAGCAGTTGAACTGCGCAACGACCTGTGAACAATTGCGACGAGCGCGGGACTCATCGACTAGTGCCACGCTGGGGGGCATTTTTTGTCTACTGACGATAGAACATTCTGAGCCTTCCACCGGTGGAGCAAGGGGCCCGTGAGGTTCTGGGCTCACAGTCGTTGTGTCTTGACGGCTTCGACGAAGTGAGGCGATGAGATCGTCGACCATTTGTCCCTGGATAGAAGTCAATCCTATACTCGAGACATTTGAACCTTGTGATGACTGTACGTCATCCGTTACGGTATCCATCGTCAGAAATTTGACGTCGAAAGGTGGGGAAAAGGTCAAGAACTGCGTGGCATGGTGATGAGACTGGATCCCCTCGGGACAGTAGAGGCGTTTCTGCGCTGCACTACTAAGCAACAAGGGGCCGCTATCGAACGACTTGGGTCGACGGCGATCCTCTTCGTCTGTAGTTATTACTTGAATGTTCGACAAATGGCGAATAGCGCTGTTTGCATGTATTGTGCTGCAAATGAAGCAAACGGGGATTTGTTGCTGGATGGTAAGAAAACATTGCCGCATCAATTTCAAGCTGCCCATCTCCGATACGAAGAACCCTTCGCACTTACACTACTTTGGATGTCATCGAACTGGGTTTCGCAACAAAGACCTCGTTCGGTCGGATATCGTATTTTGATAATTGTAGAATATGAATCAGTTGCGTAAATCGATTCCCTCGCACCTGAAAGATTCCATCGTAGGTTGTCTTCCATTTCTCATTCGGAATACCTCGTTGAACAGCTTGAAGAAACGATCTTACAGAGTCTTTCGTCCGATCAATCCATACTTGCAGGAGTTCGTAGGTGCGCTTGCTCCCGTCCATCAGGAGTACAGTGACTGGAATTCGATTTTCACTTTGCTTTTGCAATTCCTCCATTTCCAAAGGACCTCCCATGTACGTCGCACCTATCACCTCAACTGATCCATCTGTGCCACTTCGAGAATACACCAGATTTCTTCCACGACCTTTGGACAGTGGTAGACTGAAATGACCCGTTCTTGGCGGGGGCAGTCTTGAAGCGACATAAGCCTGACGCCAGCGTCCACCTGAAGTGGCTTCTTGATAGATGGTACGAGGCACAGAAGTTCTCACGTTGTTGAATCCGCCTATGAAGGATCCACTAAGGTCTGAAACGTCATCACGGATCAGCTGATCATGAGCCAAGTACACACTCCCAGGAGCGCTGTGATCATCGGCCTCGTTTGGTTTCTTAATCTTCTTGTTGCTCATGCTAGGGGATTATGTTGTCATGCTCTTTCTGTTGACGCGAGTTGCGTGTTAAAGAGGCGCATGTATGCAGCCCAAGATATCGATTGGAATGAGTGAAAGAACCCGAAGTACGTGCTGGTGGCCGAAAACACTCGAATCGTGATTACTGTTATCTTGTTCTTTACCTGGCTTTGCAAAAGAAAAGTGGCCAGAACGATCGTTGTCTTGTATACATCCATGCGCCTATTTAGAAGATCGGGATGCCATTCTTTCCGTTTCGAAAGTGTTTATGCTATTCCAATGACTTGACGATGGGAGGATATACATGCTCTAATATGGGATATGCAATTAAGCATATATACCCAAAGATTTCAAAATACTTTACACATACAAATCACATTGGATCAACGCATATCTCAACGCCTATGGCATCGCATGGTAGCACTAAGTATGATGAGAACATGCTGAATTCATGGTAGACGTATATGGATAACTAACGATTCTCACGTGACAGTGACAAGAAGTTTTCTCGACCCATCCGGAATATACCGGTATCGTACCTCTCATACATACGGTGCCGTATGGATCGGCTTATCGAATCCATGCCACAGCACCAGGGGGGTAAAGCGAGAGAGAAGTATCATATCATTCACTTTACAGTTACAGGGACTTTCATTATTCGACGCTACACCTTAATCCGACAACGTAGTAACAGCCAGAATATCCGTTGAGTCGATGGAAATCGACATACCTACTGAGCATCGCAACACAAAATGTACTCGGCACATTCTACCAATGACGACGTCCTTGTCTAGGCTACCGCTTCCTTGCATAGGCTGGTTCAATATTGTACCCGCGGTTGACAGCTGGTTTCGGATCTTCACCATAACCACGTTTCCTGTGACGTTCCATTTGGTCATCAGATTCGCGTGCGTCGTAGCGATCAGGATCCTCCTTGACAGGAGGCAGGTTTTGCCTTACGTTGTGTGGCATGTCACCACTACTATGGCGATCGCCGAAGACAGAAGGATCGCTAGCCCTCGTTTGTCGAGGAAAATCGCCGAATCCTCCACCATCGTCGCCATGATGTTGGAAGCTCGAACGGGGACGCTTCGGAGCTCGCTCGTCTCGAGAATTTCGCTGGTCAAAATCTTGACCGTCAGAGCGATGTTCTGCGATATCCTGATCTGAGTGGCGACGGTCGGCGTTGTGGTAGCTGCCGCTCGGGCCTCGGTTCGGGAAACCTCGATCAGTTCCGTTTATATCGTTGTGAATTTCACGGTGAAAAGGACGTGTGCCCCGATCATCCTCATAGCCTTCATTATTCCGGTCATGTCGGTCTCTATCGGCTCGCGGGTTGTCCCATTCTGGTTGCGACCCACGCCTGTCATACTGGTGATTTGCGACATCAGAACTGCCGCGTTGCGATGCGAAGTTGTCCCCATACGTAGGACGCGCCGCTTGATATTCGCCATTTCCATGTCCGTTCTTTGGTTCTTGGTCCCAGTCCTGCACGCTACCTCTGCGATCCTCGAACTGCGATCCTCTTCGAGCTTCGAACTGCGATCCTCTTCGATCCTCGAGCTGTGATCCTCTTCGATCTTCGAAGTGCGATCCTCTCCGATCTTCGAATTGTGATCCTCTCCGATCTTCAAACTGCGGTCCTCTTCGATCTTCGAACTGTGATTCTCTTCGATCTTCAAGCTGCGATCCTCTTCTGTCATCGAACTGTGATCCTCGTCGGTCATCGAACTGCGATCCCTTTCGATCTTCAAATTGTGGTCCCCTTCGATCTTCAAATTGTGGTCCTCTTCGATCTTCAAACTGTGATCCTCTTCGATCATCGAACTGTGTCCCTCTTCGATCTTCAAACTGTGGTCTTCGTCGGTCTTCGTGTTGAGATGCTTTTCGGTCTTCAAAGTGTGGTCCTCGTCGATCTTCGAACTGTGATCCCCCACGATCTTCAAAGTGTGGTCCTCGTCGATCTTCGAACTTTGGTCCTCTTCGGTCGTCAAAGTGGGACGGTCTTCGATCCTCGTACTGCGATCCTCCTCTTCCAGCACCCGGCATGTCACGCTCAGAGGCTCGACGATCTCCATAGGGGCCATTTCCATCATTTTCCTCTCGATAGGACGATCTCCGAAAGTCAGATCGTTCCATTTCTGCTGCAGAAATTTGTTCCGAGGTCAACGGGGGCTGTGGTTCCACAAGGTCTCCCTCTCGGATAAGCGTGCCAGGGGGGCCTTCTCCGGGCCCGGCAGGGCGGAATCTGGGTCGCAAAACTTGCGGCACATCTGGATACATATTTGCTGTAGTTTCTTCGGACTTAAATTTGCTGTATCCTGCGATATCAAATACAATCTTCCCGCCATTTCGTACAACCTCACTCACGAGCTCTGACTTATCGATGTGAATACGGCCTCTGTTCGGTTGCGGCGTCTCCTTGATGTTCATATGGTTGAGCATAGCCCTTACGCGTAATCTCATTCCGTCATCGTTTAATCTGCTCCCTCGTGTTCTAGTTTTCCCATAGCCCGTGACTATGGAGATACTCTGGACAGCCTCTAGTTTCGAGGTATTGACCAGATATGCGACCAAACATTCTTCAAACCACCAACCAAGGGCGATTTCGCCGCCTCCCAGCGATAAAAAGTGCAGATCGAGCTCTAGCCACTGAGTGCCAAGTCTTGACACGCGAGAATAAAACCCTAGTTCGACACCTGCAGAAAGTCAAGTGATCAGAAAATTGACATAAGCATAACCGCAACCGAAATCCAACAAGTAACAAACTCCATTTTGTACCTACCTTCCTTGAAAAGACGTCGACCAAGCTGGACCTGAGTACAGACAGCGTCCAATACAGCATTGTAGGTGACGACATCGCGTTTGACACCGACAACATCCATTTCTTGAAAGAGTTCGTACCCCTTCTCCCATAGGTTGCAACGAGCACAAGCACTGATTGCGCTATTGTAGATATGAACATTAGGCGCAACGCCCTCATGTTTCATCCGATCCATGAGCTGAAAGGCGATATCGGCGCGGCAACTCTTTTCCATGCAAGACATGGCCGCTCCAAAAATGATAACATTCTTCTTTATTCCCATCTCTGTCATTTCATCGAGAAACTCCAAGCATTGTCGATATTGCAGACCTTTTTCACATGCACTGATGGCACTTCCGTAACTGACAACTGTCACCGGCATATTCTTGCTTTTCATCTCGTCGAACAAGTCAAGAGCTCGTTCCCACTGCAAGCCCTTCTCCAGGGCAGTCATTGTGGCATTGTAAGTAACAATACTTGGCTTTCCTCCCATAGCTTCGATCTCCCGAAATAGTTCTAATGCCTTCTGCCACATCTGTCCCTTGGAACAGGCCGATATAGCTGCGGAATACGCGATTACGTTCGCTCCATGACCTTCCGCCTTCATTTCTTCTAGAACCTCCAGGGCGAGCTTCCATTGCTGTCCCTTTTCTGCGGCACTGATCAAAGCAGAATAGGTAACAACTGTTGGCTTGATTCCCTCACGCTTCATCTGCTCGAAAATTTCAAGAGCTTTGTGTGGCACCAAACCTTTTTCGCACGCACTAATTGCAGCGTTGTAGGCGATCGCAGTCTGACCAGCGCCTTCTCGTTTCTAAGGAAAACATCGAAATGAGAACAAACCGTGAGAAAGAACGTCTTTCAACACATCTTTGAGCGAATTGACCTTCAAGGACATATCGGAACGACTTACCATCTGATCCAATAAATCAAGGGCCATCCGCCATTGACCGCACTTTTCACAGGCAGAAATCGCAGAAGAAAATGTTACCTCATTCTTCGCGACATTTCTTTGTCGCATTTCTTCCATGAGGTCGATTGCTTTCTTGTAATCACGGACCTTCTCACAACAGGAAATCATCGAATTGTAATGAAAGGTGTTCTTTTCGATACCCACATGATCAACCCATGACCAGACGGCATTGGCGAGCTGCAAACAACGACGACGTGCCAAGTTCGAAATGATGGCCGTTACTGCCTTTCCCGATCTAAAGACTGCAGTGTACTCGGATCGGGATAAATCCAGTTCCTTAAAGATGTCAGCGTCACGTCGACAAAGACGATCGACAAGTCCTTGGACGTCGAGACCCATAATAATCTGAGAACGGCCACCATCTCCAAAATCTCCACTTCCCCGACGGTCAAAGCCACCACCGCCGCCACCACCGCCACCACCACCGCGATAGTCTCCACCGTGGTTATTACCTCTTCGATCTTCGTTCATCATCGACATAGCACTTGACGATGATTGCCGTCCACCACTGTGTCGACTCCCGTAAAAGTCTCCATTGAGGAATTCGGTCTCGCGTTCTCGTTGATCGGCACGCTCCCTATACCCTCTCTTGAAGTGATCCAACGGTTGTGGTGCCAAATCAGGCGCCGTCTCCCCTCCTGGTACAAAGTGCCTTCCGTGATCCGGGGCTGCACGCGGAAAATTTCTTCATTATTTTTCATTGTTCGTTTGTTTGATTGTGAGTTTGTTAGTGAATCGTGGTGAGTTGTGTTATGTTTATGGACAAAGTGAAAATTGGATGAGTACATGGGGTTGTCGGGTTACAACAGGCGAAAACATCTAACAGAAAAAATTGGAGTGTGGTCAACAAATGAAGGATGGTCAACGAGACACGAAAAAAAGAGGGCTCTTTTAGCACCTTTAAGTTCATCAATCTTTGGTTTTGCTGCGTGAGGTTTTTGTGAATTTGAGTTTTGTTATTAAAGGGTATGTAATACGATTGAAGGGAAGTGTTTTGTTGCATACGGTACGACCTCGACACAAAAAGAAGGAAACTAGATCTGTTTTTTTTTTTGGGGGGGGGGGGGGGGAAACAAGGTATTGACGCGTGCGCTATGAAAATGTCACAGTGCCGGATGAAGGTACGGTAATTCCGCCCGGTCGGAAGATTTTTGTCATCTCACCTGCTCATCGGTTGTTTGTTGTGTTGCAAAGAACAGTATTTATTTTTTGTCGTCTTTCTTTGTCAAGTCCAGAATGGGATTGTCGATTGCAAAGTGCGATGTTGTTCTGGAGGGAGGTCCGGTTTTTTTTGGGTGGATAGGCACGGTTGGAATTTCAAAGACTTTTTTCTGTGTGAAACACAGGGAAAAAACCACCAAGCCACCAAAAAAAAATCCAGATGCGTTCGTCGCCTCACATTTCCGCGCTTTGCCCCCTCGCGTGGACAGTATCGGATCCATGACCAACAGGACCAAACTTCAGCGGCACTACCGTAAAGCGCCCAATTCGTACATGATACCCGACGGCTGCAAGACCAAGTCAAGGCATACGGTATGATATTCGTCGGACGTCACACAGGACTCAATCGATCGCTTTGTGACAAACAAAAGTGTTCTTCTTGCTTCGGGAAAAGACAACGTCAACGCCGTAACGAAAAATACGGTGAGCGAGTCCCGGTTTATCGCATACGGGATAGGACGGCATTCTGTAGATGATCAAGAAAAATTCCTTGAAGTACAGTACCTCCTGGAAACGTGCTGTATGGGCTGTTCCTTACGATGAGAATTGGTTCTTGTTTTTATTCTGTGCGATGTTTAGTTTCCATCCTCTGCTTTGGGTTTGAATCTATCACTACCACAAACTTGTAGACATATAAAGGGCATTCTGATTTTTTTGCATCGTGACGGATACAACAGGGGTTTTGAGTATTGGTCGAAAACCACATCAGGAATGGTGAATGATTTTTCGTTGACCATGACCAACGACGACATCGATGATGTCGATGATGATGACGACGTTGATGACGACGATGTAAGGCGAAGAGTGGAAAGTACAGTTGATTCTTTATTATCATTAGAAAATGCCATCGATTTAATGACAGGATCAGAGGGTGGATGTTATGATCCGAATCATTATCATTCCTTTCGGAGTGTCTCCTTCCTATTACCTGGCAATCAATGTGCTGTTTGTCATCAACGTCTCTTCGTTTCACCCTTTTCCAGTAATCTAGTCGTCCAATGTATCGCATGTAAACTCATCGTTCATCGGACATGTGCCTTTTCCAAAACGACACAATGGAATCAACCCTGTCCTATCAACTATGGCAAGGTCCAACAACAACAACAACAACGTACCGGCACCAGTCAGGAGGACAAAGAAGACATGAACAACCCCATCGATATCACTATCCAGTCAGAAACGGGACGTTTACCATCACCGCCAGATTCTTTATTACCGACTGAAACGCTTGTTCATGATGGACCAGGGATTCGATCCAGCCTCTCCTCTGAGGAAGAACAACCTGCAGACGCAACTCCTAATTCCACTCTTGATGCTGATCAAACTATCCCCGACGAAAAAAATCCCATCCCGAAGACGCCATTTCCCTTTTTATCACCAGCGAACCTATTCAATGGTCTCGCCGCGACCTGGAAAGGTCCCATCACAGATCCGAAAGGGCAAGGTTCGACGAATGCGCTTGGTGACCAATCCACGACAACTGGCAACAACAGTACGGCACTGACCAATAGCCACGATGAGGCATCAACAAAGTCACTTCTACAACAACAAAGCATCCCGACGGAATCCGAGTCGATAGACCTCTCCAGCTCAATATCGGGGACATTGGAATGGACAACAGAAGGACCACCAACACACTGGGCCTCAGGGAAGTCATTGGAAGCCTTATTCCCAGTCAAGACGGATTTGGGAAATATTTCTTCTACTACTACGACGAATAGTACCGTTGCCGATGATGCGAGTACCCTTCATGATGCAGTGGAGATGGAGAACAAAGAATCGACGCCTCCGATGGCTCCCCTCCACGTATTCACTAATCCATTTGCTAGTGTGTCCCGGACGTTGCATGAGAACATTCTCGTACATTTTCAACCTGGGCAGAAGCAGCATCTGGTCGAAGAAATCGAGGAAGAAAGAAATTCTTCGTCGAAAGCTGGAATCAACGATGATTCTCAACCCGCGGAGAGTACCGTTTTGGGTGCCTCGGATACTCCAGTGGAAACGCCTTCACGCTCTGTCGAGGCGGAAACCCCCCAGAAGAATGGCGAAGAGGCTGAAACCAACAGGTGTCGACTTGGTTTAGCAACCGTAGCGGGTGGTATTGCCGGAGGTGTCGTAGGAATGGCAGTGGCTGGACCGGTGGGCGGTATAATTGGTGCAAGGTTTGGACAAACAGCAGGAATTCTAGGTGTGGTGCTGGAAGGATCGTGGACTATTGGGGTTATAACCAGTGGCATTGTTGCGGGGAGTAACGCGGGACAACAGCTTCAAGACAAAATGGACGAGAAGCGAATCCTTACACTAACTGGCTCGGATACGAGCGCTGGAGTTCTCCTCGTCAGGCCAAGTGTCCGAGCGGACCCTTCCTGGGCCATTTTCTGTGAGGACGCGAAGAGATCCCATAAGAAAATGTTTGGTTTCAACTTTCTTGCACCTGACTCGAAAACTGCTTTTCGCGAACGATACGAGCGTGAAATCGACATTGTCAATACGGATGAAAATGAAATCCCGACGGCAGAAAAGGTTCTCCTCCTGGTGAGCAGAATGCTGAATGATAAGGAAAGCTTGTCTGGCCATGTATATCGGCAACTCATCGAAAAATTCAAAGAACGGGTGGCGAGTCGAGGAGATTTGTCCGAGATTGTTAAGGCTGCCACCAGCTCAAAACCCAATCTTGACGAGGACCGACAAGAGGAAGAATCATCCATGGAGGAAATTCGTGCCCGTCGTCAAGACGCACATTCGGTCATCAAGTACGTGACAGCCACCCTACTTGAGCTACGCCCTGCATTCGCAACGTCGCCAGCAGTCACAGAGTATACGGCGACAGCAGTTGAGGCGTTGGTGTTTGGTGAAATTTATGATTTGGTTATTGAGGAGATTGAGGCTGAATTCGAAATGACTGAAAACGAGCTTTTGGAGAAGGTAGCAAGCTTCGAGAGCCTACATGCCCAAGATGAAGATGCCTTGCTCAGGTATAAGAGCTGTATTTCTCAAGATGCCATCGCCTCACTCCAGAATCTCCCACAGGCACACTCTGCAGTTGACAAGCTTCGATATTGTGTAATTTTCTTGGAAAAAATTGCCGACTACTTCTCGAGTGACAGTTCGCAGAAGCCTATGGGAGCGGATTCGCTGCTGAAGCTGGTTTGCCAACATATTATTGGCGCGAAAATCTTTGGAACCAATGCTCAGATCGCGTTCTTGGAGGAATTCGCCAGGGACGAGCAGCTCCTGCGAGGCAAGGAAGGTTACGCACTTGTCACTCTACAGGCCTCTCTGCATTTTCTAAATGCAAGCTCGGATTTTGACGCAGATATTTTCAACCAGGAAGACGACTGATGTATCCACCGATACTCACATCGTCACCGATCGTAAAGGGTATCTTTACCATTTTCATCTCGCTTCGTACGGGTCTCGCAGATCATTTTCTGCTGGGCTAGAACGAGAGGTACACCTTATCGCCGGTACCGACCCTCGCTTCGAAGAAACAGTAAATTGAACTAAGTCATCGTTGTCATGATTGGCATTGACAACTCCAACTACAACTTTCAAGACTTGCACCATCGGCGTCACGAAGATTCCTTGGACATCTTTTCGTCGGACGTTGAGAACACGTCGAAAACATGAAAAAATGTGACGCAAGCGTAGGGCCACGAAAACGTTTGTGAAATTACCATCGGGCGTCTTGCATTCACCCCGACTTTGCGTACGAGATTCTCGTGAAATAAGATCTGCTTCTAAAATCGTGCATTGAATCTTTTCCGAGTATAAATTAGTGTTGTTTTTCTTCGGTAAAGCATGCTGTTGTAGAAAACGCGCGAAATCACGAGCACCACATACGTATGCAATTGGCCGAGTACACTCACGTCAGCGGTGGACTTCATGGCGGGAACGTCGAAGCCTCACACCATGACTTCGTTGCTGTTGAGATCCAACGCTCTTGTCACAATTCATCCCTTGAGGCTAAAGCAATTGAAACCCATAGCCAAAATGAAGTTCTCTTCTATTGCCCTTGCTGCTGTGGCCATCGCTTCATCCAGCGTCAATGCTTTCAGCACTCCGTCCCGTTTCGGAATCCGTCAACACATGGCTTTGTCCATGGCCACGGCCATCGACACTGACACGAAGACGGCGCTTGCGACTGCCGCTAACGAGGCTCGTGGTCTTGCCATGGATTCCATCGCTGCTGCCCACTCTGGACACATGGGCCTTCCGCTCGGTGCGGCCGAGATTGGAGCCGTCCTTTACGGTTCTCAAGTAAGTATCTTTTTTTTCATGTGACGGAATCTTTTTTAGATGAGAACTGTGTTTCTGACGCACGTGTCACGTCACAGATGACCTACAACCCTGCGGACCCCACCTGGATCAACCGTGATCGTTTCATCCTCTCCGCTGGGCACGGATCCATGTTCCTATACTCTTGGTTGAACCTTGCTGGGTTCGACCTTCCTTTGGATGAATTGAAGCAATTCCGCCAACACCACTCCATGACCCCTGGACACCCTGAATTCCCTTCGTCCGAGCACAACACTCCGGGAATTGAGTCCACCACTGGTCCTCTTGGACAAGGTGTTTCCAACGCCGTCGGTATGGCCGTCTCGCAAAAGATGGCTGCTGCCATCTACAACACTGAAGACCACAAGATCTTCGACCACCACATCTTCACCCTTGCCGGAGATGGGTGCTTCCAAGAGGGAGTCTCCGCTGAGGCTGCCTGCTTCGCCGCCCACGAGAAACTTGACAACTTGATTGTCATGTACGATGCCAACGAAGTCACCCTTGACAAGATGGCCGAATACACCCAGTCCGAGGATATCCTCAAGAGATACGAGGCCTACGGATGGGAAGTCTTCGAGATTGACGGACACGATCTCGATGCCGTTGAAGAGACCATCGCCGCAGCCAAGGCCAACAACAACGGAAAGCCCAAGTTCATCAAGTGCAACACCATCATTGGTAAGGGTATGGAAGAAACCGAAGGAACCAACGCTGCCCACGGAGAAGCCGGTGTCCCTTACGTTGACAAGGCCAAGAAGAACATTGGCCTCCCTGAAGGAGAGAAGTGGTATGTTTCTGAAGGAACTCGTGATTTCTTCTCTGAGGTCCAAAAGAAGAACAAGGCCACCTATGACGAGTGGCAAGCTACCTTCTCTGCGTGGAAGGAGGCCAACCCCGCCCTTGCCCAGCAATTGGCCGATGCCGTTGAAGACAAGGTCATGCCTGCCAGTGAAATGATCGCCAAGATCCCTCAAATGGGAGAAGCCGCTGAGGCTACTCGTGTATCTGGATTCAAGGTTATCCAACACATCTCCTCGCTTGTTCCCCACTACGTCTCTGGATCTGCCGATTTGCACGGATCCACCCGAAACTACATCACCGATGGAGGAAACTTCGGAGCTGGCTTCGACAAGAGCTACTCCGGAAAGAACATGTACTTCGGTATCCGTGAACATGCCATGGGATCCATCATGAACGGTATGGCTTTCCACGGACTTTTCAAGGTCTCTGGATCTACTTTCTTGGTCTTCGTTGACTACCTCCGAGCGACGATCCGTGTCGCCGCTCTATCTGAGTTGAACAGAGTTTCGTACATTCTCACACACGACTCTATTGGTGTCGGTGAGGATGGTCCTACCCACCAACCTGTTGAGACCGTTTCTGGCCTCCGAGTTATCCCCAACCTCGATGTCTTCAGACCCGCTGATGCCGAAGAGACTGTCGCTGCCATGGTCCACTCCGTCACCCGAACTGAGGGACCTGTTGCCCTTATCTTCTCTCGTCAAAATATTGTCCAAAATAAGGACATGGACTTCATGGCCCGACGTGAGGGAGCCTTGAAGGGAGCGTACATTGCCAAGAAGGAAACTGCTGACCTTGACTTGATCGTTCTTGCCACGGGATCAGAAGTTGAACACGCTCTTGCCGCCACAGCAGATATGCCAGGAGCACGTGTTGTCTCTATGCCCTGCATGGAAGTCTTCGAACGCCAAGAGGATTCGTACAAGGAAGAAGTTCTTCCTTCAACGTGCACCAAGCGCATTGCGATGGAAGCCGGTGTCACCGGACTTTGGTACAAGTATGCCTCCAAGGTGGTGGGAACTGACCGATTCGGTTTCTCTGCCCCAGGTAATATTGTCATGGAGGAATTCGGAATGACTGCCGCGAATCTGAAGAAGGAGATCGAAAGCATGGCCTAAATACTGTAATATATTCTAGCAAACACTGTAATCCCTACGAATGGATTCTATTTCGAAGCATTGTCTAGGAATCAAAAAGCCATGTCGATATTCTGTGCACTGGGATTGAAATGAGACATTGCGTGGTGTTGCTCCGACAGACACAACAGGCAGATGAAGATGAACAAACAACTTTTTGTCGAATCGACCGATCACCGACGTTTGTGCAACGATTCCCGATGCGTCGCTTGCCCGAATAGGTATGATATAGCCATGTAGCCATTCACTGCCGGCGAAATGTGGCGACCACGACGACTTCAAAATCGCAATTTAACCTTCATATAGACGTTAAGCATAGGTGTCTATCAGTCCCTTGGCTTAATTCGCTCTAGGTCATTTTATGTCTTGACCTCAATCGACTAGCCACAGGGCTTCTGTGATCCAGCGACGAGTTCTCGGCGACAGAACCTTCATCAAAGGATATCTCCATCATCCTTGAATTTTCATCCATGTTGAGGACTGTCTCCCTTGTTTGGGAATTCGGGCTCAGAACGGCATCTAGAGACTCCACGATCGACACAGCCACATCGGCAGGAACAACGTCACTGTCGGTCTTATCCGACGTGAGACTGCCACTTTGTTTTACGGCATATGCTCTTGTCGTTGTGTTCTGTAGTCGCTGGAATACGTCTTGCCGCGTGTAGGCATCTATTCGATCGGTATGAAATTCGACTTTGTGTGTCTCGACTTCTTCTTGGGCTTCCGTTTCGTCGAGCAAATCATCCAGCATCTTTTCCGCGATATTTAAATTTTTCTTTACGGCATACGCTTCTGTGGTTGTTCTGTTGAGACGCTCGAAAACATTCAGACCTTGGTACTCTTCTCTCTTCCTAGATGACTTTGACTTGGTCGGGTTCGTGGTGGCCACTTTTCCTTTAGCGTCACTCTTGGTCTCCCCATCAACATCACTCAAAATGTCGCTCGGCATCCTCTCAGCTTCTTTGGAAAGATCGCTATCGTGCCCAGAGAACACTTTCGCCTTTTCACTGAGCTTATGTTCGTCAGGGACGAGCTCATTGTCGCGCTTTCCCTTTGTATGCTGGTATCGTTGCTTCTGAGTTCCAGTCATATTGGATGGTGACAGAAGACGGTCGAAGACCGAGCGGCTGGCGGGATGATGCTTACTGGAACGAAAAGATGGATCCGCGGCCACCCGGTCACCTGGAACAACGACACTGTCAAGGCTGTTCGCAATCTGTCTGGACATCATTTTCCGGTGTTTCTGCCCATTCGGTGCTGATATCTCCGGCCCTGATCTGGACTTTTTCGTTGCATTCTGTCTGGTATTCTTCTGGATACCCGTGAAACTTTGTGGATCAGTAAGCCTATCGAAAACGTTTGGATTCTTTGCGTACGAATGGGCATCGACAACATCTGGAGATTCTAACAATGCAGACGGTATCTCGCCCCTCGCAATAATTTCAAGGTCCTTCATGATGTCGTCTGCCCAATCTGGAACCTCGTCGCCATCGCTTGCGTGGTCATCATCTGTCTGGTTGTGAGTAGCCAAGCCATGTGCGCCTAGAAGGGCGACGGATCGACGACGTCTCTTGGACGCAACATCGTCAGAACCCATCCGAGGGCGAAGCGACTGGCCAACAATATCCAAAACCGATTTCGACATCTGCCTCTGATCGTCATACGTCTCATCCACCGAAAGATCATCGTGTATCGTAATTTGCTCCCGAATGCGAGACATGGCCGATCGAAGGTCGTTCAGTTCTTGTTCAAGGTTTTCGCATTCCTGAGTCTTCTCTTCGAGTTTCGTATTAACTTCATTTTCTCGTTCACGCTGCTTCCGGATTTCCTCACGCCCCACTGTCGCTTCATTCAATTGACTTTCGAGAACCGCAATGCGCTCATTCGCCAGAATCAGCAGCTTTGCATTTGCCTTTTCAGCATGCCGAGCTTTTGCACTCCTTACCGGGCTGGAGAGCTGCATATCATCGGGGTGTTCATCAACCATATTCATGAGGGACAAAATGTGCTCTTGTTGCTGCGTTGCTCTGTCCGCGGCTTCGAGACGTTGTTCGTCTACATAGACCCTGAATGCAGACTCCTTTTCCGTAGCCGTGCGCTCGGCGGCCTGTACCTTCTCGTCCAGAGATGATGCCGTTCTGGCGAGCGCCGCAATACGTCGTCGCTCACGCACGACCATTCCGAACAAAACTTTAGCGGCTATCTTCGACGAATCCAGTGGTGGCATGACTGCAGAACACAATGGATGTGAGAGGACTTCAAGCAGTAAATACGACAAAGCAAATTAAATGACTCACCGCCAACCAGTTTCTCGAAGTCCTGGGTGAACAGAAACTTCTCATCATCCCTTGACTCCTGTTCAGAGTCTTTTCTTGGCTTCCCCAGGCGAGAAGCCAGCTGGCGTATCCTTTCTTCTTTGTACTTGATGCGTGAATCTAAGGATTCCATCGATTCTTGAGCGTCCTCCTCCTCACACCCATTTTGCAAAAGTTCATCTCGCTGCGATGACAACTCGAGATGGTCTTCCCACTCTTGAGCGAGCTTTTCGGCGAGAGCTTCTCTTCGACCAACGTCAGCCACTTTTTGGTCGAAGAAATCTCGCAGCGAGTCAAGGTTGACGCCTTCTTCGGATTGCTTATCGCCAGTGGACTGCCCACCCTTGGGTCGGGTTTGACGACGACCCACCATGACAGGATCCAAACCTGCTCGGGAAAGCACACCTCGCTTTATTGTGAGCATGCGGAGAGCCTTTTCGGACTCCTTGTACTTATTCTTCAGTTGCGTTACTTGATCAAGACGAGCTTGGGCGACCTGTTGGGCCTTCTGTGCTTCCGCAGTCTTTCTCTCTTTCTGTTGTTTCATCTTGGTCAACTCCCGCTGTTGCTGCACCGATTCCTTTTTCAACTTCTGAATCTCTTGTGCGTGGTTTTTCCTTTCGGTAGTGATCTGTTTCTGGAGTTCTACTTTCTTGTGCTTCATTTCAGTAACTTCCTCGGAAAGTCGGGCGATTTGAGACTCATTCCTAGATGCGTGGCTACTCAAGCGTGTCAGCTCAGCCTGCTTTCGTTTAAGTTCGGCCACCTGTTGCTGGTTCAGGAGGAGGCGATCGGACAATACCTTGGAATGACCGCTTGTCTTGTCGAGCGTGGAGAGCTCGTCGTTGAGTTTTTCGGCTTCGACGGCCTTTTCATGAAGCTGCGATTCCATTTCTTTCAGCTTCCCTTCGTAGAACTCTCGCATTTCCTGTGAAAAAGAGGATGATCTCGTGTCAGTGGAGGCTCAGGTAACTCCAAGTCCACCTAGAATTCCATCCAACATGTGGCTCACCTGGAACTTCCTATGACTATCCTGCAGCTTCAGGATCAGCTCCTCCTTGGCGTCGATGGAGTTTGATAGTTCATACACTTCAGCTTCCAAACGAACCGCCCACTCTTCACCTTGAAGACTGTATTCATCCTCCTCTGTTGTTGGGACTCTATCCTCTTCGTCGGTTCCTCCACGCTTCAAGTACTTGGAAGTAAGGTTCGTTACTGCTTTTTCTTCGGCCTCAACCTCGGCGTCAAGATTCGTTTCTTGAACCATGCTTCCAAACATCTGGGCTCGGAGACGACTTAGCTCAGGAGACTGGTCTCGCATCAGCACTGCTCGTGGGGGTGTTCCGAAGGGGTGGCCTGAGGGGGCCGTTCCATTCGCAAGAGTATTGGGCTGTTGATAGTTTGCCGCCTCAATTCCAGAACGACGACTGAATGAGTTGTGAGTTGAAGAAATCTGTGCGCGTAAAGTAGCAATTTCGCGCTCGTATTCGGTAGCCCGAGCGACGAATGCTCTCTCTAAGGTTTCGGAGGCATCACCGATTCCTTCGCTGCTTGAGGATGATGTCAGTTTGAGCTTGTATAGTTCATGTTCTACTTTGACTCGCTGGAACTCAACTTCAGTGGAAATCGCATTTGCGGCTGATGGTGACACGTTTTCTTTGAAGAGTCTCGACGAAGGCGAAGCATCATACTCAGATTGCAATCGTAACGCTTCACAATCTCCTCCATTTGCCAGTGATTCA
>Ga0194115_10003072_pt1 | contig 19074 bp, 17 predicted proteins | sample TA2MahsurfametaG_3_FD_148656 | JGI IMG/M metagenome (GOLD analysis project Ga0194115, IMG submission 148656) | Freshwater microbial communities from Lake Tanganyika, Tanzania - TA2015002 Mahale S4 surface | ecosystem: Environmental > Aquatic > Freshwater > Lake | place: Tanzania: Lake... | reverse complement strand
GGCTGACTAAGGGAAGATGGGGCCCATGAGCAGTGCGCAGATCGGCGATCCAACGCGTGTGCAGGCCCGCATGCAGCGACGCCTGCAGCAGTTGAGGCGAGACTGGTCTGCGCTCAGCGATCACCAGCAGGTGGGGGTCTGCCTCGGCGGCATGGCTGGCGGTTGGGCTCAACCGCGCCCACCACGGCGATGTGCCGCAGCCCAACCGGCTACGCGTGCATGTGCTGGTCGGGCTCAGCGCCTGCCTGATGGTGCTGGCGGCCGGCGACCACGCTGACGCGCGCAGCCGCGCGATCCAGGGGGTGGCCACCGGCATCGGTTTTCTGGGTGCAGGTGAGATCCTTGTGCCACACCAACGGCCCAAGCACCACCCCCTGCAGGTGCGCGGGCTCACCAGTGCCGCCTCGATCTGGTTCACCGCAGCCCTTGGCGTCACGGTGGCGGCGTCAACCGCGGTGCTGGCGGGGGCAGCCCTGGTGCTGGCCTTGATCACGCTCTCGAGCCATGGCAATGGCCGCCCCGCCGAAGGCGAGCGGGCCGACCACGATGCATCAGGTCCTCAATAAAGAAAGCGGTAGCGGTCTTCCGCAGGGGCCGCTGGAGCATCGGGTGCAGCTGTGTTCACGGGGTTGGGCCACTCCGCATCCCAGTAGCTGATGCCGTTGCGCATGAACGGGCGCCCGCCCAGTCGTTTGGTGTCGAGCTGGGTGGTGCCCATGGCGGTGATCAGACCGCCCAGCTCCATGGGGCCCAGGTCGGTCTTGATGTCCTTGCCGGCCGCAGACAGCAGGGCCGGCAGCCGCACCAGATGCTCAGGCCTGGTGAGCTTGCGGAACAACGCCTGCCAGGCCAGCTGCTGACGCTCGAGCCGTCCGATGTCGCCCAGCTCGTCATGGCGGAACCGCAAAAAGCCCTCGAGCTCGCGGCCCTTGAGGGTCTGCAGTCCGGGCTGCAGATCGATGTAGAGCCCCTGGCTGCGATCGGTGTAATACAGCCGCTTGGGCACGTTGACCTCGATGCCGCCGAGGGCATCGGCCATGCGCCGCACGGCGCCCAGGTTCACCATCACGTGATGGGTGATCGGGCGACCCAGCTTGCGCGAGAGCTCCCGCTTGAGCAGATCAAGGCCGCCAATGGCGTAGAGGGCGTTGATTTTGTTGGGTCCATAGCCCTCGGCTTCGATGTAGGAATCGCGCGGCACCTGGGTGATCCGCGTGATCGCCCCATCGACCCGCACACTGGCGATCACATCGGTGTTACCGCCACCGACATCGGTGCCCACCAGCAAAATGTCCTGATCGCCCACACCGGTCCAGGCGGTGAACGGATTGGTGACGGCGTTGTTGCTGCTCTGATTGCCGCCCAGCAGGTCAAACAGCGGCACGGCCAGCACAAGGCCGGCCGTCAATCCGACGGCCATCGCCAGCACGACCTTGCGAGTTCTTCGGCGACGAGCCGAGGGGCGTTTCATACTGGCAACGCTATTGCAAGGTCAGCGCAGGGCCCTTACAGCTGCAGCAGCTCATCGGCGCGCAGCCCCACCTGCACCCGCCAGAGGTTGGCGTAGGCCCCGCCGCGGGCCATGAGGTCGTCATGGGTGCCGCGCTCGATCAGGCGGCCCTGCTCAAGCACAACAATGCAATCGGCGTGACGCACCGTCGAGAGCCGATGGGCGATCACCAGGGTGGTGCGATCGGCGGTGAGGTGATCGAGCGAACGCTGAATTGCGGCCTCGGTCTCGTTGTCGACGGCGGCGGTGGCCTCATCGAGAATGAGCACCGGCGGATCCTTGAGGATCGCCCGTGCCAGGGCAATGCGCTGGCGTTGCCCGCCGCTGAGCCGCTGGCCGCGCTCACCGACGACGGTGTCATACCCCTGGGGCAACTGCTCGATAAACGCTGCCGCCTCGGCCAGCTCAGCGGCCCTGGCGATCGCCTGCGGGGTGGCTGCAAAACTGCCGTAGGCGATGTTCTCGGCGACCGTGCCATGGAACAGAAACACCTCCTGACTGACCAGGCCGATGGCGCTGCGCAGGTCGTCGAGACGCAGCTGCTCGATCGGGGTGCCATCGAGCAAGATGCGGCCGCTGCTGAGGTTGTAGAGACGCAGCAGCAACTTCACCAGGGTGCTCTTGCCCGACCCCGTGGAGCCGACGATGCCGATCGTGCTGCCGGCCGGAATGGTCAGATCAAAGTGCTCCAGCAGCGGTTCACGCTCCCGGTAAGCAAAGCAGACATCGTCAAAGCGGATCTCACCTTCCACCATGGCCAAAGGCAAGGGAGTGGCTCCGCCCGCCTGCGTCACCGGCGTATCGAGCAGATCGAGCACCCGCGTCGCAGATGCCATGGCGCGCTGGTAGTCATCGAGCGTGCGGCCCAGGGTGGTCAGGGGCCACAGCAGACGCTGGGTGATGTACACCAGAAAGCTGTAGGTGCCGATGGCAATCACCCCGCGCCAGGCCTGCAGACCGCCGATCACCAGGATCGCCAGAAAAGCAAACAAAATCGCGAAGCGAATCAACGGCACAAACGCTGCTGACAGCCGGATCGCGCGGCGGTTGGCAGCCCGGTAGGCCTCGCTCTGCCGTGCCAGCCGCTCGAGCTCCCAGGCTTCGGCGGTGTAACTCTTGATGGTGAGCATGCCGCCCAGGTTGTTGGCCAGGCGGGCCGCCAGGTCACCGGCCTTCTGGCGCACCTGGCCGTAGCGGGGCGCCAGGCGCTTCTGAAAACGCAGTGAACCCCAGAGGATCACCGGGATCGGCAAAAACGACACCCCTGCAACAGCCGGTGAGAGCCAGGCCATCGCGCCACCCACAGCCAGCACCGTGGTGATCAGCTGCAGGATCTCGTTGGCACCGTGATCGAAAAAACGCTCGAGCTGGTTGATGTCGTCATTGAGGATCGTCAGCAGTCGACCGCTGCTGCCGGCTTCAAAAAAGGCCATCTCGAGCTGCTGCAGGTGCCCATAGGCCTCGAGCCGCAGTTCGTGTTGCACGGTCTGGGCGAGGTTGCGCCAGAGCAACCCATAGAGGTACTCGAACAGCGACTCAGCGCTCCAGATCACAAACGAGAGCACCGCCAACACGCTGAGCTGGGCCGGCACGGTGGTGAAGCCGAACGCCGTCAGCCAGGCGGTGTTCTGGCGCACGACCACATCGACCGCCAGCGCGATCAGCACCGGCGGCGCCAGATCAAACAGCTTGTTGAGCACCGAGCACGCCGAGGCCAGCCACAGCAGACGGCGATGGGGAGCCAGCGCGGCCAACAGGCGCGGCAAAGGCGAGGAAGCCATGGAAGAAGCAGCCATTACAAGGGTGTGAGCCTGATCAGTTGGCAGATTGCGGCAGCGTGACTAGGTGTGGAGAACGACCACGCTGCGCCGCCATGGCCCACTGCCGCGCTGTTCTGCCCGTTGATCCAACCCTTGAGGGGATCAACTGCCTGCTGAGCGAGGTGATCGCTCAACTCGGCCTTGAGATCTCGGAACCTCTGCAGGAGCACCCCTGGTTGATCGCCACGGATCGGCCGCAAAGGGGGCTCAAAGCCCGTGAATACGTCAGGGTGTTGTGCGATTGGAGCAACCTGCGCAACACCGGTGAAATGGCGATTGAAACGCGCAGCGGAGAATCGATGGCCCACAGTGACACGCGCGCAAAAAGCCTGCTGCAACAGCTGTGCAGCAGGCTTGAGCAGGTCGGTGCTGGCCGCTGAAAGGCCTGAACGCTTCAGCAGCTGAGCGTGTTCACCAGCGGTTGCCGCCGCCACCGCCGCCGTAGCCGCCGCCACCACCGCCACCACGGTTGCCGCCGCCACCGCCGTAGCCGCCGCGACCGCCGCCGCCGCCGCCACCACCTTCACGGGGTGTGGCTTTGTTGACGCGAATCATGCGGCCCATCCACTCGACGTCCTGGAGGTCGTCGATGGCCTTTTGCTCGGCTGCATCATCAGCGAGCTCAACAAACGCGAAACCGCGCTTGCGGCCGGTTTCACGATCGAGAGGGAGGCTGCACTGGCGAACTTCGCCGTACTGGCCGAAGAGATCAAGCAGGTCCTCGCGCTCAGCTTGAAACGAGAGGTTGCCGACGTAAATGGTCATTGAGTGAACTGGATCAATCCTGGAACTGATTCGTCTGATGCTGGGTTCCTAGGGATTGACCAGTGAAAGCTGGGTGAGCCGAGGGAGCCTTGAGACCTTTGGAATCATTGTCACCCTACTGCTCCGTCGAACCGGCTCCAGCGTGTGGAGAAGCATGAAGCAGAGGTGAAGGGAATCTGATGAAGCCGGACCGCTCCCCAGTAGTGTCCCATTGTCAGCAAATCCTGATGCGCCAGATCGTCATGACGGCCCCCGTGACCTGGAGTCTCGCCTGGAGCGAGGACGGCGAGCTGGCCCCGCAGGACCGCTTTGACCTGCTTCAGACCCTGGTGTGCAGCGAGAGCACCAGCGAGGTGCAAGCGGCCCTGGTGGCTGCCGTCGAGCGGCTGACCAGTGTGGACTTCACCACCCTGGCCAGCCGCGATGTCACCGGCCTGTGCGCCTGAGGGCTGGCTCACGCGGCCCGGTGATCAGCCCTGAACCCTGGAGATCTGCAGGGGCTTGTTGAGCACCCGCAGCTGACGCAGTCCCTCAAACACCTCAGCAGGCATGCCCTTGGGCAGATCCACCATGCTGTGGGTGTCAAAGATCTGAATGCGGCCGATCGCCTTGCCATTGAGACCGGTTTCACCGGCAATGGCGCCGACGATGTTGCCGGGCTTGACGCGGTCACGCCAGCCGAGCTCGATGCGGAAGCGCTCCATGTGACTCTCGGGCCCGCGGGAGGGTCGCTCGCCGCGCCCACCCTGGCGAGCACCACCGCTGTGGGAGCCCTGCCGCTCAAAGCTGCCGCCCTGGCGAGGCGCGGCAAACAGGGTGTCATCGCCCTCGAGCAGCAGCGACTGACCGGCCAGGCCCAGTTCAAGGGCCGCCAAAGCCAGCGCCTCACCGCTGCAACCCAGCTCACCGGCGACGCGCTGGACCATCTCGCTGAGCAGTGCATGCTCCTGCTCGCTGCAGCTGGTGGCTTGCACAGCAGCCGTCAGCCGCGCGCGCAGGCGATCGAGCCGGTTCTGGTTGATCGTGGCATTGCTGGGCACCTCCATCGGCTCGATGGAGCGGCCAACAGCACGCTCAAGCCCGGTCAGGAAGCGACGCTCACGCGGTGTCAGAAACAGAATCGCCTCGCCACTGCGACCCGCCCGGCCGGTGCGGCCGATGCGATGCACGTAGGCCTCGCTGTCGAAAGGAATGTCGTAATTGATCACCAGGGTGATGCGCTCGACATCGAGTCCACGTGCTGCCACGTCTGTGGCCACCAGCACATCGACCTTGCCGCTCTTGAGCCGCTCGATCGTGCGCTCACGCTGGGCCTGGGGGACATCGCCGTTGAGCACGGCCACGTCATAGCCGTGCTGCTCAAGCGATTCAGCCACGGTCAGGGTGATCGCCTTGGTGCGGGCAAAAATGATGGTGGCCTCGGATTGCTCGGCCTCGAGCACACGCTCCAGAGCCGCCAGCTTCTGCGGTCCGTTGACCATCAGATAGCGCTGCCTGATGCGGCCCGAATCGGCAGCCTTGGTCTTGATCGTGATCTCGGCCGGGCTGCTGAGGTACTTCTGCGAGATGCGGCGGATCTCGGCGGGCATGGTGGCTGAAAACAGCACCACCTGGCGCTGAGCGGGCAGCTGGTTGAGCACCCATTCGACATCGTCAATGAAGCCCATGCGCAGCATTTCGTCGGCTTCATCGAGCACCAGCGCCCGCAGCGCCGAGAGATCAAGGGTGCCCTGACGCATGTGGTCCATCACCCGGCCTGGGGTGCCCACAACGATCTGCACACCGCGCTTGAGGTGGTGAATCTGATCGCGGAAATCAGCCCCGCCGTAAATCGCCAGGGTGCGCACACCGTCGAGGTGCACGGCATAGCTGTTGAACGCTTCTGCCACCTGCATCGCCAGTTCGCGGGTGGGGGCCAGCACCAACACCTGGGGCTTGCGCAGGCTGGGATCCAAGGAGGCCAGCATCGGCAGAGCAAAGGCTGCGGTCTTGCCGGTACCGGTCTGGGCCTGACCGACCAGATCACGACCCAGCAGCAGCTCGGGAATGGCAGCGCTCTGGATGGGCGACGGCTCTTTGTAGCCAATCGCACTGAGGGCCTTGAGCAGCGGCGCCGAGAAGCCGAAGCTGGCGAAACCGCTCGCTTCAGGACTCTGAGCTTGATCGAGCTCTGCAGAGGCTTCGGTCTCGACGCGCAGATCGAGATCGACGGACAAGCCGAAGCTGCCGTCCAAAGACTGTTGATTCACGGGATTGGGGCCTGAATGATCCTTCGACGCAGGCCCGGCAGAAACCCCATGGATCGTCATTCACAACAATGGTGAATGGCCGATCCGAAACGACTGCCCTGCCCTTGAAAAAGGCTTTCAAAAAGATTAACACTCGCGCGGTGCACGGCCGAAATCATCGGCCAGCCGCTCAATGTCATCTTCACTGAGCCAATCGCCTCGCTGCACCTCGACGATCACGAGATCGTCGCTACCGGCGAGCGCGCGGTGCACCGCACCACAGGGCACCAGCAAGGTGGTGCCAGGCGCAGCGAGCTGCTGACTGCCGCCGCACTCGAGCGTGCCGTGTCCGGCCACCACCACCCAGTGCTCCTGGCGATGCCGGTGGCGCTGCAGGCTGATGCGCTGACCGGCTCGAATGCACAAGCGTTTGACCTTGTAGCCCGCACCGCTGCCCAGGTCTTCAAACCAGCCCCAGGGACGCTCAATGCGCTGCAGCGGTTCGTCTCGGGTGGTGTGCATCGGGTGCGGTGATCAAGGGCGGCCACGCAGGCCAGCGCTCAGCGCGGGGTGATCAGCACAGCTCGCTCACGGGCCCTGGTGAGCCCGGTGTAGAGCAGGCGTGGATCGTGATGGCGACTGGGCGGCAACAGCAACAGAACCTCGTTGTACTGGCTGCCCTGGGCTTTGTGAACCGTCAACGCCAGGGCCGGTTGTGCCAAGGCCAGCCGCGAGGGGTGCAGCAGCCGCGGGCCATCGAGCAGCACCCAGCGCTCCTGGCCCCGCTGCACCAGCACCCCAATGTCGCCATTGGCCAGCCCCTGTTCAGGCCGGTTGATGCGGTTGAGCACAGGCGTTCCCAGCGGCCAGCGCTGCAGCGGGACGCCCTCGGTCTCACCCAGCAAGGCGCGGTGCAGCGCTTCGACACCCCAGCGGCCCTGCCGCACCGGGCTGAGGGCGATGCACTGCTCAAGCCCGCGCAGCAACGCTTCACAGGCCGCCGCATCGAGGTCGTCAGACCCATCGCTGGGCCAGGGCAGCGCCGCAGCCAAGACGCTGAGCTGCTGCTGATGCTGCCGCAAGCGATCCAGCACCACATCCGGCAGGCGTGCTGGATCGCTGGGCCGCCACTGCAGATTGTCAGCGGGGTTGAGCCGCTCGAGCCAGGGCTGCAGCGACGCCAGTGGATCCGGTTGGGGGGCGGGGGCCTGCGCCTGCAGGGGCTCCCGCAGGCTGGCGGCCAGCGCGGCGATGGCCCCGTTGTTGCGGTAGGTGGTGCGCAACTCCACCGCTGCAGATCCAAGCTGTTGCAAGCGCTCAAAGCGGCAGAGCTCGGCCAGCACAGCGCCGGTGCCCACAGGCGGCAACTGGGCCGCGTCGCCCACCAGCAGCAGCCGTGCCTGCGGGGGCAGGGCCTGCAGCAGGGCCTGCAGCAGCGGCAGATCGACCATCGACACCTCGTCAACGACCAGCAGGTCCAGCTGCAATAGACGCCCGCCATGACGGCCAAACCGTCCCCCGCCGCGAGCCTCCAGCAGCCGGTGCAGGGTGGTGCACGGCAGGGTCTGCAGCCCCTCGGCCAACGCGGGCTCAAGCGCTGCGGCCCCCTCGCTGAGCGCCGCAGCCAAACGACCCGCCGCCTTGCCGGTGGGCGCAGCCAGATGGATCTGCAGCCCGGGCTGCTGCCGCCAGGCCGCCGCCAGCATCTGCACCACGGTTGAGGTCTTGCCGGTTCCGGGCCCGCCGCGCAGCAGCACCAAGCGGTGGCGCAGCAGGGCAACAACCGCATCGCACTGGGCCTGATCAAGGCCGGCTGCGCGCGCGTGCTGATGCGCCTGGGCCAGCTCCTGCGCAGAAGCCAGCGGCTCAGGCGCAGCGCCCGCCAGCTCGATCAACCGCTCGAGGCACTGCATGAGCAGCTCATGCCAGCGGCGCCAGCGCAACCAGGTGCCGTCATGCACCAGCGGCGCCTCGAGGGCATCAGCGCTCAGCAGCCAGCCACTGGCCGCCAGCGCCTCGAGCGCCTCGTGGGGCCAGGCCGAGCTCGCCAGCGCTGCAGGCGGCTCGGCGGCCAGATCGAGTCCCAGCTCGCCCTGCTCAAGAGCGTCCAGCAGCGCCGTGATCAGTGGGGCCAACAGGGCTTGCTGGGCAGCACTGCCCGCTGGGGGCAGCACCCGCCTGAGGCTCTCCAGCAGGGCAGGCGCGAGGCTGCTCATGGCTCCCCCTGCTGCAGCAGAGCATCGAGCGCCAGCAGCCGCGCCAGCGGCGGTCGCTCGACAAACACCCCCGGCACCCCGGCGCAGGCGCCGTGCTGCCGTTGTGGCTCAGCCGCTGCGCCGGCGACGCCACGCACGAACACATAGGCGTAGCCGCCGAGATGGCGCTCGGGGATGTAGCCGCCCAGGCGCCAGCGCAGATAGCGATGCAGCGCCACCAGGTACAGATGGGCCTGCAGCGGATAGTGGCTGCGCTGCATCAGATCGGCCATCGCCGGTTGGCTGTAGTCGTTGGGCCCGCAGCTGAGCACCTGGCCCTGGCCGTCGCGCACGCCCAGCCAGTTGCTCTTCCAGTCGACAATCCACCAGCGCTCGTCAGCGCAGAACAGCAGATCGATCGAACCGGTCAAAAAGCCGCGACTGGCCACATCGAGCTGCTGCAGCCGCTGGGCGTAGTCGGGGCCAAAGCGACCGCCTGGATGCTGTTGGAACACAGCAGCCAGGCCACTGCTGCGCACCAGACGAGCCGGCTCCTGCGCCAGCGGCAGATCAAAGTTCATCTCATTGAGCCAGCTGCCGCGCTGCAGGTCTGCCAGGCGCCACGTACCCAGCTCACCGCCCAGGGGAGTCAGCACCAGCTGGCTGAACCCGGCGAGCAGGGGCCCCTCCAGCTCAGCCGCCAGGCCGGCACGGGCCAGCTCCGCGGCGATCACGGCGCCGGCCTGATCGCCGTTGCCACTGGCCAGCTCTGGGTAGTCGATGCGCTCGAGCATGCGGTGCAGCGCATCGCCAAAAGCAGCGCCGCGGGGCACCTCGGCCAGCGGCCCCAGCGCAGGCCAGGGCGTTTCCCCTGGCTCAGCTGCCGCTGCAGGCAGCTCGAGCGGCGCGTCGCGCTCGAGCACAGCGTCGCTGTCGCGGCCGCCATCGCGCACCTCGGGAGGCAAGGCGAGCTGGCTATGGGCCCAGGCCGAGTAACTGGCCCGTCCCCAGCGGCGCTCCAGCGGCCGGCTGGGACGGGGACCCAACTGCAGCTCCGTGGAGATCTGGGGCGAGCGCCAGTGCGGCGCCAGGCCTGTCAGCGCATCGGCAGCGATGCGCTGCAGCGGCAGCGGCCGCAGCTGCTCACCGTCCAGCAGCCAGGAGCCCAAGGGGTTGGCCTCCTCGGCGCGCTGGGCGCCGGGCCAGCCCAGCACCAACAGGTGCTGGGCCCGGGTGCAGGCCACATAGGCCAGACGCTCGGACTCCTGGCGTTGGGCCGCCAGGTGCTGCTGGGCGGCGAGGCGGCCCACACCCCAGTCGGGGCTGAGGTGCAGGTCAAGCTGGGGGGCGTCCTGGTCGGGCGGCAGCCAGCGCCGGCCCAACCGCTGCGGCCCCCCGCGCGTCGATGGCTTGACCCCCTGCCACAAATACGGGCAGATCACCACGGGATATTCGAGCCCCTTGCTGCGGTGCACCGTGACCACGGCGATGGCCGATTCGGCGGCATCACTGCGGCACAGGTGAGCCTCTGGCGGCTCACGCTCCTCCTGCAGCCGCAGCCGCCGCAGCCAGTCGGCCGTAGCCGCAAGACCCATGCCCTGGCGATGCATCTGCTCTTGAACCAGCTCGGCGGCCTGCTGCAGATCGGCCAGGGCCCGCCCGCGCAGCGACAGCCGCGCCAGCCCACTGATGCCCAGCAGTTGGGCGACCACTGCGCTCAGCCCCTGCTGGGCCAGCTGCGCGCCGAGGCGATCGAGCTGGCTGGCCAGCTGATCCCAGCTGGCCGCGTCGGCCGCCGCGATCGCCCCAGCAGACCAGCCCAACAGCGGCGAGGCGGCCAACAGCCGCAGACGCGCCTGATCACCAGGGCTGACCAGGGCATCCAGCAGCCGCTGCAGCGCCGCAGCGCCGACGCTTTCAAACACGTCGCCCCGGCTCACCAAACGGCTGGGAAGCGCCCGGCGCTCGAGCGCCACACGCAGGGCTTCAGCCTGATCGTGGCGGCTCACCAGCAGGCACAGATCACCGGGCTGCAGCGGCCGCTGGCCCTGGCCATCATCAAGGCTCAGCTGACGCTCGAGCAGCCCCTGACAGAACGCCGCCACCTGGGCCTCGAGCTGATCGGGTTCGAGCTCCAGCAGTTGCAGCGGCGCTTCAGCAGGGGGCAGCGACAACTGGCCCTTGTCGGCCATGGCGCGCACCTCTGGCACCGGCAGCGCCGATCGCACCAGACCCGGTTGCATCAGGGCATTGAGTCCTGCCACCAGGGCCGGGCTGGAGCGGCGGTTGTCGCCCAGGCCAAAACGGGCATCGGCCTGGGCCGCAGCCGTGGCGTAGGTGGCAAGCTCACCGCCGCGAAAGCGATAGATCGCCTGTTTGGGGTCGCCCACCATCACCAGCAGATGGCGGCCCGGCTCGGCGGCAAAAGCCGTGCGCAGGATGCGCCACTGCATCGGATCGGTGTCCTGAAACTCATCGATGAGTGCGGCTCGGTAGCGCTGCGCCACCGCCGCCAGCACGGGGGTTGGACTGGTGGCGCCGGGTCCTGGATCCAGCTGCTCCAGCAGCTGTGCAAAGCCCATCTGGGCGCTGCGCTGGCGCCGGCGCGCCCATTCGGCGCGGCACCAGTGGCTGCAGTGCAGCAACACCAGCTCGGCCGGGCCATCGACCAGCGCCGCGATCGCCTCAAGCAAGGGCCGCTGCGGCAGCGAAACGGCATCGCCATGGACGCGGGCCGCCGCTTTGCAGAACGGCCCTGGATGGAAGTACTCGCGCAGATCAGCCTGGGCCAGGACCTCTTCGTAGTCAGGCAGCCGCCCCGCCAGGCCCAGCAGCCATCCCTGCACCCGCTCGAGCCGATCGAACTTGGCCTTGAGCCGGTAGGGCCGGTAGTCAGCCCCCAGGCTCTTGAGCTCGGCAGCGGCGGCGGCAACGTCAGCTTCAAGCGCCTCGGCGCGCTCGCTCCAGGCTGCGACGAAGCGCTGCCACAGCCCAGGCCACAGCTCTGGCAGCTGCTCGGCCAGCGGGCGCTTGCTGCTGAGGCCCTCAGGCAAGGGGGCGAGCGTGAGCGACGGATCGCCATCAAGACTGCGCAGCAGCCCCGCGAGCTGCTGCGGATTGACCTGCTGACGCAACAGGCCAGCCAACCAACCGGCTGGCAGCGGCAGCACCTGCTGCTGCCAGTAGTCGTGCACCAGCTCATCGAGCCGCTGCTGGCCTTCAGTCTCGAGCGCCACCGCCGGGCCCAGAGCGGCCTCGAGGGCCTGGCGCTGCAGGGTGCGCCGGCAGAAGCCATGAATGGTGGTGATGTCAGCGCGCTCGAGCTGCTCAAGCGCCAGCAGCAAACGACCCCGCAGCTGCGGATCGGCAGCGCCTTGGTGCTGCTCGAGCCACTGCTGGAGCACCGCATCGGCCCCCTGCGGCCCGGCATCAAGCCGCGCCAGGGCGTCCTGCAGGCGGCGGGCGATGCGATCGCGCAGCTCAGCGGCGGCGGCCTCGGTGTAGGTGACCACCAGCAGCTCCTGGAGCTGCAGGGGCCTTGTGCCCTCGCTGAGCAAGCGCAGCACCAGATGCGCCAGGGCAAAGGTCTTGCCGGTGCCGGCGCTGGCCTCCAGCAGCCGGATCCCCGGCGTCAGCGGCATGCCATTGGCCTCAAACGGCGGCAGAGGGGTGCTCATGGCTTGCACTCCTGCCAGTGCTGCAGCAGCGGGCCATGCAGCTGCAGCGCCAGCTCCTGTACAGCGGGTGTGAGCAGCTCAACGGCCGGCAGATCGGCACCAAAACACAAGGCCTGCACCGCCTCACTGCGCTCGGCGCGCTGCCGGTAACCACCCAGCCAAGCCGCGCTGGCGCGGCTCAACCCCTGCGTAGCGCGCGCTGTTTCAGCACGGGCATAGGCCCAGCCCGTTTCGGGCGGCAGGGGCCAGCAGCGCTGGCGGTGCTGGGCGCACCAGTGCAGCAGCTGCTGCAGGTGCTGCTCGGCCTGCTCGCGCGGTGGGGGGGCCAGCTGCTCCAGCAGCCGAAAGCGGTGCTGATCGCGGCCGATCAACAGGGCCAGAGCGGGCGGCTGAGCAGCACTGCACGCCAGCAGCAGCTGCAGCCACAGCAGCAGCCGCTGGGGCGCCCTGGGCTTGGCGGTGTGGACCAGCACCAACTGCTCACCGCGCCAGCTGAGCTCGGCCTGCAACTGCTGCCAGCTGTGCAGGCGCGTTTGCGGGTCTCCGAGCTCGGCCAACAGGGCTGCCAGCGAACCCCAGCGCTGCTCGAGCTGGCGCACCTCAAGGGCCCCTGCGGCCAAGGGGGGCAACAGGCCGCGGCCGCGCTGCAGGTGATCCCAGTCAGGCGGCTCCTGGGCGTCCAACTGCGCGCGCAGCAGGGCCGCACGCTCGCGCTCGGTGAGCTCGAGCGCCTCGAGATCCTGCAGGGGGTGGTCAAACTCGCGGGGCCGCAGCCCCAGGCCCTCCAGCCAGCACTGCTGCGGCGCGGTGAGCCACGCCTGCAGGTCGCTCCACAGCACCGCTGCAGGATCAACCGGCTGGTTTGGGGCCGCGGGCGGGGCACTGAAGGCCAGCCCGCGCACCGCAGCCGCACGATCGATCGCCCCCTCGCCTTGGGCGTCAAGCTGCTGCCGCGCCGCCAGCAGGCGCTGGTCACAGCTGGCTGCCGGCCAGGCCCCCTCAGCGGCAAAGTTGCTGCGCGCCAGAGGGTTGGGGGCGTGCTGACGCAACGGCACCACAGCAAGCTGCTGACGCAGCAGCTCAAGCCACTGACGCACAGGGGTGGCAGGCTCCAGCGATTCGCCGCTGCGCTCGTCGCGGCAGCTCCAGGCCACCAGCAGATGCTGACGCGCCGAGAGCAGGCTCTCGAGCAGCACATAGCGATCCTGATCGCCACTGCTGGGATCGCCCAGGCGGCGCTGCTGCTCAAGCAGGTGAAACCCTGGCCGCTCACGCCGCCTGGGGAAGACACCGGCATCGAGGCCGAACAGCACCACCAGCCTGTGGGGGATGGCCCGCATCGGCTCGAGCGCACTGATCGTGAGCGCGCCTGAACGATGGCCAAAGCGGCCGCTGTCCTGGCTGAGCCGCTCGGAGAGCACCTCGGCCACCACCGGTGCCGCCAGCTGCAGGGGGCTGGTCTCGGCCACAGCGAGCCAGTCGCTCAGGGCGGCATGGATCGCCTGCAGCTCCCAAGCCTGCTCGCCGCCATCGCCAAACAACAGGGCCAACTGCTCGCGCAACCCCTCCACCCACGCCGCTGGTGTGCGGGCGCGGCTCAGCCAGCGCAGGCTCACGAGCAGCTGGCGCAGCAGTTGCAGCCAGCGCTGCTGCTGCTCAAGGCTGCCCTGCATCGCCAGTGGGGCCACCTCAGCCGGTGCCAAGCCAGGTGATTCGGGCAGCACCAGGCCCAACAGCAACCGATCAACCGCCCAGCTGAGGCTGTGGCAGCGCCCACCGCCGCGATCGGCTGCATCGAGGCCCCAACGGAAGCCCGCCTGCTGCAGCAGCTCCGAGATGGCACCGGCGTCCTGAGCCTCAATGCCATGGGCTTGCAGCAGCGGGGCACAACAGAGCAAGGCCTCCAAGGCCGTGGCGGTGAGGCGTTCACCGCCAAGCCCAAGCAACTGCAACAACCCCTGAGCGATGCCGGCCTCGCTCTGCTGGCTGCGGTCGGTGAGCCGCCAGGGCAGGGCGACGCCGGTGGCTTCGCTATCCCCAAACACCGCAGCGATCAAGGGCGCAAAAGCCTCGATCTGCGGTGTCATCAACAGCACGTCGCGGGGCTGCAGGGTGTCGTCAGCGGCGAGCAACTGCAGCACCCGATCGCGCACGATCTGCAGCTGGCGCAGGCGTCCAGGGCAGGCGTGAAATTCAAGCGAGCTGTCCTCTGCCGCCCTGAGCAACGGAACCGCCGAAAGCTCAGGCTCATCGTTGATCAGGCGCTGCTGCAGCTGCTCGAGCAGGGTGGGCTCGCGCCCCTGCGCCCGTGCGGCCGCCGCGGGGGCGAAGAACAGATCGCCGTCGCGGCGCTCACCCAGCTGGGCTTCACCGGTGCCCTCGAGCAGCTGCTGAAACTCACCGCCCAGGCGCCCAAAGCGCGCTTCTAGGCCAGGGGCGTGCAGCAGCCAGTCGCCATCAAGAGGCTGCTGCAGAGCCACCGCATCGCTGAGCTGGCGGCGGCGATCGGTGCAGCGCTGCCACAGGTCGCGGCAGGGGGTCAGCAGATACAGATCGACCGGGATGACTGCGCTGATCGCCTGCAGCAGCTGCACCTGCACCGGCGCCATGGCACTGAGGCCAAACAAGCGCAGGCGCGCCGGCAGACCATCGGCTGGCACGCCGCCCTGGCTCAACTGGGCGATCGCCCGCTGCACCTTGAGCCCGAAGGGTTCGACCACAAGCTGCTGCCGCAACAGCGCCAGCAGCTGCGGCTGCCAGCCCTCGCCCTGGCCGTGCCACCAGGCGCTCAGCACATCGGGGCGATAGAGGGCATAGTCGTCAAACGCATCGGCAATGGCGCGGCCAAGCTGCCAGCGGGCCTGATCAAGCTGGGCCGCACCGCCCCCCCGCTGCTCGAGCCACTGGCGCAGGGGCTGGGCATCGGGGTGCTGCACCACCACCTCGAGCTGCTCCAGCAGCGGCCACACCAGGGCACTGGCCCGCCAGGGATCAGGGCCCGACGGTTCGGCCTCGGCCAGCACCGCCGCCACCAGGCGCCTGAGTGCAGACCCTGGAAACGGAAAGCGCAGGTTGGCGGCAATGCCGCCCAACCCCACAGCCAACTGCTCGCCCAGCCAACGGCTGGTGGGCCAGGTGTTGACCACCACCTCAACCGTTTCAAACGGGCCCGGCGGCTCCAGCCGCAGCTGGGTGGCCAGCAGATCGGCCAGAAACTCAGCCCGGTTGCCGCGGTAAACCGTCAGCAAAGCGGGGGCCTAAGCCAGGGAGGCGGGCTGCACCTGCGCCATCCAGCCAGCGGACGCGCTCCAGGGGCGCAGACCCGGCACGGAGCGCACCGCGCCTGTTTCGGGGCAATAGGCACTCAGCTCACCGCCGTAGCAGGCGCCCGTGTCGATCATCACGATCTGGCCGAATCGCTTCACCGCCTGCACCGGGGTGTGGCCGACGATCGCCGTGCCAAAGCGGCCATCATAGGCCTGCCAGAAGGGCGCACGGATGCTCAGGTGGGGCTGCCAGCTGAGCGGATCAAAACCGGCATGGGTGGCGACCCAGTCCTGGCCCCGATAGGTCAAGGGCAACTGCTGAAGCCGTTCAAGCCAACTGCGGCACAGGCGATCACCGAGCTGGCGGTAGGTGTCGCAGCCGGCCAGGGAGCTGGAGGCTCTCCAGGTGCCCTGGCGCAGGGACAGCACCAGATCAGCCTCGTGATTGCCCTGCAGCCAGATCGCCCGGCCGCTTTGGACCAGGTCCCAGGCCAGCTCCATCGCTTCAAGAATGCGCGGGCCGCGGTTGATGACATCGCCGCAGAGCACCAACCGATCGGCAGCAGGCAGCTGCTCGATCAGCTGCTGCAACGAGTGCGCGCAACCATGCACATCGCCGATGACCCAGTGGCGCTGGGTTGGGCTCGCGGACGTCATCAGGCGTGTGCGTTGGTGCCAGTCTGCCTGCTGATCGCCGCAGTTGTCAGCCCCCCCGGCACAAGTCAACTGGACGACACGACGCTGTGATGCCGACTACGGTCGGTGGCGCCTGCGATCGAGCCGATGGGCGACACCGCATCCTCTGAGCTGCGCCAGCTGCCTGTGGGGCAGAAGATCAAGCTGCTGGTCAAAGCCCTCGACGGCGCCCAACGCACCAATGAGGCGCTGGCACAGTGCAGCGATGGCGAAGCCATGCTCGATGTGCTGCTGGAGGCTTCAGCAAAACTCGGGCTGGGCCTCAGCCGCCGCGAGCTGGCCGACACGCCACCGATTCGCGACTGGGTCTGGTGGAAGAACAAACAGGCCCTGCTCACCATCGGCGACAACAAACCCCGCTACCAGCAGGACGGCGGCCAGGGCCGCAGCTGAGTCAGCTCAGCTCGGCCAGGGCGTCGGGAATGGTCGTTGACGGTGCCTCAAAGCTGCCGTTTGAGACAAATTCAAGTCGCAGCTTCAAAAAGGTGATGAATTTTTCATCGGTCGAGACCACCGCGGCAGCAGGCCTTGGCACAGCGGCCAGCTGCGCCGCCAGCTCGGGGGCCTCCAGAAAAGCCGGCCGCCGCAACAGCCAGAAATCAATGGTTTTGCCCTGCTCGCCGTAGTTGCGCACGCGCTCGCGCAGCACTTCGTCAAGCGGCTCCTCCTCGGTGAGGAACGCCTCGCTGGCGGCAACAAAGTGGTAGGTGCTCATGGGATGAGGTCGCCGAACAGGGGGTCGCGGCGGGGATTCTGAATCAGGGCCTTCATCTCCCGCACGGCCTGCTGCAATCCCACCGCCAGGGCCCGGGCCACGATCGTGTGGCCGATGTTGAGCTCCTCGATGCCTTCGATCGCTGCAACAGGCTCAACGTTCTGATAGGTGAGTCCATGGCCGGCGTTGACGCGCAGGCCATGGCTGCGGGCCAGGAAGGTGCCCTCGCACAGGCGGGCCAGCTCCCGGGGCTGCGCCTGCCAATCGGCCTCGGCATAGGTGCCGGTGTGCAGTTCCACCCAGCGCGCGCCGGTGGCGGCGCAGGCCTCGAGCTGGGGGCCATCGGCATCCACGAACAGACTGACGCCAATGCCGGCGCCCTGCAGGCGGCTGACCATGGCTTGCAGGGCCTGCCGCTGGCTTGCCACATCCAGCCCGCCCTCGGTGGTGACCTCTTGGCGCTTCTCGGGCACCAAGGTGACCATGTCAGGGCGAATGCGCAGGGCGATGGCCTCCATCTCAGCGGTGGCTGCCATCTCCAGATTGAGCCGGCTGCGCACGGTCTGGCGCAGCAGCTTCACGTCGCGGTCCTGAATGTGGCGGCGGTCTTCGCGCAGGTGCACGGTGATGCCATCGGCACCGCCCAGCTCGGCCAGCAGGGCATAACTCACCGGGTCTGGCTCCACCGTGCGTCGCGCCTGACGCACATTGGCGATGTGATCGATGTTGACGCCCAGGCTGGCCATGGCCTTCAAACCGTTGTGGCGATCCTATGGATGGCCCGCCGATGCAACGCGCGCATCAGCGCACGTTTTAGGTTGCGTTTTCAACTGGCTCCGCGCGGTTGTTTGGCGCAGCATCCGGCCCCATGACGCGCGAGCAGCAACTGTGCAACGGCATCAGCCCGTGGCTCTCGCCGCTGGCCATGGTGGTCACCCAAGATCTGGCCTTGCGGACGTTCTTTCGCAGCGTGAGCGTGCTCGGTGGCCAGCATCTGCCAAGCGGTGGGCCGCTGCTGCTGGCTCCCACCCACCGCAGCCGCTGGGATTCGCTGCTGCTGCCCCATGCCGCGGGCCGGCGGGTGAGCGGGCGCGACTGCCGCTTCATGGTGACCATTGATGAAATGCACGGCCTGCAGGGCTGGCTGCTGCGGCGTCTCGGTTGTTTCGCGGTCAACCAGAGCCGGCCTTCGCTGTTGAGCCTGCGTTATGCCGTCGAACTGCTGCAGCAGGGTCAGCAGCTGGTGGTCTTTCCGGAAGGTCGCATCAAGCGCGACGAGGAGACTCCGATTCGGCTGCATCAGGGACTCGCGCGCCTGGCCCTGCTGGCGCGCAGCCAGGGCATGGACGTGCCGATCGTGCCGATTGGTCTGGCCTATCAGCACAGACCGGCGCGCTGGCGCGATCGCGCGGCGCTGTGTTTTGGCGAAGCCCTGCGCATCGATGGGCGCGGCCGCGACGCCGCCGGGGCCTTCAACCAGGGCCTTGCCCTGGCCATGGAGCAGTGCGAGCGGCGCGCCTGCGCGGCTATCGATGCACGTCCTGCACTCCGTGCTGAAGCTGCCGGGTACCCGTAGAGTCAGCCCCAATTGACTCGCTCCAGTGCTTCGCCAATCCACTCAACGCGCCGTCGCGCTGGCCGCTCTGCTCGGCCTTGCTGCTGGACCCGCTGCGGTTCTCGCTCCCGGCGCATGGGCCCAGGGCGAACCAACCAAGGCGCTTGAGGCTTCAGGCAGCCCGTTCAACCTGAGTGCCGTCAACACCCTGTTGAGCCGTGGTGATGCCGCCGCCGCCAGCGGCAACCTGAGCGAAGCTCGCCGCCTGTATGACCAGGCCCGCGATGCCACCAGGCGCCTGCTTGGTTTCTATCGCGACCTGAGCGGTTCATTCCGCGGCCTGGATGCCCGCATCCCCCGCGAGATGGACGGCAAAGGCCGTGAAGCACTGGAGACCATGGCCAAAGCCAACCTGCGCCTGGCCGCTGTGTTCCGCCGTCAGAACCAGCCTGAGGTCGCCGTTCCGCTGTTGGTTGAGGTGGTCAAGGTGATGACCCCCGCCAACGAGGACGGCCGCAAGGCCTACCAGCAGCTGGTGGAACTGGGCTTTGCCGCCACCCCTTACAACGCGCCTGGTCCCAGCAGCGGCAGCTGAAACCGCCCGGCTGGATCCGGCAGTCCTTACATTCCCCTCAGTTCAACCCCTC
>Ga0194115_10003071_pt1 | contig 19079 bp, 15 predicted proteins | sample TA2MahsurfametaG_3_FD_148656 | JGI IMG/M metagenome (GOLD analysis project Ga0194115, IMG submission 148656) | Freshwater microbial communities from Lake Tanganyika, Tanzania - TA2015002 Mahale S4 surface | ecosystem: Environmental > Aquatic > Freshwater > Lake | place: Tanzania: Lake... | reverse complement strand
ACCGTATGGTGGTTTACAAGCGCGATCCCGAGAAAGTGCAACTGCACATTCCTCAACCCCTGGAGCTGTTCCCCCCTCAACAGCGCGGTCTGGAATTCATCGTTCCCGCCCATGCTCGCGTTGGTGGCGTGGCTCTGTACTATCCCAAGAGCGTCATTTACGTTCAGGCCAACGCCTGAGGATAGTTAATCAAGCTGAGGGGCGTTAAGCTATTGACGATTGTTTATTTAGAACAATGTTAATTGCTTACCGCCCTGAACTTGAGAATCCCCCTCGTGATGCTGGCTTTGGCGTTATCACTAAGAGTGGACTTATTCAACTTACTCCAGGGCTAAATCAGGACATTCCTGATGATCGTTGGAAAGAGGCGAAGGAAAACACTACTGTCAAGAAACTTCTTGCCATTGGTGCCATTGAGGAAATGCGGGAACAGGTGATGGTTGAAGACCTGCCTGAAAACGTACAGAGCCTTAGTGAGCTTCCTCTCACTCAATCCATTCGCGCCATCGAACTCATCCATGATGCAGATCGTCTAGCCGATTGGAAAAAGATTGAAGGGCGCATTCGCGTGAGAAATGCTATTGCCAAGCGCATGGAAGCCATTCGTATTGGAAAAGCTTGATCATGGCTGTCACCTACGCAAGTTTTTTGCAACGGTTTCCTGAATTCACGCCCCATCCATCAGGCATTGTGAATGGGGCTATCACGGAGGCGTCTTATGACGCCTCTTCGGACGTATTTGCGGATCAAACGGACAGAGCAGTTAAATTTCTTGCTGCTCATATTATTGCCGTACAACTTGCGCAGATGGGCATTCAAATTGGTGCCACAGACGGGAAAGTGTATGGCGAGGGGCTCGATGCCTCACAATATGGTCAAGAGTTCAAGCGACTGTTAAATTCTCTTCCGTCTACTGCCGTTGGTTTCGTTATATGAGCAACCTCCTGGAGCCATTAGCTAATGCCACATTGGTATGGTATGTGGCTTCAGGGTATGTGCTCGATAGCGAAACTGGCAACTATGTAGCTGCTGCGACGGGCGTTACTTACTATGCATCGTTAAGGCAGAGGCAAAATCCACGCTTTGATTATCTCCTTGGGGCTGATCAAACAGCGGTGTACATGGAAGGAAGACTAACAAGCCCTCTCACGCTTTCTGGAATTACGCCTGGACATTCTGCTCAGGCAACAATTAACGGAAGAGAAGGTCGCTTTGAACTATTGCCTAACGAGGAAATTGCTATTCATTATTGGCAGTTCCTCGGCACGCCAATTAGGGGTATTTTTAGACTAATTGGCAAAGGAAGCGTTGACAACGCTTAATCACTCCCCCTTCCATTGCTGAGGATTTCCTCTCATGCTCTACCATCCCACTGAACTGGTAAAGAGCCAAGACGTGATTGTGCGCGTTGGCTCTATTGACGGCACCACCCGTCCTGCTATCACCCAGAGCGGCGCCACCTTCACCGTGAGTGGTGCTCCGACGCTTTACACCCTGCAAGCTGCTACTACAGCTTCTGTTGCCTTCAACGATGGCAACACCGAATTTTATCTGCTCGGCGGTGGTGGTTTCTCTGATAGCGTGATTGTCACCTCTCAGGCCACTGCTTCCATCACTTCTTATTTCCAGAAGGACGTAGACGGCACCACCTTCATCCCCAATAGCTTTGACGAAGCGTTCCAAGCCATTAGTGCTTCGCGCTACGACAAAAACCACGAAGTATATGTGGAGATTAACAAGCAACTGGGCGTGAGCGGCTCCACCTATTTCTATGATCGCGTGGCTTATGTGGCTTGCGTGATGAACTACAACGAGAGCTATCCTGCTGATAATCTCGTGGAGTGTACTTTCGATCTGCAAAGCCGTGGTCGTATTGGCATTCACCAGAATGCTCAAGAAAACGGCAGCATCATCCCGACTGCTCCCAATAGCTGATCACTGTTCCATTGATTTTCTTGCTAGCCTCCCTATAGGGAGGCTTTTTTATGAATATCATGCAATTGAGGGAAGCTATTACTGAGCTTCTTTCATCTTCTCCCAATCTGATTGGCACTTATACGTTGCCCAATGGTTCCACTTTGCCTGCCGTGTATGTGGTGGGACAGCAGAGTGTGCCGAAGGAATGGAAGGTGAAGGGACTGGAAGTGACGATGCGCCAGTTTCCAGAATTAACGCCCTCTTCTCCATTGGGGGGAACAGTGAAAGTGAGTCAATTATGGGAAGTGATTTTGGTGCAATATACGACTAACGAAAATAATTTGGCTGTGGCAATGGATAGAATGGTTCGGCGTTTTCCCGACTCTACGCCTCGATATTTTCCTGGTGATGACATTGCCTATGAGCGTTGTCGTTTTGTCATTCCCGATTTAATTCTTCGTCATCTTTATCAAATATGAGCGGCGTTATTGTTGGCGGAAAAATTATCAATGCCAAGATCTTAGAGCAAAAACTTGCTCAAGCTTTTGAGCTTTGGGCGAAAGAGGATGTAAATAATTTTTTTGAAGATCAGTTTACGAACAATATTTGGTATTATCCAAGGGAGACAAAGCGAAAGAGTGGCAAACCTGCCGGCACAACTCGGGACATTTATGATCTAGGGGCATTGTACAAAAGCGGAAGAGATGTGGACATTAATTTAGGCCCCAACAATGTTTCTGCAGCATGGAACTGGGATGCAAAGAACAGCACGGGAGGAGCCTATGCCGTATATGTGCATGAAGGAATAGGCACTAATTTGGTTCCTCGTCCATGGACCGATGATTTGTACTATCCACAGAAGTTTGCAAACAGCAGCGTGCGTTTAGCATTGAAGCGCAGAATTAAAGCAGCATTGGGCTGATGCAAATTGATTATTTATGGAGCGCGGATAAAACCGTGCATGCCATTAATTCCCTATTGGATGGTACGGCTTTGGAAGTGGGCATCTTATGTCTTATTTCCTGCAGGGAGGAGACCATTAGAATATCGAACGAACATCATTCAATGTTGGTTGAAGTGCCTAAAGAATTTCGCTCTAACAGCGAAAGAGTGAGGGTCTTTAATGCATTGTTAAACGTGCTAGATCATGAGCAAGTACAGCTTCCTTCTGGAAACCAAAACTGAAGATTTCTTTGATCTTCTGCCTAATATTCGCCTAAAGAAATATGGCGGCTGGCTGGTTGCAGAGGCTATTGAGCAGGAAGAAATTAGTAAGCTTCAAAGTCAAGCCACCATTCGCGCCGTGCAACTTGCCAAGCGCATTGCTTCCGCCAAAGGCGTTCCCCTTGACGAGGCATTTGCATTGCTGCAAGGCGGCGGCACGCTCACTGAAGCTGAATTACTTGCGGACTACACCGAAGAAACCCTTGGCATGATTACCAGCGGCACCTCCGTCGAGGCGACTAATGCTCGCATGGTGACTGCCTTCATGCGTTCACGCGGGCAGGGCATGGTTGACGGGGAATGGCAAGACCTTAACGATTGGGAACTGGAAGACACCAAAGCATTGCCACGCAAAGCCATTGCAAAGATGGTGGAATTTATTGGCGCCGAACAAGACGCTGAGGCGAAGGAGGCTGCAAGCGCAAAAAAAGCTCCGAAGAGGAATGGTCCTCAATAACAGAACGCACTGAAGCACAAGCTCGCTCTACGCTGCGTAATCTTACGCCATGGAACGAGCTTTATTTTCGCCTTTCATCGTCAGACTTTAAAGACGATAGATGGTCGGCAAAGAATTTTGGGCGCCAGAAAATATCTGACGTGAGGAAGGCTTTGTTGTATTTAGACAAGCATGATATTGCTAAATACAACACAGACAGTATTGCCATTGCCAAACTTGGCACAATGGTTGCTGGCATGATGGCTGGCAAGAAGAGCAAAGTGAAGCCAGAAGATTTCCTGCCATTTGATACGAAGAGCATTAAGAAAGAGGGTGGCGTTACTGACGCAAGCTTGATTGTTCTTCAGAAATTAATGAAGACAAGGCTGATGGACGGCAGAGTGATTGCTTTAATGGCTGATGAAATCAAAGCGTTTGCTGGTCGTAATAATGGTGAATGATTATAGAATGAAAGGAAAAGTATCTGGATAAGCAAGATGGCTCAAGACGCCGAACTGAAGCTTAAGGTAAGTCTTGACCTAGGATTTTTTAGGCAGCAATTAGCAGGACTTGGGCAAGCGGCAGCGGGTTATAACATTCCCGTGCAAGTTAAGTTTGATCGACGTTCTGTTCAAAATGAACTTAATACGTTAGGGACAAATATTAGGCGACGAAATTATGTTTTAGAAGTAAAGACTAATTTAAAGAGTGAAATTGACAATGCTGAAACTTTAGCAAAAGCTCTTGTTGGCTTAGAGCGACTAGGGCAAAAAAACAAGGGAGCAGCCAATCGCGCTGCTGCTGGTGCTGGTGCTGAAACTGGAACAGTAGATGCCGCTAAGTTTCAGGCAATGATAAACAGGGCGACAAAGCCAGCCCTGGAAAATTTATACTCACAAATGGCAAAAGCCAAGATCCCCATGGGGGATGTTGGCAGGGGCACTGTAAATGAACTGAGGGCCGCAATCATGAGCGGCGTTCCTCAAATTACACAAGATATTGCAAAAGGACTTATAAATGGCCTTGATCCCAAGTTAAGGGAAAGTGGTGCGAAAGGTGCAAAATTATTTATCAATGCGTTCAAGGATGCATCTGGTATTGCATCGCCATCAAAAGTTTTTAAACAACTTGGGGAATTTAGTGCTGATGGTTTGGAAATTGGCTTTATAAATGGACTTAAAGAATTCAAGCAAAAATCACTTGCCGAAATTAAAAAAATTGTTGCTTTAATGAAACTGGAGCTTGCTTCGGTTGGTGATGTGCGTATTGGGGCGGGCGCTGGCGCTATTCGTGCGGGCGCAAGAGGGGGTACGCAATATGGCGCACCCATTGGACCATTGCCAACGGGAAGCAAGGAGCCTTGGGGGCGTGGCGCAAGAGGAATGTATGGCGGTGGTGGTTTTGAACCCTATATGGCAGGAGCTGGTCGTCAATTGCCAGCAGCTTTTACTCGTACTCCTGGAATCTCCCCAACCACCTCTATTGCAAGCATGCTTGGCATTGGTCTGCCTGCATTACCTGCCGCTGGCATGAGTAGTGCTGCGGGAATGAGGCAGGCTGAGTTGTTTGCCAGAGAATCGGCTGCTCGTGCTCGTTCGGCAGAGCGAAGCTTGGCTGTTATGCAAGAAAACGCCATTGCTTCTAGAGTTTCTGGACAAGTGCCACTTGGCGGCGGCGGACCCTTCCTCCCCCCTGGCGGGCCTCCACAAGGCCCCACTGGTGGCGGTGGCGGTGGCTTTGCTCAATTTGGTCGTGCAATGGGGCAAATCAATCTTCCTGGCGCAGGAACCATTCGTGAACTTGGTGCTGAATTTGCATTTGCGGCTAAGCAAGTGTTGTTATTTGGCACTGCTTATAAAGCATTAGCCTTTATTCAATCATTCCCTGGAGAAGTGGGACAGGCCGTTGGTCAGTTACAAAGTTTTAGAAATACATTAAATGCCGTTTCGCCTTCGGCGGAGGAAGCCGCAGCTTCCAATAAACTTATTCTTGACTTGGTTGATCAATACAATATTCCGCTTCAATCGGCTCGCGATGGTTTTACAAAGCTTTATGCTTCTATGGCTCCAGCAGGTTTCCAGGGGGAAGAAATTAGACAATTGTTCACTGGAATTAGCCAAGCTGCAGCCACTTTTGGTATGAGCGCTGACAAGGTGGATCGCGTTAATTATGCTTTTGCTCAAATGGCAAGCAAAGGACAAGTAATGAGTGAAGAGCTTAAAGGGCAATTAGGTGATGTATTGCCTGGGGCAATGGCCATTTTTGCCGAAGCTGCAGGATTTAAAGGGCCAAAAGCAATTCAAGATTTTTCTGCTGCATTGGAAGAAGGTCGCTACAAGGGCGAAGCAATGGTTGGATTGCTTAAAAATGTTGGCGTGGTGATGACTCAAGAATTTGGGCCGGGGGCGGAAGGTGCGGCTCGTACATTCCAAGGCAGCATCAATCGTATGCAAAATTCACTCAAGCTTCTATATGAAGCTTTTGAACCTGTTGCAGTGGGCTTTTTAAATAGCGTAGTTACGCCCATGACACAGGGCATTCGTCAAGTGGCAGATGGCGTAAATTCCTTTTTTACGGGCACACAAGCACGCACTGCTGGTGGCTTTGCTTTAGCACAAGAACTGGAACGTCTACGTCCAGCCTTTGATGGAATTAGAACCAACCTGTCTGCATTGATTCAACAATTTAGTGCATTTGGGAAGATTGCGCTAGAGGCATCGAAAATTTTATTACAAATTGCTGGCAATCCAGTTGTTGGATATTTAGCAAGAATTTATACGATTGTTTTGCCATTAAACATAGCTCTTAATGTGATGCGTGGCCTGTGGATTTCCAATGCCGCGCAATTATTAATTTTTAATGCTCGCGTATTAGCGGGCACCAGTACATTAACGGCTTTCCGTGGAATGATGGCAGCCACTGGCAATACAGCGCAAGTCACTGCCGCGTCTATTCGCACGGCTGGTTTAACTCTTCGTACATTTTTTGCTTCTACTGGCGTTGGTCTTGTGCTGGCTGGAATTAGTGCATTGATTGAGCGTTTTATGTCGCTTAATCAACGTTTAGAAGAAACCAAACTTAGAGCCGCTGGGGCTGCGCAAGCTATTCGCAGCATGTCTGCAACGGAAGCCCGGACGGAACAGTTTGCCCGTGAACGAAACATTAGGGACTTGCAATCTTTAATGGGACAATCAACCAATAAACTTGGCAAGCGAAATGTAGCAGTATCTCCTGAAATGGCCAGCCGCTTTGAAGCCGCTGGCATTCCAGTGCAAACAGGCTTAACGGGAAGAAAGTTTATAGAGAAAACAATGATACCTGGCTTGATTCAACAGCAAGAGCAATTTGCTGCTGAATCAAGATTTAGACAAGAGCAACTGAAATTTCGAGAAAAACAATTGACGACTCCTCCTGCACTTGGCGCTATTCCGCCTGGCGAGGGAGAGGCTGGAAAAGGACAAAAACTACAGCCATATGACAGGGGCCAGTTACAAATAATTCAGCAAGCATTTGACAAGAAAAAGCAAATATTAGACAATGAGTTGCTTGCGGAAAAAATCAGCAAGACCGCCTATGGCGTAGCGCTTGCCAATTTAACTGCAATAAAAGAGAAAGCAGAAGCAGAGGAAACATACCGCTTGAAAGTGCTTGAAACAAACCGCGACAATATGAGCGCGGCTGATAAAAAGTTCAAGCTTTTTGATTTAGAAAAAACCAAAACAAATGAGTTGCTTGCTGTTGAAGAGCGGCGTAAATTTGCCATCAAAAAGGCAACTGAAGAAATTCGCTCTCCTTTCAAGGATGCTCTTAAAGATGTAAATAATGAGATTGATAGCCAGGAGATGCAGATTAATAATCTGCGCAATGGTTATATCGGACTGACTGCCGAGCAGGAAGCTCAATTATATATTCAACAGCAGACTAAAAATCTAAGAGCCGATGAATATCGCGCCATCGAGAATACAATTGGCGCATTGCAAAAACAAGTGCAAATTCGCATTGAAAATAATCGCTTGTTGGAGCAAGAACGCAATTTGGCTGGTGTAAGGGCTCGTATTTCCGGAGCCGGTGGTGGCTTGATGGCAGGCTTCTATGGAAGCGCTGCTCAAACTTACGAACGTTCACTGCTGGAATCCAATGGCAATATGAATTATGCGCAACAAATGGCCCAGCTAGAAAGCCAGGCCATGCAGCTAGAGAGCGTATTTGGTGGCATTCAAACCGCCATTGGTGGTATTGGCGATGCTTTTGGCACGATGATGACTCAAGGCATTACGCAACTTATCCAAGGCACGGCCACTGCTCAAGAAGTGTTTTCTTCTTTCCTTAAGGCCGTTGGCGATGCATTGCTGCAAGCCGCTGCTCAAATGATTGCCACTTACATTGCCATTGGTATCGCTAAAGCATTTGCATTTGGATTCAGTAGTGCTGCCAGTAGCAGTGGTTCTGGCGCTCAAATTTCACCATCTGATTATCAAACGGCACCTGGCGGCTTAATACAAGGTGGTGCAGTTCTTGCGGCGGAAGGGGCTTATTTTACTGGAGGCTTCCAAGCATTCGCCAACGGAGGCATGGTGACTGGCCCCACACTTGGCCTTGTAGGCGAAGGTGGCGAGCCCGAATATATTATTCCGCAAAGCAAAATGCGTGGCGCCATGGAGCGCTATGCAGCAGGCGCTCGCGGGGCTGGCGTTATTCCGACTGGCTCTGAAGGTGGTGGAGGTGGCGCAGATGCCATGGCAGCCATGATGGGGCCAATTGATGTGAGGTATGACGTGGAGCGGATTAATAGCGTAGATTATGTGACGGCAGACCAGTTCCAAGTGGGACTGGCTCAAGCAGCGCGACAAGGCGCTGCGCAGGGCGAACAGCGCACATTAAAGCGCCTTCAAATGAGCGCTTCCACTAGAAGGAGGGTTGGCATTTAATGGAACTAGCACTAGGCAATTTTCTTATTCTTACAGAAAGGGGAAACGTTAAACAACGTTTCCAAAACTTTTTTATCAATCAAACCATTGTCTATGAAGGGAATCAATTTGGCTTTTTGCCGTTTGGTTTTTCTGGCGTGACAATTAACAGAACTGGAGACAATACTGAGGCCGACCTGGTATTTCCAAATAATGCATTAAGTCGCAATTGGGCGGTTGAAGCCCTTGACAAAAGATGGTTAGCGCAAGTGGACGTAGTGTTATTAAATCCAGATGATGCCACTAGCTTTGATCGCGTGCATCGTTACGTGAGCATGATCTCTGGCGGTGCATGGCGCGAGGCGGAACTATCCCTCACGCTGAATACCGTTTTGGACGCTGTGGGCGCTGATGCGCCACAGCGGCGCCTTACGCAGCGTTTAATCGGCAACATTCCGACCACTGCTAACGTCCGATTACAGTGATCTATTCATTGATTGGCAAAAAGTATTGCCTTGGTGCAGACGGGAGCGGAGAAGAAATAGATTGTATTCACCTTGTATATGCAGTATTAAAAGAACTTAATATTCCAGCCCCTCAATTTAAGCAAGAATGGTATAGCGCTTCCACTAAAGAAATCATGCGTGATTTGAGAGAATGGGGCCGTCGCATTGATATTCCGCTCTATGATGGAGATGTTGTGCTACAAAAGCAAGAACACTGGAGTTTTGGGGTGGTATGGCAGAAGGGCGTCCTGTATATCAACCGCCTTTCCGAACGAGTGGCGTGGATGCCGTTGACGGGCGTTATCGCGGCCCATTGTTACCGTATGAAAAGCAATTAATTGAGATTGCTGGATGTAGCGAAGAAGAATACAGGCGATTTGTTTATTTAGCCAGAGAACGGGCGCGAGTGCGCCCTGCTGAATATGACAACATCCCCGATATTCAGGCGGCGGAAGCTGTTTGGATACCAATTGTTATTAGCCTTGTTTTAGGCGCCGCCAGTACTGCAGCAGCTTATTTCTTGGCTCCAAAGCCAAGCGCCCCCAATATTCAAGCGCAAGATACTCGCACCCTCACTCTTGATAGTATCAATGGAAACCAGCGATTCTCTCCAACGCATGGTTTCAATAGTCAGGCTGAATTAGCAAATTACGGCGATCCCATTCCCATTGTTTTTGGTCGCTGGACAGGCACTACTGGTGGGCTATTAGTTACGCCCAAGCTTGTTTGGAGCCGCATGTTTAGTTACGGCTCACAACAAGGCGTGAAGATGCTGTTTGTTGTTGGTGAGCAAGGCGTAGCAGATTTTATTGCGCCAGATGGTATTGACCCGCCCCCTGCATTGCCTGGTATTTTTGTTGGCAATGGCGTGTTGGACGCCATTTATGAGCAATCATTTGCTTTCTATTGGAAGCGCAACACAACAGCTTCTAATTTCTATCGAATGCAAGCCGTCAATCTTACTTACGGCACTCGCGGTTCACTAGCCTCTGGCGATCCTGAAAATAATAATGATATTTTTACTTGTCCAGTTGGAGCGCAGTTGGATTCTCCAGCTTTTTGCGCCGCCCATAGTTTAAGCAATAATGCAGAGTTTGGCTGCTATGCACCCATTGCAAATGGCTCAAATTATCGCGTTAATTGGCGCGTTATTCCCATTCCTCATTTACAAGGTCAACGAGATGATCCTGGCGAAAATCTCACTTATGAGCGCGTAAAAATTGCTGGCAGTAGAAACGACACTGGATTCACGAACGAAGGGGACGATGGTGGTGGATACAAAAGTGTTCGTCCTTTGGGAATGAGCGGCACTGGCCGTAACTACAGCCGCCGCATGGGCATCACTCATTTAAATGACGTAGAAGTGCCAGAAAGTGCCGGCACTCAAATTCGTCCTGTTTCTCGGGAAGATATTATTGTCTTTACCATTGATGGCGGAAAAATTCCTGAAGGTTATTACAAGGGACCAAACAGGGAAATTAGTGTTGACGACATTAATGATGCCACAGAGGAGATGCGCAATGCCGCAGACGATGCATTGCAGGTGGGTGAAATTGTAATGATTGGCCGCACCACTTGGCAAGTTATTTCTCGTGATCTTGCCATTTGGAGGCTTGGCAGCACGCAAAAGATTCGCCTCAAATGCATTGATATAAGCTTGGCTGGCGTGAAAAACATTGGCCTTGTCTCTAATGGAATGTTGACAAGGGACTATTTGAGCGATAGTGAAGATCAAGCGGCTTCCAATCAATATAATGCGGGCGCTGCGTTCTTTCCATTGATGAAAGTAGCAAAAGCTGTTGTGCGCAACACGCGCTCTTGTAATGCCACTGAAATTGGCATTCGTAGTAATGTGTATCAACGCATTAACGGCTTATGTAATTTCCAGACAATTCCTAGCCCGGAGCAATTAAAAAATTTAGAGAGTCAACGCATTTCGATTACTACAGGCACTGTCAATGCCGTTATCACTCGTTCTTCAATATTTACAATTTATTTGCGCCCGGCTGGCACTAATTCTTCGGGAAACGAATTTACTTGGCAGCCGTTAGGCGAAGAGTTTTGCATTATTGGTAATGAGCCAAAAGAACAATACAATTTTATTCGCATTGAACATCCTGATAAACGCCAGTACGAATTTAAACTAGTACCAATTAATGGTACAGATTTTGGGCAAAACTTTAGCGATGAAGAATCTCTTTGGCATCTCCACCATGGCGTTGACAAAACCGCATCTCGCCAGGAACTTGTTAGTACTTATTCTAATATTTATGGCAGCTTTAAAGTTAATTCCGTTGGCCAAATAGTTAAAAAGAGAGAAATTAAAGGCAATAATGAGTTTATGACAAAGCCAGCAGAAACACAAATTACCACGCAAACTCCGCAGCCTTCTAACGTTGGTATTCTCGATTATCTTCCCAATGATGGCGCGTTTTTAGATCGCACTCTTTCTGCTGTTGAATGGCTTGATTGGTTTACAAATGCCACGTTTGATTATGCTCCCATTGGTGGGCGTGCAGGATCTTTTACCTGGGAACTCACACGCTTAGCTGGCATTGGATCCGCCGATGACTATCCAGGCAATGCTGGCACCCGCGTAACATTTGAATATAAGCATGATCTTACTGGCGGGCGCTGGTATATCATGCGCTACACATTAAATAAGTTGCAATTATCGGAAACTAATAGTCATTTTTCTGGGCAAATTTATGGTTGGGTAATTGAACAGGAGAACGTTGTTTCTGCTTCTAATAATTGGGAAGGGCTTGGGCAATTTATTGCTACCTTCAACACAATCAATTCCAACCCTTTCCGCTCACCACCGAACGCTCCTCTCATTTCAACGATTGGCCGTAAATATCGCGTTAGCGGTGTTATCACTAGAGATAGTTCATCTGGAAGAAGGCAAGGGTATTATCGCGAAGCTTTTGGCAATGCTAATAATTATGCTCGCGGATATTTGCAAACTTATGACATTAATTGGTCGTCGCAAATGGTTGTGCGTCTAAAAAGTACAGTGGTTGATGCTGCTGGTAATTTTGGTCAAAGCAATCAATGGACCGATCCTATTATTGAAATTGCAAGCGTTGGCGGGGGGTTTAATTTACAGCGCGGCGATCTTTATACCGACTCTAAAACAGTGAGTGGCTCCAACCCTTACAGAATACCAGGATCAACAGTCGGCGTTCGGCTGGTTTTAGAAAGTTTAAGCGCAGCAATTTCTCGCAATATTGTTTACCCAGGACGTGTTTTTGAATTTCAAAGCCAATATGCCGACATTAGTTTATACGGCAATTTAGTGGAAAAATCTAACGCCAGCAATCCTGAACATAGCGTGGTCTATGTTAATGAGATTGTGCGTAATGAAGAAGCTCCTTTATATGACCGCATGACTATTGCTGGACTTGCGATAAAGGCTTCAAGAAATTTTACCAACTTAGACCAAGTGAGATTTTGGCTGAAAAATGGCATCCCAGTGAAGCATTTGCATCCAGGCGATAACAATGAAATAGGCCCCAGCAATTTATTCACTGATCTTGTTTATTACTTATTAACAGACAGAGTGGCCGGAGTTGGCAACACTCTTAATATGTCTCATGACAATGCTCCGTTAATTGATTCGGATCAAATGGCTACCACTTGCAAATTCCTTAGGGCCAATAAATTGTTCTTTGATGGCATCATTGGTAGCAGCATTAACGTGAGGCAATTTATTGCCGATACGGCACCATTTATGCTTTGCAATTTTGCAATTACTGACGGGAAATTTGCGCTAGTCCCCGCATTACCAGCCAATATGAATGGATCAATTAGCACTAGCCCAATCACAATCAAGCAGTTATTTACTGCTGGCAATATTATCGAAGATTCTTTTGAGCTTACATATTTAACTGCAGAACAACGCAAGGATTTTCAAGCTGCCATGCGTTTTAGGGAAGAGCGCGAAAATCAACTCACTGCTGAGAAAAACATTGTGGTGCGATGGAAAGAAGCCAATAGTAGCTCCTATCCATTGGAACAATTTGATATGTTGCAATATTGCACAAGTCAGCAACATGCTGAGCTGGTGGCACGATTCTTCATGTCGGTGCGTCGTCGCATCACGCATACCATTCAATTTAAAACCACGCCCTACGGCATGGATCTTGCCCCTGGTGACTATGTGAGAGTAGTGACGGAAAGCAATCCCTATAGCTCGGCTCAGAATGGCAGCATTGGCGCTACAGGCGTGATTACTAGCGCCACAGAATTTACTGATGGTCAATATCGCATCTTGAGTTACGGCCCGTCGTCTGATGAAACCAGGGAAAGTATCATGACTGTTAGTGGAGGCATTGTTCAGGATAGTTCTTTGTATAACAATGTTTTCACTGTTCTCACTTCCACTGTCTCTCAAAACGTCTACATGATTGAACAACTTACTTTGGATAATGAAGGGACGGTATTAGTTTCCGCCTCTGAGTTCCCATGTGACGATCAATTGGTTAGCCTTATTGCTAAGGATGTAACTAATTCCGCTCAGTTTGAAGTGGAGGGCTAATGGCATTTCCCAACTTGGTTCCCACGAGTCGTGTTTTTGATGCCGGAGAATATCCCATCAAAAATTTTAGATCACAATCTGGCGTGGAAATTCGTATTTTGTATGGCAGCCAGCGCACTGGCATGAAACTAGAACTGTCTTATGACAACATTGCAGATGGAGATGCGCAAGCTTTTATTGATCACTATGACGAAGTAAATGGAAGCTATGGAACATTTACCATTCCATCGATCACTAAAAACGGTTGGACTGGAAGCGCCTCAACTATTGACGTGGCCACTGGTAATTCCTGGCGATATGAAGGAGCTCCGCAAATTTCTTCTGTCAAGCCCGGAAGAAGTAGTGTGCAAGTACAATTAGTCGGAGTTTTGTAGACTAATAGCACGAGGCTTTAATTATGGCAAAAATTTACACTGGTAGAGACGGAAGCTTGTTGCTAGGTGGCACCACGCTAGTGAAAGTATCCTCGTGGTCGCTTCAGGGCGAGCTAGAAACGCTAGAAACCACCACTCTTGGGGACGACCAGAAAACTTACGTGCCTGGCTTGCAAAGCTTCAGTGGCAGCGCAGGTTTATTGTATTATTCAGACGATGCCAATAGGAATGACGCCAGTACATTGCTGAGAAAAATTGTTAAAACTAGTGGAGTGAGCGCCAGCGATACTGCTGAACTTACACTGCGCCTGAGCGATGGCAATACCAATAAAGACGTGAAATTCACTGTTTATATTACTAGCGTTTCTATTGGTGCTGCTGTTGGTGAAATTAGCAAGGCTGATATCAATTTCCAAGTGACTGGTGCTCCTTCGTCGGTGACAATGTAATGAGCGTATATCTCGGGCGATTTGGACAAGTTGAACTCAAACGTCAATCTTTTGATGGCTTGAAATATTCCGTTGTCAATCCATCGGATATTAACACCAGCAAAAAACGATTTAGCTTTGATTTTGACATTGGCCTATTGCATAGTGGTGACCAGCTAGAAATTCGTTCCACTGATGGCAGCATTCTTGCTTTTGTAGCCGCTGCTGGCTGGGGAAACAGCCAGCAGCAATCAGCGGGCACTTGGTATGTATATATTGATGATCTTGGCGGCATTCGCCTTTATTCTTCTTTTGACGATGCATTAGAAGGCTTATCTGTAAATGCCATTGCTCTTCAAAGTATTGCAACAAACATTCCTATTTCCGTCAAGATTGTCAATAGCATTGCCCGCATTTTGGCGCAATGCACTTCTTTTGAACTGAATACAAACAGAGAAACAGTAGACACCACTGCATTGGGAGAAGAATTTAGAAGCAATCAATCTAGTTTGATTTCAGGCAGTGGGAATTTACGAGCTGTTTGGGAATATCTGCCAACGGAAGTAGATAATAATCCCGCTGAAACAGTACATTATTTAATGCAACTTGCATTGCGCACTGAAATTGGCAGTGGTTTTGCGGCTAAACTTTACATAAAAACGGCTGGAGATTATTCATTAGGCACTGCTGCTGATGATGAATTGTGGTATGAAATTGATGCCATTGTGACACAGGCGGGCGTTAGCTATGGGGCTGACGCCTATGTTGAAATAGCCATTGATTTCGTGACAACTGGCCCCATAAGATTGAGGGCCAAAACTATTACTAGCAATATAATCTTACAGGAGAATACAGATGATATCCTGCTTGAGCAAGATGCGACGGCTAGACTGTTGCAAGAAGTTGTTGCTTAGCAAAGTTTACTAAGATGGCCGACCTTAGGATTTCCGAACTTAATAGTCTTTCTGGGGTAGATTTAGCGGGCGGTGATTTACTGCCCGTGGTGGATACGTCTGCAAGCGAAACAAAAAAGATTGTTGTTAGCGGCTTCACTCAATATGCCATTGGCCTGCTGCCTAGCGGCACCATTGCTGCCTCTAAGATTACTTTTAGCGGCGGGGAGGTCGGCACTGTTGCATTAGCTTCTGGAGCCGTTACTACTGCCACCATTGCCACTGATGCTGTTACTGGCGTCAAGCTGGCTAATGAGAGCACGATTGATTTAGTTACAAGCCTGCCTGGCAGTGGAGAGTTTGTTGGCCAAGGCGCTCTCAACACTTCCACTGAAAAATTATTTGTTTGGGACGGCAGTAGCTGGCTAAGCATCAAAGCGGCGGGGTCGGTCAATACGATTACTGGCGACACTTCAGGCGTGGTGAATTTAACGGCCACCACCTCGGGCGATACCGTCACTCTTGTTCCTTCACTGGACAACACTGGAGCTGCTGCACAGTTCTTGGCCGGCCCAGCAGCAAATTCTGGCGCGGTTTCTTATCGCACCATTACTGGCGCTGATCTTCCCGTTCCCACTGCAAGCGGGCGTGGTGGCGTGGCAATCAATGGAGAAGGTCTTCGCGTTGACGGAAGTGTCCTGGAAATTGACAATGATTTAAGCGCTAGCGCCACTTATAGCCTTGTCACTTACAACGCTAAAGGACTCATTCTTGATGGTCGGGCTATTACGAGCGCAGACCTGCCTGTTGCCACTGCAAGCGTAGTTGGAGCCGTGTTGCCTGGTACTGGCTTAGGAGTGAGTGCAAGTGGTGTGTTAAACCACACTAATTCTGCCACTGCTGGCACTTATACGAAAGTCACAATTGATTCGCAGGGCCATGTGGCAGCGGGCACTGTCCTGACTGATGCCGACCTTCCCAACCATAGTGCTGCTTTGCTTACGGCAGGCACATTAGATATTGCTCGTGTTGGCACAAATACTATTATTGGTGAAAAATTAGCAAACTATGCAGTAAGCAAGATTGGCGATACGCAGCCAACTGCAGACCATATTGGTCAGTTCTTCTTTAATCCACTATCCCGCGACCTATTCCTCTGGGACGGCAACGTTTTTCAGCCGATTGGTATTTCAGTTGGTGAAATTATCTTTGCTGGCACGTTTGATGCCTCCAGTGGTGGTGGCACGGGTTTAATCGCTTCCGTTACCGCCGAGGGTACAGCTATTGGTTTGGTTGTCGGCCAAGCTCTGCCAGCAGCCGCTACTGCTAATAATCGTTACTACTTGGTGGTGTCAGAGGCTGGCACGATCACCTCGGGTAACGCGCCTCAAGTTGCGCTGACTCCGCCGGACATCATCTTGTCAAACGGCGCCAACTGGACTGAAATTGACGTTTCCCAAACCATTACAGCGCAGGTTGCTAGCAACGTCAGCTTTACGCCGGCTGGTGATATTGCAGCCACCAACGTCCAAACCGCGATTGAGGAAGTTGATAACGAAAAACTGCCCAAAGCTGGCGGCACTGTTACCGGCGAACTGCTGATTGGAACGACGGGCAGCCTTGCATTTGAAGGTGCCAGCGCCAACGCCTTTGAAACGTATCTGACGGTGGTAGATCCGACGGCTGATCGGACCATTACTTTCCCTGATATTTCTGGCACCGTCATCACCACGGGTGACACTGGCACGGTGACCAGCACGATGATCGCTGACGGCACCATTGTCAACGGCGATATCAACGCATCTGCCGCGATTGCAGATACCAAGCTGGCAACGATTAGCACCGCCGGCAAAGTTAGCAACAGCGCCACCACAGCCACCGACGCCAACACCGCATCAGCAATCGTTGCTCGTGATGCTTCTGGCAACTTCACTGCTGGCACGATTACAGCCAATTTGAGCGGTAATGCCTCAACAGTCACCACCAATGCCAACTTGACTGGTGATGTCACGTCTGTTGGTAACGCCACCTCGATTGCCGCTGGTGTCATTGTTAATGCCGATGTCAACGCCTCTGCAGCCATCGCTGGCACCAAGATCAGCCCTGACTTCGGCAGCCAAACGATTGCCACCACCGGCATTGTTAGTCATGCTCTCGGAACTGCTGGCGCCCCCACCGTCACCTTCACTGGCGACACCAACACCGGCATTTTTTCACCCGGCGCAGATCAAGTAGCCATCAGCACTAATGGTACGCAACGGCTAACTACGGACACCGCAGCAGTTACGTCAACACTTCCCGTGGTTCATCCACTTGGAGCTGCTGCCACCCCAAGTCTTACTTTTACTGGCGATCTAAACACAGGTATTTATTCACCTGGAGCAGATCAAGTAGCGGTAGCAACTAATGGGACCGGGAGGTTGTTTGTTGATAGCAGTGGTCAGGTTGGTATTGGAGGTTCTCCTACTGATGCGCTTTTTGTTACCGGAGCAGCCGTTAGCTTCAATGTCAGATCTACCAGTTCTAGTGCCGCTACATCATTTAAGTGGGGAAATGACCTAAATACCAAGTCCACAGAAATGTGGGTCAACGGAAGCGCTGTTTCAACATTTGGCGGAGCTAGTGCTTTTAATATTTACCAAGGGGCTGCAGCTCCAATTATTGTTTCAACCAACAACCAAGAACGCCTGCGTATCACATCCGCTGGCCTCGTAGGCGTGGGGACTTCTTCTCCTAGCCACAAGTTGCACGTTGTTACTGATGCTGTTTCTGGTCGACAAGACCCGACAAATATTAGTCGCACTTCAGGCAACTTAATCCGTTTTACTAATCCGCAGTTTTCAGCAGATGCCTCGATGGGCTTGCTGTTGCGCGTATTTCCCGATTCAGATTCACGCCAAGGTGCCGGGATTATTGCTAATGGTGGCACAAACAATAGTTCAACAACTCTTGACCTTTTCTATACTGATACGGCTGGTACTAGCAAGTCCGGACTGAGGATTAGTGACACAGGGGCAGTAGGCATAGGGACTAGTTCGCCTGCAAGATTGCTTGAAGTAAGAAGTGCTGATGATGTTTTGATTAAAGCAGTTTCAACGGATCCTGGTGCTTACGTTGAATTTGCAGATAACAATACAACTCAAGATGTTCGCTTGGGAGCTATTGGAAATGCTCTTTGTTTTGATGTTAATTCCGAGCGAATGAGGATTGATTCCTCAGGCAGAGTAGGGATTGGCACTACAAATCCTGGATCTTATGGAAAACTTGCGGTGTTTGGTGCGGCGAGCAATGTAGGGCAAAATGTTTCTGGTTTCTTTTACAACCCTGACGCAGCTTCTTCGACTATTTGTATCCAAGATAATACATCCGCTTCCGGCGGAGGTATTGGTAGTATTGGGAATAATTTAGTTCTATACAGTAATTCAGGCGTTAACTTAGCTGAACGTGCCCGCATCGACTCCAACGGACGCCTGTTAGTTGGCACGTCTTCGAGCGCTGGCGGTAGTGGATCAACGCAGTACGCAACATTCCAAGTTCGTGGAAACACTGGCTCTGCCGGTGAAGGCGGTCTTATTTCGCTTCAAAGAGGCGAGACCGGTTCAAGCGTAGCAAATGGAGAAGCGCTAGGAGCAGTTTTATTTGCTTCAAGTGATGGCGCTGAATTTGCTTCGATCATTGCCCGTGGAGACGGAACTAGTGGAAGCAATGACTACCCAGGGCGCATAGAGTTCTCGACTACTGCCGACGGGGCGAGTTCTCCGACGGAGCGGATGAGGATTACAAATGGAGGGTTAATAGATATTGGGGGTTCGTATAGCGTTGGGGCTAATGGAATACGCTTCGATCCCCAAGGA
>Ga0194115_10003070_pt1 | contig 19085 bp, 4 predicted proteins | sample TA2MahsurfametaG_3_FD_148656 | JGI IMG/M metagenome (GOLD analysis project Ga0194115, IMG submission 148656) | Freshwater microbial communities from Lake Tanganyika, Tanzania - TA2015002 Mahale S4 surface | ecosystem: Environmental > Aquatic > Freshwater > Lake | place: Tanzania: Lake Tanganyika... | reverse complement strand
TTTTTCTAATAAAGTTATTATATAAACTTAATACAGTTAATATTTGAATGATATCAAAACTTAGAAAAAAATTAAATAATTCTTGTTCTTTGAATAAGACTTTGACGATCAACAAAAAATATTCTCATTTTTCGTATTACGCAGAGCCGAAGTAATTTTAATTACACTCTGTTGATCGAAAATCAAGGCCGTCCAGCATTGACAAAGCCTAAGTACTTCCCCATAGAAAAAATACTTAAGTTTTAAATATAAAACCAACTAATATGAATATTCATGATAATTTAGTGAAGATATCATAGAATCGTAACAAATGCAGCAGGATAGGTAAAGATATTCATACATCATTGATGTAAAAAACGATAAAAATAAACAGAATGTACAAGGAAACACATAAATTTATGCTCATAATTGACTAATTTAAATGGCTGCTTTATGAGAGTGATCGTCTTTTGATTAATCATCTCAGATAAACTAAGTTAAAGCCAAATTATTAAAGTCATGCTGTCAATGTATAAAACATATCGAATTAATTCAAAGGGCTTATATCTAGATTTGAAAAAATAAAACCATAGGCAATAAATCGATTAGATTAAACCCAAAACTTCATTCAGTTTCTTAAGGAGAATGATTAAAAGTAAAATAAGTGTTCTTAGATGAATTAGAATATATCCAAGACTACCAAGCCTTAAAATTTTCACCATTACAAACATTTACCAGTCTTAATTAAATAAGATTCTCATGGTCAGTAATATATGAAAAATGCTGATAGTGAGAAATTGATCACTAATAAATTCAACAAGACTAGTAATGAACTGAAAGAAAATATAAATAGTTTGAATTAAATTAACCACTTTGAAAAGATATAGATTTTAAAACCGTAGACAAAGATTTAGGCGGAAAGATTCACAAGAACGAATTCAAAAGAAATACCTTCAAATACCAACAGTTTAGAAAAGCTCTAATCAAAAAATGTATAGATGCAGAGAAAATAAATTGAAAAACTATAAATGCAAGTATAAAATTTGAAATAAAGAATATCAAGCCTTGAGATTAAAAATATCAAATACAGAACTGTGTCAGAAAAATCAATTCAAAAATTGAAAGTGGTAACGCAGAAACTGATGCAGAATGTAAGTTAAAAATAAAAAGAATTTTAGTTGCTTAAGATGGCTCAGTGCATCAAAAATTGGTAAAGGATAAATGAATAATAATAATAACAAGAAGAAGACGAATATTTAATTAGCGATATCGAGAAACTGAATTAACAAAAATCAGCTAAATTGCAAGAAATAATAAGTCTGCAATATGATATAAATCTTTTGCTTGCTTAGAAGGATCATATTAATTTGAAGAAGGAAAGGTAGTAACAAAGTTATTAAGACTACTATAGGATAATGATGATACAGGCTTGTACTCTATAAGAAATGGGAAATCTGTGATATTTTATTTTCATGTCAGCTTGTTATAAATTGTTTATTTAATATTTTAATAATATTAATTTTTAACCATGGTCAAACACAACAACGTGATCCCCAACGTCCATCTTAGAAAACACTGGCAGAGAAACGTCAGAGTTTGGCTCAATCAAGCTGGCAGAAAACAAAGAAGATTAACTGCCAGAAGAGCTAGAGCTGCTGCTGAATCTCCCAGACCTTTGGATAGACTCAGACCATCAGTCAGATGCCAGACCATCAGATATAATCACAGACCCAGATTAGGCAGAGGATTCACCCTTGCTGAAATCAAATCAGTTGGATTGGGCGCCCAGTTCGCTAGATCAGTCGGAATCAATGTCGACTACAGAAGAAAAAATAGATCCCAAGAAGGATTCTAAGCAAACAAAGCAAGACTAACTAACTATCTCAGCAAACTCGTTCTTTATCCTAGAAGTGAAAAACAATATGTCAGCAAAGCCAAAACTGGTATTTTAAACGATACCCTGAAAGTATATATAAATATCTATTCAGGAACAACAAACTCCATCAACCAATGCTGTTGTAAATTCTCTACAGCCTTTGGTCAGAAGAGTTAGATCAGTCGGAAGAGCTCAGTTGGACGGTCTTAGAAAAGTCAATGCTTATAGAACTATCAGACAGTAATGGAATAACCAAAGAAACTAAGGAGTCAGACAAAAAAAGATTAAGTAGGCTGCCGAGAAGAACAACTGATAATTATCTATTTAAATTCCATCCAATAATATCTTTATTCAAATATACTTAAACTTATTGAAATCAGTATTTTCTATCCCCGCGACTAAATATTGATATTATCAAGGATTCAATCATTATATAATGAGTGCTAAAAAAATCGTTCGTTTGAAGACTCCTTTGAAATTGCAACAATCCTCGAAAAAATTAGATGAGTTTTTCACTAACAATTAATAATTCAGCAAAGAATCTACGATTCTTTTGGTAAAGAATGTGACATGCTCATAGTAATTGCAGGTAACATTGATAAATGAAATAAATAAAATTTATAAATAACTAGCAAGGTAAATCTGATTTTATGAAAAGGTACAAGCAATAGATATAAAAAAGTAAAATGAATTAGGCCGAACTCAAGAAATAAAATATATGGCTGATGCAAACTAGTCAGTCTATCGATAAGGATTCTAAAATGTTCAAGGAAATGTACTAATTATAAAGATAAAATCATGAATGTCTTCGTAGGTTTTATGAGGAAAGATAAAAATAATGGGTGAGGATTGTACAACAGCACAAATAGGTTTTAGAAGAATATAGTCGATATAATTTATAGCACTGTATACATTATCTAAATATTTAGGCAAATAATTTGACTAATCTAAAAACTCAATAAACAAACTTAATTGCTAGTATTAGCTTTCTCTAAAGTCTTCCATCAGAACTGGAGTCGAATAGAAAAATAATATCTAAAACCAGCTGAAAAAAAGTCAAAAATAAAGACTATTTTTTTAAAGATCCCCTTATAAATTTTTCAGATAAAATAAAATATAAAGACGACTTGATTCAAGATCCTCATCTAGATCTTTGAAAAGATGTGAAAGAATCCATGTTACAACAAGAGTTGGTGAAAAAGATGAAAAATTTTTAGAGGATATGAGCAACTTGTATGTGATGGGATCAAAATTTACTGAATAAGGTGCAAAATAGTATATGAAGCTTCAAAAAACGAGTAATTATAACAATAGATTGAAAAAATCAGAACAATAGGATGATTTTTTCTAATAAATTGGTAATATTTTATTAACGAAGTCCGCAAAACCTACTATAAGTATCGATAGAAGAATATGCTAATCACTGATATATAAAATTTAGAGGATATGATCAAGCTGAAACACGCAAATACTTCCACAAAATAGAGATTGACAAAGACTTTGAGAAAGTAATAAATAGGTTTATTTATAGATTGAATTTTTAGACAAAAAATGATTAATAGTTGAGATTACTAACTGATTATATCGAAAGGTCTGTCTATGACAAGTATTAGACTTTAAGAGGATAGTACGCTTACTAGTTACTGGTTGATAAGCTGAAGGAGTGTGAAAAAATGGCAAACAGTTCAGATTCTTAGCTATCAAATTTAGATAAATAGCGAAGCAAATTCATGTATAGAAGACCAGACTGTTTGAATAATAGTTATAAGAATCCTTCTTAGCTTAGTTCGCAGTATCAGTATCCCAATCAGACTAAGAATCACTCATTAATGCTAGATTCAAGAATTAACAAGGGTAAGTATTATTAAGAACATTCTGTTTAGAATGATCAGATTAAAGACTCTTAGATCAAGATAGCATCTAGTGATAAAAACTTAAGTTCGTCTAGTGCACTCAGTATTGAGAGCAGGCCGGAAATAAAGTGGGCTTCATCAAAATATATTTGATTGCCTTTATATTCATATTTTTACCAATCAATCATATTATATTCAATCAATTTATACACAATATACAAGAAAAAATGATCATATATTTAAATTTTTTATCTACTGACCTTAATCCTAATATTATTACTCAACTTATTTTTCATCCTCAAAACAATATTAGCTTTTTACCTGATTCACCATCGATTACTCATGAAAAATCAGTTAGTACTTTAAATTCCTGAGATAGTTATCAGATAAATAAAATCTTTTGGAGGCTGGATAATGTGTAGTAGGTGGAAATAAAGGGTCCAAAGCTACTCTAAAAGAGCTTTATATCATTGAAGGAATGACTCTTTCTAAGACTAAACAATTCACTTATAGGCATGGATTATAGTTCACTTATATAAGCCATGGCTTAAAGTCACAGTCGATCATAAAGTCCAGTCCAAAGATCTAAAAATTATTTTTGTGTCTTTGATGATCTAAAATTTTATAATTGGCTTTGATAATATGCTGCGAGATTTCCTTCATTTTTGGTAAAATATCATTTTGAAAGTTATAATTTTTGGTTGGGTAAGTATAGTCTAGGTATCTTTGAAATTCTGAATACGATAATTTGTTTGCTGGTTCATACTTTTGATAATCCTAGGAATTTCTTTGAACTGCGTCATTGGTTAGATGAATATAAAGATTTTCTAAATCTTAGAGATCAAATATTTCGCTGGAAGTTCGAATGTATCCCTATTTGTACCAATATGCTTTTATTTGCCCATTTATGCTTGTCAAAAGCATGTAGTGTCTTATGTCAAACTTTCTGTTATTATACAGCAAAGGCTTGTTGATGTAGGATTGAACTATGTATGTCTTTTGTTAACCATTCACATGTTTTGATGATTTTATCAAATTATTTAGATCTTTAAATTGTGATAAATTTATACCGTTTCCTCTATTAGAATTCTCCCCGGGTTTTACTATCCAGACTTTTTCCCTCTAGTTTTTATTCTAACGCACAAATCTTTGATATTATGGATCTTTTGTAGTTTTTATGTGATAAGTCTTTGGTATGTAATCAAACGGGTTCAGCTTAAGGCTTATGAAATAAAAATACAATGATTTAAAAAGATTTTTTTTAGATCCTATGCAATAATTTCTAGGTAAATGATTTGTGATCAAGTCAGGTTGAAATGTCTCTTCAAAAGGCTGAAAATATCCATCACTATGAATGTAGTTTTATACTGAATAGCATTTACTATTCTGGAGAATTTTTTTATTGGAAGATAATTACTCTTTCGAAATATTTTTCCTTGTCTTGACTTTCTAAGCTTGAAGCTTCTAATTAGATAAAATTTGTTTTTTATGCACTTTTTAATGAATATTTTGCGTCCAGCAAAAATTTATTTCTTATTTTTCTTAATTTTATACAATATCCCACCAAAATCTTCTCTTTAAAAGACCTTTTATCAATAAAGAATTATTTCCCTTTCCTATGTAAGCCTTATATTTTTTGGCAGTCGATGAATCATATTGTTTGTTGAGATTAAGATCGACATAGATGTTATTTGAATAATTGATCTTGAACAAAAAATCTAAGAAATTCTTAATTTTCTTTATATACTGCCCATCGTATTAATTGTTCATCTGAAAATGCATGCTTTTTTGTTGATATTTGGCTATTTGCACTAAGCTTTTATTATTTGAAACATATCTGCTACGATACATGGGTGCCTCGAACATATTTTTCTTATTGTTTGCTGGTTTATTGAGACAAGCAGTAAAGCAAACTATTTATTTACTGATATTAAACGGATTGAAATATTCATGCTATATGATTTATTACCTAAAATATCTTTACTATGATATTCTGTGTCTATTTGACTATTTTGACGATTTTATCCTCCTATAAACTTCTACTTTTTACTGATTATAAAATTAGTGCATTCTTTAAGTCTTTTTGCTTTAAAAATGTTGGTTGGTCTAATTGTATTTATTGACTGGTTCTTGCTAGAGATGCCTTTTATCATCCTTTACTTGAGCTTTATTTTAATTCATTTCAGAAATGTATTTTTTTATAACTTTGTTTTATTAAGGATTTATAGTTTTTTTTGATAGCAAATTCATGCATTTATTTGTAAATTATTTATACTCTTTATCCTTTAGCACAGTAAAAGATGTTGTTGTTCTTTATGTGGATAGGCTTTTTTTGAACATGCTGTTTTTAATGATTTATTTTTGATAAATAGATTATGGACAAGTTTATGATTATCTTTTATGAGCTGGAGAAACTATCTTTCCTGCAGATTTTGAACGCTTTTAGTTGTTTCTCAAAATCAATTAAATTTTAAATTGCTCAAAATTATGTTTCATCTTTGATTAATTTTATTACTATTTTAATTGATAAAATTATAATCCTACTGCCTTCTTCGTTTCATTATAAAAAATTGATCTATATATAGAAAATTGAGACAAATAATAGATATTCTACAATCAATTAGTGCATTGAAGGGGAACTGATCTTATTTCATCGAGATGCTATAGGTCGTTTATCTTGATTTGGCAAGGCGATTTTGAAAATAGATGAGTGCTGAAAAATTCATCAGACTCAGGATCTTCAATATAAAGAGATCTTTCTACGTCTCTTCTATATCTCAAAGGATCGTTATCTCCATTCAAGTGATTTACGGTACCTTTAAGCTCAATACTGGATTAGTCCACATTGAAGACAAATATTCCTCTAAAATTAGTTTTTCCGTCTTAGAGACTAGCTGGAATAGCCATCAAATTCTTCTAAGGGGCTAACAAGAAGGCCTTGTGCTCCCACTCTGCAGATGAACTCGCGTATTTTTACTAAAGTTCAAAAGCTGCAGTTTCAGAGGGTTTTGTAGGATTTGTGACATCATAAAGGGCTATCTTCAAGCCGAGCTGAATTACGTTACCATATTCGTTTAATTTGGTATTTCTTCCGATTCCAATGATGGTCTGGTCATTGAAAGGATAGAGGAATCTTGAGAATCCTGGGATTTTGAGCTATCCTAAGACTGTTGGTTTTTTTGGATTTCTGAAGGAAATAACGAAGAAAGGATCAACTTGTCTAAAAGTTACCATGTAGAGTCTGTTTTTAGCATAACGACATGCATAGATCTTCTATGTCTTTGCGATGTTGAGGATTTGACCGTATATGTTCAAATATTTGGTTAAGACGTATACGTTATTGGACCAATTGCTCTAACCTTTGTTCAAGTTGACAGTAGTGGCTACTCTTAGGAATCCTTGGTATTCACTTAAAGAAAACTGATTATTGACCTGACCAGGTAGATCAACATCTGCAACAGGCATAATAGTATTTCCGTTGACATAAATCTTAGCGATAGCTGTAGAGTCAGTTGAGTACTTGTTGGCCACCAGATAGATGTTTCTTTGAGACATGTAAAGCATATGAGAATTTTATCCAATAAAAGATCTGATGGTGAAGCTGGAAGTAGGATTGTTCAAGTCTATGCTGATGACATTTATGAAGGCTGGGTTCTAGTATTTGAAAGTAGTATAGTAATATACCCAGTTGTAAGGGCATATTGTTTTTCCACTTCCCAAGTTGTACCAAGGAATGTTGACCGTGTAGTGCATCGACTGCTTGTTTATCAAATAGATAAAGCCGTTTTATAATTTCCTTCCGTCGAAGTAATCTCCTGATACTTACAGAGAGTTCAGCAAGACTGGTTTAGCCCTATTTTTGATATTATAGATGAAAATAAATGTAGCGCTGTCCCAGGCGTAGTAGAATCCTCTTCCTCTGTAGCCACCAAAACTAGATTAACTTCCAAAAACTGCTAAGACGTCTTCATGGATGAACAAAGCCCGAGGGTATTTGTCCAAATTGATTGTAGAAACTACCTTGGATTAGTTAGCTGGGTTCGACTTGACTATAGAAAGAACTCTATCAGTAATGGTGTATATGTAGTAGCCGTCAGTTTTGAGAAGATCGGCTTCATCCACATTCTGTTATTGATTGTTTGTGCCCGAAAAGATTATTTTTTGAGCACTTGCACCAGATGTAGTAGTTGTAGTCGGAGCTATTGAGGGTGCTATTCTCCTTTCCATTAAAGAATCGACTCTTGTTGGTGAAAAAGCAGGTAAAGCGATAGGTTAAAAAGCAGGCCTAGGTCCTCCTGGTCTGATCACATCTTGGCTTGGAGCTGGGAAATATTTTTTTACAAAGTTGTTAAGTTGGTTCTAGTTGGAGAAAGTTCTAGCCGAGCTGCATCTCCCTGCGCTATCACATTAAGGCTTTTGATCAAAAGTATTATCCAGGATGTCTTTGACCGATACAGTGGTTCTTATAGTTGATATGTTGGGAACCAAAGTCGATATGCCCACAGGGATAGTTGGTGTAGGCGTAGTTGTGGTCGATACTCTTGGAAGCGAGGAAGTTAGGACTGAAGTTAGAGGTGGCACTATGGGACGCACAGGAGGCTGAGGAGGCACAGGTAAGGGCAGAGTAGGGGTTGGGAGTTTGGGTCTGCTGAGGATTGAGGCCAAAGAAACTACTTCGGAGAGAGTGCTGGTGAGGAGAAGAGCTAAAAGAAGATAGATCTTGATCTGCATTAAGTTTATTTAATTATTATGCATCTAAAAATTTATGACGGATATTTAAAATCAAAATGATTATAATTAACTGGATAGTCTCACAATAGCTTTTACAGGTAAACATAGACAATCGATTCTATCGCTCTCATTGTACAAACCTGATTCAATCCCTTTCCTTTCCATCATTCTGGATCTATTTTCTATCATTATTTCAAAAATGATTTTTTTCAAAAATGGGATTATTTTTTATTTGACTATAGAACTTAATTATATATGCGGGTGATGATTTAATACAGTTTCTCAAAACTCAGAGATAAAAAGAAAAATAAAGATCATTTGAAATCATTTTTACTCGAACCGTGCTACATCGAAGAAACTGAATGAATCGACTTATTGAAATTCTTTGGCCTTTTTACCATTTATCTCTTAGAATATTACTTCTTTTAAGACTTTTATTTATCAGCTTTGATTCTCTTTTTCATCTTTTTGCGATTGCTATTAACATTATTCAGAATGGTAAAATTTGAAAATAAATGATGGATATTGGCTTTTGACTTTTACTTAGCAATATATTTGTTGTTTTTTATCTGATCATCATTCAGACGAACCTGATAAGTCTTAGAATTATGGTTGACTTTTTAGACCGTATTCTTTTATTTATTTTTAGCTTTTTCATCAACTTATGTATGCATTCGATTTTTATTTTTTCGTTTGTTGCTTTCAGATCTGTTTCGTTAAATATACTATGTTTTTATGATCTATCGAATACTCTTTTAGTGTTTGGATTTACTGTGAGAAACACTTTTAGCTATTTTAGATTTCTATGTCTTTTTCGGTGTAAAAGATTATTTGTTCTTTTTATTTTTCACTTGCTGAAGCTAACTGTACAGAATCTAATTGCTCTTTTTAAGTTATTTAATGTAATGTTTTGTGTTTTCTAAAATTTATAATTTTTATTTTTCGTACTCCTAAATTTGACTCTTCAGAGCCTCAGTATATAACTTCATCTGATGTTAAGCCTACATAAAATATATTTTACTGCGATCTTTTTGCCGATTTATATCTATTTAAGCTGCAGAAATTCCTACAATTTTGTGTATTCCTCTTACAGATATCTATATTTGATAAATTCCTGTCTGATGTTTTAAAGACATTTAAAGTATGCCTAAAAATTTATTGAAGAATTTAAATCTACTTTTTCAGGTATATCTATCGCATGAGATTATTTGCATATCGATCTGATTTTTTATAAAATATTTAGGATCGTTATTTATGTCATTAATTTATATAAATAACTTTCATCATTAGTTTATCGTGAAAGTAAGTAATAATGTAATAAAAAATAATGAAAACATTTTTGTTCATTTTTGTATTCAAAGTTCTAATTAGATCTAGTCGTTTTAGACAAATTATTATTTTTTTTAAATGTATTTCATTTTCTCAAAACAAATTCCCTATAATAAAGTTTTATTCAGGCCTATTTTATTGACAAAGTCTTCTGTTTGAGAGACTTGATCAAGTTCTGGATCAAAACTATATGAGCCTATAGACTTTAAGTGGTTTATTATCTTTGGAAACTGATTTATTAAATTGTTCATAGTCTCTTTGTCAATTATCTTCACATTATTTTTGTCTAAAAAGTATAATTGAACGTTGTCTACTAACAAATTTTATGTCAGAAGCAGAACTCCTATCCAAGTATTATCTACTTCAATTTTTATCTATTCTTATTAGGTCTGTTACATCAATTATTTGAAAGTATAGGGTTTTTATATAATCTGTATGGCCTGTAGACAAGATCTTTTTCCAAGACATTTGTCTAGAGATAAAAAGTGAGTGAATAGTTTATTTTAATGAGGATATAGGGCTGGATATTTAACGTGCATGTGAGCAGAAAACCAGTAACTAGGTTTGGCGACCTAGAGAAATCTAAGCATAGAGGGATTTCCAAACTGACCCTATTAGATTTATTTTTTTAAGAAAGGCTTTACTCTTAATAAATCTGGCATACTTCCGTACAAGGCTATATCTAAGTTAAATACTTTGATTACTTGTTGGCCAGTCGTGACTGAGTGCAATATCAAATCTATCTTGTCCTTCTCCGTAGATTTAAGGCTTCTATTTTTGCATTTTTGCTATTCTAGCCAGCAATTCTAAACGAAATAGATCGATCTGTTTGGCATGATATGAGGATATGCGTTGTTTGCCTCTCAAAGGATATCTTTCGATCCGAGTTGTATATTTGAAATCATTTGCATTGTATATTCCTGAAGACCCAGTTATTCTTATCCTCTCCTTTCCCTTACATACGTAAATAGATCCTACTTGTCCTAAAAAATATATATTGGGAGCTAGCCATCCTCCGAAAAATGACTATCTAAGACAATTTACAGCTTCGTGGTTTCCTCCAATCAAAATCGTCAAAATAGGAGCTTTTTATTATCTATCAAAATATTTTTGAAAAGAACCCATTTCTTTATACTTTTAAGGGCAGTGCATGTCATCGAGATCTTGTTAATTTCTTATAGATTGAAAGTCTCCACAAATAATGAGAATGTCGTATTGAATATTCTGAGCTTTTTGCAGTTAGATGATTTTACCATAAACATCGTCGAGAGCTCCGTGGAGACATCCTTAGACTAAGATCTTCATATATAAGAGATTTATATGATAACTTTATATAAAAATTTCAATAAAACAAAGGTACATTGATGTCATCACTTGTTTCTTTTGTATTTCTTATAAAGCTCATTCAATGGATCTTCTTGTTACTTCTATTCCTACTCTTCCGTCACTTCTAGGTAACCATTATTAATCTATTTCTATGTCTAGCTGATCATTTCCAGCAAATCTTTCTTTCTTCGGTTCCATTTTACCTTCTTGCGCTCCCACTCGTCGATCTTCTACCTGTATCCTTACAACTAGTGCTGGCACTCAGATATCTAGTCGTCTAACTACTTCTATCTGGCTTACTGTTACTATAGCTCAGCCTGCAGCTCTTCGTTCTGGATCTTCAGCTTCTTGCCTTCCTACACAATGCTATCCACGCCCTCACCAATGCTTTCCATCTGTCTTTACAAGTTATGCGCCTCTTATTTCTCTGAGACTGCTGCCTCGAGCTGAGCTTTGATCGTTTAAAGTTCTTAGCTTTGTCTTTTCCTGGTGGACTGGATGAGAAAGAGCAGAAACTAAGACCTTTCATTAGAATTTTTCTTTTCTAGCTGTAAGAGAGATTCGTAATTTTAAATAGTATGTTAGATTTATTCCTAGAGGGCCATGATTTGCATTTCCATTCTTTGAGAAAGTTGAGTGTTATTGTGCTGATAATCCTGCTGTTCTAGTATTTTGCTATTTTTGTATTTTTGACTCATCTATCAACCAAATCTATTATGACTTTATCGATATATTTTATAATTTTGTCAAAACCATCATTTTCAAAAATAATCAATCAATATGAGATAGCCATAGCTGATCATAGATTTTACGTGATTCTCTGATGTTTTGGTATCAAATTAATATGTTTAAAAGATACCTGTTTCGAAGATTTATTTTTTGTATTTTTCAAATTTAATTTTGATGATAATATTAATCATAAACAACTAATAAAAAATGTCAACTTGTGAAACTGCTTACTGCCCCCAATACTTCTTCGGATACATCGGAGTCGCCTCAGCTTTGATCTTCGCCAATCTCGGAGCTGCTTACGGAAGTGCCAAAGCCGGAGTCGGTATCTGCTCAATGGGAGTCCTCAAGCCCGAACTCATTATGAAGTCAGTCGTCCCAGTCGTCATGGCCGGTATCTTGGGTATCTATGGTATGATCGTCGCTGTTATTATTGTCCAAAAAAGTAAAAATTTTTTGATGAAGTCACCAACGAAAACTACACTGATAAATCAGCTTATGCCCATTTGGCATCAGGACTCTGCTGCGGATTCAGTTCTCTCGTAAATATTGAATAATTCAGTCTGCAGGATTGGCAATTGGAATTGTAGGAGACGCTGGTGTTCGAGCAAATGCACAACAGGAAAAAATCTTTGTCGGAATGATTTTGATATTGATTTTCGGAGAAGCCTTGGCCTTGTATGGTCTGATCGTATCGCTCATTCTCACCTCGCAATGATCTTAGATGAAATTATAATCAAAAATAGTCTGATAATTCGAGACAATAAAATAGATTGTATCAGGGTTTAGGTCCGAATTTTTATCTCAATTTTACATCTTTACGTTGATTTTACTATATTTCTTCTTTGGCCTTCTGAGCTTACTACATCTTTCCTTGCTTCAACAAGTTCAAATCCTTTCTTCTTCGATAGTCCGATTGGAGAGTGGTCTAATCGTCGATAATCAGCTGAATCAAATCAACATTACCTTAAAAGGTTTTAAGAATCTGCCGTCCCAATATCTGACGTTGTCGAAATTTATAAAGCCACAGTAACTTCCATCAAACGAAGAAACGACTTTTCCTTTTTGAGTGATCGTGCTTTCGAAATAATCAGAAGGTCTAAATAGATATTCGTGTACTTCTTCTTTACTTTTCCAAAGGTTATCTAAGATTTGATATCGTTTTTCTTATCAATAAAGTAAATTGTATCGACTGCTTATGATCTAAAAGTTCCCATGAAGACTCCAGAGTAAGTTTATTTGTTGAAAGATGCATCGATTCTATCTCCGTTAGGGAATTAATAGACCTTGAAGCCTTTGTTGGTGAGGTTGGCTGAGTTTAGACCAGCATGTGCTGAAAAGTTATAGCATCCATAATATCTGTAATTTCCCTCAGGACCAACAGCCAAAAAATAGCTGATTGGAGGATGATGAGACACTTGTTCGCAATAAATTTGAGTGCCGTCGTTGTAGTGAGCCTGAAGAGTTTATCCGATGACGGGATTCAACTAAATTACATGATTTTTACTGGCTTGAGGAACATAGATATGTGATAATAAGCTGAAATTGTATTGGTTATAACGAATTTCATTCTTTCGACAGGGTTGGTAGCTTATGCAGCTTTCTTCATGAAATAAGGATTCATGCAGCATGAAACCGTAGAATTTTCAAGGGCTGTCCTCGGGACCATAACTTTGATCGGAAATGATATCCTCGTTAAATTCAAATCACCACTGATAATCTTCTTTCCTACGATTTTAATCATTTCTGCACCAACACTTCTGATTTTACTGGTCTGAGTCTTGTCAGAACAGATTTTTCCTCCTTTAGAATACGCATATTAATGTCTGGGTTCGTCTTAATTTGGATAAAATCTAGCTCATTTATAAGTTACTTATATTGTTTGATGAGTTAGGCAGCTTAGGCAGCATTTGGAGTGATGTAGCCCTCGTAATCTTTATCGAAATTAAGTAATTAGGACTATTTGATTTACTAAATCTCTAGTCCCTAGGGATTGAAGCCCTTCTTTTTCAACTATTACTCATCCACTTATTCCTCTTATTTGGCTTACTTTGGATTCTTCTTCCAAAGCCAGTTTACCATCTTCATTTTATAACCTAACTAACAACAATAATAAATAATGCAATATATAAGCTATATCAATAGATTTAATGAGATAAAATATACTCTGAATAAAGAAGATTATTACTGATAAATAAAGAAATTCATTTTTGGCAAGTCAGAATTATCCCAGAAAAGTCGATATCGTAATATGACAAATGGTCTGTCACCAAAACATCCACTTTGTTCTTGTCTGAACAGGTTTTGTCTTCAGTCTGAGCGTCGTTGCATGGTTTGTAGCCTTGTTTCAGAGTTCCGCCGTAAAAGATCTATTGAGGCACGTGTAGGAATCCCCAGTCTTAAAGAGGCAGGTGAGGAACTGGATCTTTTCCATGAGTGACTCGATATTTTCCTCTAGAGCCCCAAATTTTGCCAAACCATGAAGAAAAAGCTTTATCTCCTACTCTTGGACCCCCATAATTGTAGAACTCAAGAACATTATGTTTATTGGAAATGAGATAAGCCACTGCATGTGTTGCTATGGCGGCTCCCAAGCTGTGCCCTGTGACTCTAAATAATTTATTTGATACATGATATTTTTCATATTGTATTTAGCTTAGTATTGGCTGACAGTTTCTAGTACTTGCTTTTGAATATCCAAGAAAGCATAGAAGAATCCTCGATGAACCTTGCATTCTATATTGAAATCTATATACTGTTATCGCAGATAGGGTAGCCAGTGACTACAAAATTAATATCACTTATCCAATTCTTAATATCCCAAGGCAGCGTTCCTCGGAAGGCCAAGACTTCATAAAATTAATTTTACTTATTGCATTCAACTCAGTGCTAGTTCCTATAAACCCAAGGGTATCCATCGATGAATTTTCGAACGTCTTGACATTTGTAAGTTTCAAAGCAGAATTTTTGCATGGAGTGCAGCTCCACTGCTCAACTTATGCCTTTTTGCAATAGGAAGCTACTGAAAGTTTACATAGATTATAGGCAAGTGTTTCATTATAGGAGTATGAATACATTATCATTACAGCTAGGATGATAATCTTAGTCATCATCGCTCAATAATAATTCTACAAAGATATATAAGGGCTTTGGTTTAAAGTAAAAGCTAAAATTATTTTTAGGGAAAAAATATAAATATCTATGATAATGAACTTTTTAAAATATCTTATTTTGATAATTCAAAGTTTATATACTATTCATTACTTAGGTCTTTTTATATTACTATTTTTAAGCCAAATTAAGAATACTATGTCAAAAAGTCAGAAGGAAAAAATGATTGCTAACGGAATATGCCTGAACAGGTATTTACCAGATTTTGGAATGTACGAGTTGAGGGTGACTTGGAACAAATAAAATCAGACAGAAGATACTGTCTTTTTCATCTCTGAAAATTAACTTGTTTCTTACGCTAAGTTATGGAGCACAAACTCTACTTCAAATCATATCCTGATTCAGAGCAAGCAGTAGGAGGAGTTAAATTACTCTGTCTTTGAACAGAATAGATAAGTATTGGGCTAAGTCAAAGAATCAAATAGCCTAAAAGCTAAATCAACAATAATTAGGAGTCGTTCAAGATTCATAAGTGCTAACAGCCAAAAGCAAGAACCTCCTTTGAATTTCGATATGCTGATCTAAGATTAGCTCATGAATGAATATATTTTGGCAAGGAACAGAGACGTAATAATTCACAATTAGATACCTATAAAGATGGATGGGAAAAAGAAAAGAAAGAAGGGCTGAATGATCAATATAGATTGTTGAATATATCTTAATCATTTTTTATTGAATCAAATGAACTCTTTGAATTATTATATCAGTTAATAATATAGTTAAAACCGATGTAAATCACCAGACCAAATAAAGCAAAATCTTATAAAGATCTCATGCAAACTTTTCAATAATCGAAATCAACTCAACTGATCACACAATAAAAAAAGGTCTCCCGTCCTCTTCTTCTAAAAAAGTATCAGCAGAATAAATAAAATATTCAAACTTCTAAGCACCAAAAAAGCACATTCTAAAAATCAAGCATTTATAACAATTCCCAATGGATAGAGTAATAGGTTTTGAAGTAAAAAAGTCATAGAAATAAAGACAAAAGATATGAGTTAAGTTATAACAAATTCATCAGCTATATAACCAATCTCATGATAAGCTTGACTGGATACGTACCGCCCTAGCTTTTGCATTAAAAATTGACATACTTGCAATATTTAGCAGCTTTGAAAGATATCAAGTTTCTTAAGTAAACTTACGAACCGTCCCCAAACGACCTTGTGAGTGAACTTTGGAACGAATTCAATACAAAGCATCAAAATATTGGACTGTTTATAATATTCGTAACTAAGATTCTCAACCTTAAAAAGAATAATTAAGACAAAAATTAAGTTTATCAGCATTTATGGAAAAAATATGAAGACTTAAGATATACACGCATGTAATTATTAGGAAAGATCAGGACTTATTAAAATTAATAACAATATTCTTTCAGTCCAATGATATCCCAAAGAAGTCGCACTTTGGCTAGCAGCAGATCTAAAAGTAAGACCCTAATTGATAGAAATCATAGGTAGATATATCAGAAAAGTTTACATCATTTGTAATAATATGATGAACCCAAATCCATTTCGAAAAACAGATAAAGCTTGAAAGACTTGACATGCAATCAGAACTTGGGAAACATAAGGTCTTAAATTTTGTATAAAAAAGCAAAATAGAAATCGTCTTAAAAAAGAATAGATAAAAAATCAAATGACGTTGAGTATGAAAAATCCATCAAGTAGCTTACTTTTAAGCCTAAGATTCATTTGAATGTAAAATAGAATCGACCTAAAAAGCCTATTCAAGGCGAACAAGATTCAATTGATAGGATGATAAAAGGCAGAGTTTAAAGATAAGTCAAAAAAATAATAATTCAAAAAGGGATTCCTCACAACTAAAAGATATTCTAAAAGATGAAAAAATCTATTTATGAGACTATCAATACCAATAAAAGCGATTCATTGGATTTATCATAACTCAAAGAAAGAAGATAGCAAAATATACCAAAAGACTACAAAGATAAATCTTAAGAATCTAAAAATAATTAAACAAAAGGCAAATTTCCTTTAATTTTGAGCATTTAAGTCGATGAGAACACAATAAAAAAACTAGTTATCAACGAAGGCTAGAATTACAAATAAGTAGCCGATAAATTCATCAAATAATTAAGTAAATTTATGCTTATTTAGAATTGAGTTAATAGATGTATGGTAAATTGATAATGGGAATAGAAAACGCCTTGAAAAGTACGCTTACTCAAATCGATTAAGATTCTTTCGAGTCTGAGTATTAGTCTATTTGATGATTATCTATAAATTTATCTATATTCGAGTATAAAATCCATCAAAAGCTTTAGATAATATTGATTTTTATCATTATGAATACAAATGGAATCTTTAAGATATATAAAATCTATTTTGATAACAAAAATGGACATACATACTTTTTCTCTTATTCTAATGGGCATAATAATCCTAATAATTTGCTACAACGTTATAGGAAACTTCTTTTAGCATAAACATGTACGTTGCTCGTTTTATGTAGATTCATGTCCTTCATTAAACAGGAGTTGGTATATTGATCGGATTGGTCTTTGGTTCTCTGCTCTTCTTTTTAAATATTATAGATAAAGTAGACTTCAACTAAGAGATATTCTTTTATGGACTTCTTCCGCCCATGATATTTGCTGGAGGATACAACCTCAAAAAGAAAGATTTTGGTAAAAATTTTAAATACATTTTAATTTATGGCCTGATTGGCACAATAACATCTTTTGGAATAGTCTTTGGGCTTACAGTTCTCATAAATGAGCTTCATTTGATTATTCCTTTCAGGTCTTAAAGTGATATTGAACATCTTTCAACCACCCTAATGGTAAAATACAGTGCAACTATATCTGCAACTGACTCTGTAGCTGCTCTGACTTTGATTAAATCTTCAGATTTTCCTAAAATATTTTCGATAATCTTCGGGTAAGGCATGGTAAATGATGCAGTTGCCATTATTTTGTTCAAAGTCGTAGGTAAAAGAAATATTAATAAAGGTGGTATATTTGATAAAATCGATCATGACGGTGGCCAATCTTTCGGCTAAACTTTCAAACAGATATTTAATAGCTTTATTTAAACAGTATTTTTTTCAGTCTTGATTGGTGTTCTTTCAGGTACGAATTCATATACGTAGCTTTGATTTGCACATACATGTTTCGAAAATTTAGATTTTTGACTGAGAGCGAGGTAACAGAAGTCGTATTGACATACTTGTTTGGCCTTTTGAGCTATATCATAGCCGAGTACTTCGACATGAGTGGGGTCATAACAATTTTAGTTTGTGGAGTTACTCTGGCTCATTACAACTTTTACAATCTAACTATCGGAGGGATGCATGCAACAGCGTAAACATATTTTAATCTTAGAGTGACTCTTCAATCTATATCATTTATTGCATAGGCTATAGTGTTTGTGTATTTAGGAATCACAACAATTTATTACATGACAAGTTAAGTCATTTCTTTTAGTTTCTTGGGTCTGGAACTCCTTATCTGTATTTTGACACGGTTTATTTCCATATTTGGGCTTTCTTTCATTTTCAAGCTCATCTTCAAAAAGAAATGGACCATCACTAATAACGAATTGTCTATTGTTTCACTATCAGGATCCATCAGAGGCTCTGTAGCATTTGCACTTATCTTAACTATTTAAGCAGATTAGCACAATTAAGATCAAGTATCAGTCATCAAAAGCACTACCTTAATGATGGTCTGTATTACCACTATCATTCTGGGAGGTTTGATGCCTAGATTCATCAATTTTTTCCTAGGATCGCCTCAAAGTTCCTCAAAAATTGTATAAAAAGACTAACATCTCTTGAAAAATAATGACTTAGAATAGATAAAAATCTAATAACTTTAAGAACAAGATAAAACATACAAAAAATCAATGGGATTCTTTAAATACAATGACTAAAATTACTGGCGACCTTTTTTCATATATAACTACAAATAGCGCAAAGAATAGATCAAGAAGTATAAAAATATTATGAAATTTAATAGCCGAGGATAATATTAAGGTGGCAATTTCAACGCTTTGGTGATGATGAAATCGAGAGAGTCGCAAATTGAAGATTTCATGCATAAGGTTTAAAGGAAAGATATTGAGAGG
>Ga0194115_10003066_pt1 | contig 19096 bp, 12 predicted proteins | sample TA2MahsurfametaG_3_FD_148656 | JGI IMG/M metagenome (GOLD analysis project Ga0194115, IMG submission 148656) | Freshwater microbial communities from Lake Tanganyika, Tanzania - TA2015002 Mahale S4 surface | ecosystem: Environmental > Aquatic > Freshwater > Lake | place: Tanzania: Lake... | reverse complement strand
TGTTATCATCAGTATCAACATCCGGCATGAAGCAGCCGTTTCTTGCTCTGAGGCACTGTAAATATTGGTATCATGGAAGAAAAAGAAGACGACGAGCATGGGCGTACTCGTACGACTCTCCATCATCATATGATTCAACGGCGGCATCCACCTTGCATCCATTTTCGTTCGAGGTACAACGACCACCACTCCGAGAGTTTTGGTCGTCATCCTCTTCGTCGTCATCTTTGTCATCTTCTGTCATCTTTTCGTCGACGAGGAAACGTCAACGATTATCGGCCTTACATCTCAAAGATACCTGTACTATCTTACATCCAGACTATCAATATTTATCACCCTGTTTGGGTGCAGCCCTAGCCACAACACCCTTAGCTGGGAATCTTATGCGGATTGGACAACAACAACTACAGCAACAACAAACGTTAGGAGGAGAAAGAGAAGACTTCCTCACATCATCAGCATCAACATCAACATCCTCTCAGGAACTGATCAATGCGTCGAAATTGGCAAGTCATGTCTTTTTTCAATTGATCCGTGAATCACCTTATCATGTATCACGAACCAAATCTCTACCAGCATCCTATCTATCACCTTCTCTGATTGGTACCCTATGGGGATTAGGAATGACAACAACAACAACATCAACAGCGAGAACGTCAACAACGACATCCCTTGAAAATGAAAGAAAACGAATCCTACGAGAGACTCATGGAATTAAATCGAATTACATTCATTCCACGGAATGGACAGGAGTTTCATTGGCACGATGGATGGATCTTCTTCCTCCTCTTCCTCATTCCGGACTTGATCCTTCCAGTAGTGGTGATAGACATGACATCAAATCGCACCACTCTCGATTTCTTCCGTCCTCTTCATCGTCACTACCTCTCACATCGGCTGTCTGGCTCATGACACTGTGGGAACTTTGTCAATCGAAACATGACTTTTTAGAATGTTTACTCAGTTTGGAAGCGATATTATTACCAAGACATCGACGGATCTTTGATATGTCCAACCCATTGACATTAGCCATTCTAAATGATCAGACAGCACGAGATGAATGGGCAGATTCGACCTTTTGTATCGATCGGGATCTATCCTCCGATCAAGTACAAGCATCATTGGAACAGGTTTTGCAGAATAGGAGACTGCTGGAAGATTACATCGTTTCGACACAGTCGCCACAACAAACATTGAAATCATCCAATGATGCTACTGCGTTGGAGATTTTATGTGCTACGATTTCTCTTCATCACATACCAGAGAATTCAAAACCCATGTGTCCTACGGGATACTATGGATTTGATGGTGGGGGGATTCAAGCAGATTGTGCCGAACTTACTGTCCGTGAGGTACTGAATTTACTTTTGTGGGATGAAGAAAGGGGTCGATTCAATACACAACGACTCCCATCGACTGCCTCGAAACGGTTATACGAACTCTACGATGAAACCTTGTACCCATTTGAAGAGTCCGGCGGTGAATGGTTCAACCTTTTGAGTGATCTACCAGGATGTGATTACTTTCTGGAAAGTCCAAATGGACGTCCATATGAATTGGTCCCTACAATATCCAATGTCCTACGAGCAATACAGATTCTTCTTTATGAAAATGACGACGACAATGGTAGTCGTAAACAACCGACGGTAGAATCCAAATGGTCGTCCTTTGAAGATTTACGTCATGTTTGGGAAGCTCACAAACTACAGGTCCATGAACGGACTCTTACACATCGTTCATCGACGAGTGGAGAATTGATCCATCATGAATTTGCGACATTAAAGTTAGAAGGTTCACCGTCGGGGATTGAATTACGCTTACGATGTGATATGAATCACATGTCTGGAATGTCCAAGGTAACACATTTACGTGACCGACAACCACTCTTTGTTGATAACAAGGAAGGATGGAAGAAGACGTTCCCATCAGAAACGACGATGAAGCAGCAGATGCTGGGTCTCTGTCTTGGTGTCGATTCCATGACTTCGACGAAGAATACGATTCCTGATGATGAGGATGAGTGGACGACGACTCTCATTTCAATTTTATCGACTGCCTATGGTTGTGATCGACGAAGTCTATTGACGGTCGACATTTTGAAATCAGATCAAGATACGATGAATATGAAAAGTGAAGAATTATTGAAATCAACAATCCTGACATTGTGTCAACATTCTCATGAAGATCCATTAGTCGGTCATACTCTACTACCATGGATCCTGAATGAGACCTCCACCGTCTTTGACGGTGGGACGGTCATGAGGAATGTAGATGATGCTGTAGAAGATGCTATTCTGAAGCTACCTACAACCATTCTGAAGAACCAAACTTTACAAGATGCCTTGGAATTTCATTGGGCCGTCGATGGGAAACCAATGAAGGCATGGTGTCGATGGAAGTCTGGACATTCCACTATGGGTGACGAAATGAGGACTCTCCGACTTTCTCATGTACCAAAGTTTATCAAGTTGGTACTCACGAGGTAGATTACTAGACGAAAAAGTAGTGATTGATCTTTCTCGAATTAGTTTGTTTTGTTTCCTGTTGGTAGCTATAAATCATTGGTTTCAAAGACTAACTGATCAAGATCATTGTCATCCAAATCCTCATGGATGACACGTCGGACATTGGAAAGTCGTTCATAGTCATGATTCGACAATACCATATTCGATCGATGTCGTCGCTGGGTGGATCGTGGGGATGATGATGCCATAGCTCGTCGATCCTTACTACTAGCACTACGACTAGTGGCAGCAATACAGGATGATACCGCCAATAATACACCACCCAAGACTAATGTCCAAAATGTCATGGGGAGGATATTAAATTCCACTTGCAGGCATGACCCATCATCAGATATCTTCCTACAAACTTGATTCCGAATGATAGTATTCGTAATGGATGGCATCAACATCTGTACCATGACGATGGCAATCGCAAAGACTTCCCATGAACAAAAGGATCCGATAAAGCCGACCAGACTTGCCAGGGAAGATACGGGACATCGACATCGATCGAGCAATGCTACCAACAGTAGGAGGCAAGAACGGAGAATCGGACCGATGACACAAAATAATCCAAACGTCCCCATAAGCATATAATCCCAACCACCATGAGCACCCGTCGTCCACATGAGACTATAAAGAGAATAATTTCTCTGCCAGTTCACACCAAGGATATCATGTAACATTTTTGGACCAGCACCAAAGACCTTCCGTTCCATCGTATCCAAGTTGACTGCCGCCAGGACGACCAGTAGGGTTGACAATACTGTCAGGAAAAAGACACATGAGAAAAGAGGAACCCTTCGTCTTCGAGAGGTCAATGAATCCTCTATTCCAGATTCCAACTCTAACGGTGATGACCGAACAACACCAGAAGTCGGACGGAGAAGAGGTTGAGCCAATTCATTTGGTCCGACCGGCCTCATTAGGTGTTGTTGAGAAGCAGAAGGGGAGGAGGAGTTGTTTAACATGACCCGTTCTCGTTCCTGTTGTATTCGTTGTTCATGAATGGCTTTACTATCAAAGATATCGACCAATACACTTAGAAGGATACTGATAATGACAGCACCACAAAAGGCATAAATTCCACTCATCCCGACGACTCGTAGGGTCGCCATACCACCACCACTCGTATCGACACCATTTAATAATGTCTTCCCGGTAGATTGGGCCCAATCTGGACGTGTATAGGCTTCTGAAACGGTCGTAATACATGCCTTACATTTCGCAATACTTGCAGCCTTCTTCGCATCCTGACAATGAAGTTTCAATAACTTATTACACAGACCAGTCTCATCATATTGTGATTCCACAATTTGTAAGATGGCAGGTAAATCGGAAATAATCCCCTCCTTGATTGCGGCTGGATCAACGACCCAATCTAAATTCAATACACCGACCATAACACAGACGACTAAGACATCTGCCAAACTCCATTTGCCCAATGTACTTAACCATTGCAAGGTTCTGGTCCTTCCTGGACCTAACCTTCCAACGAACCAAGTCAGATGTAACCACAAAAGTTTGATATGTGGCCACCCTCCTGAGAAGATCATTAATAATACCGCAGCGACTCTTGGTAAGACCTTTCCTGGAATCCCCTTGGCAAGCCACAAATGATTAATCGCATATGCATAGGTAAAGGTTTGAACATCCTTATCTTCTTCATAGACGAAATGATTGTCATCCTTCACGCCAATCAAACTGAAAGTTTGTTTCGTCGTAAAGTCAGTCGCATTCGCCCAGACATCAATATTTGCCACTAGTCGTAATTTCCACATCGGTGCGGTTTGTCCATAGAAAAAGAGACAATGGGTCATAAGACATGCTGTGGGGAAGAAGAATCGTGCTAACCAGGGAGTCGTTCTGGAAAAGGCAAGTGCTGATGGGGACCATTGACAACATGATGAATATGAACGACTCGAATTGATGTTGATCTCGTCGTCGTCTTCTTCTTCCACAGTAATTTCTTCTTCAACGACTAGAACTTCATTTGGAGATGCACGAATCACATCGGAAGTCATGGTAGAGTGTTCCTTTGGTCTTTCGATCACCCGTTTTGTGAATTCTGGTAGAGCAGTTGAGGACTCTTGTTTTTCTCTTTCCAAAAATGTCCCTGTCGGTCATGAAACAGGAAAACAGTAGAGGGGACTTTCTTGGCGGGTTCCTGACGCTGGAAGCGCCGTCACGTTCTTTTTACCGCGTGTCTTCTTGTTGTTGTTCACTGTCAGTGTGTCGTATGTGACTAGAATTTTCTCTCGGAACAAAAAGAACGACGAACGAGCACGAAGGAACCCCTCCAAAAAAATAGCGATCGCATGCGTTGAGTGTGGGGAAATCACTACTCGTATGTATGTATATATAGGGTATCCTAGAAAACGAAGATAGTATCGTACCGATCGTACCGGCGAAGCCTCATTCATTCTATATATATGTAGCAGCGTATATAAGTGCCCATGCACCGATATCATACATACGTTTCGAAGGGGATCACGGAATCTGGCAAACTATTCTCTATTCCGGCAACCCCTCTCTAGTAGTAGCTTGCCCTCCATCGAGATCATATACGCATATGAGCACACCAGGAACTAGTAAATGGGTAACCGTTCCGTGCGTTGACCTTCTTCGAGTTCATCGAGCAACTACGGAAGAATAATGTCCAACAGAAACTTGACGCGGGTTCCATGGCTTTTTAGTGGGATGTCAATAAAATGAAAGGCGCTACTAGAGGTCAAACCAGTATCGACGACCAAGACGTCATGGCTTTTTCTCTCATCCTGGGAGGTTTACGGGTTACTATTGTTGTTCGTACAAAGTAGGTTGTATCTACATACTCTACCTAGTCGGTCCGATGGTGGGTGCTGAGCGCTTGGGTCGTCGCGTAACACTCCTCAGATTTACAAGATCATGGGTAAATTTCTCCTGCTACTATTGTCCCCAAGGAACGAGGACTGGATCTCTACCTAGATGCCGATGATGGTATTGTTGTTGTTGTTGGGATGATGCTGATGAAGATGGTTTTTCCAAAATGTTGCATTTTTCTGTCCAATACTCATTACTTTCCACAAAGACATGAAATTGTTCCATACTCCTGTTCTGACTCAAAAAGTGTAATACCCTTTGTTGCATTTGAGGACTTACGACCCAAGATTCGTAACAATTATTCCATAAGACTCGTAATGATGTCGCCCCCAACAAGTCTAGAATGATCTCTAACGTCGTATCCATCACTTCTTCCTCTGGATATAAGGAAGACGACGAAGATGACGACGATGTAAAAGGTGCCGAAGAGAATTGAAGAGTATCCAACCCTCGATAGTTTTCGGAACGCAGGGCAGTCAAAATAGCTGGTAGACCCACCGCCGAAGAGATGAACGGGTCAATACTCAATACCTGTAGGACCTTGTTCTCCTTGAGTTTTTCAGAAAACTTGACCACTTCTTCATCCGGTAACATGAATCGTGTACTCTCCTTACAGATCACCGATAGGACAGTCAGAGTCGGACAATCAAGAAGAAGAGAAAGTGGAAATCTTTCCGTCACCTCCACTTCCAGCGATACAAGATTTGGTAGACGTGTAAGAGTCCTTGCCAACAGCGGTGATAAGGATCCACTTTCCAGATGGATTTGGACATATTCCAACGATGCATTATTGGCCAACAGTCCCCGTGAAAGTACGATCTGATCTTCGGGAGAAATTCCCCATAAATGGATTTCAGAAAGAGAAGATGCTAACCGATTCAGGACTCGGAAAAGACAGTCCATTTCTTGTATCGTTCGAGTCTGACATTGTTGATCGTCATGTCGGTGCCGGAATAGGACCAACTTTTGGAGATTCAAATTAAAGTAAAGACTGTCTAACAGAGGCCAAAAGTTGGCCTCGGAATATTCATCGATATGTAATCGAAGAGTCGAAGCTTCTCGAACTTGTTGAATACTAGAAGTTCCTCGACCGACGCCTTTCAATTCAAGCAAGGTAGCTATCCGATCAAGGGGTTCCACGAATTTTTTCGATCCCTGAGAGGTGATAAGAGTCGATGCCAACTTTGCAAAGGTAACATTGGAAGATGGGTCAGTCGTCGCCTCACTATTTCGAGATGAACAGGGTAACTCTCGACGGATAGGACCATAGTCTTCTGCAAGACGTAATCGATTCCTTTGTTGATCGGTACCCGACTTTCGTAGCCGCATCGGGGGATGAATTTCATCATATTCAAACAGGGACTTGGCAACATGATTCATGGATGTACAAGAGGGGAAGACATCCAAGAGGTCATGACTTGGACTATTTAGTATGATATCAGGTTCCCTCCGGGATGGTGTGTCCAGTGCCGAAATAGGAAGAGGACACGCGGGATCTGCAGAATTGGAGCTACAGGAACACGGAGTAACAGGTGCTGTGGGTGGAGTGACGACAGAGATCAATCTTTTCCCCTCCTTCGTTGAAGACTGGGTCGTAGTACCGTCTAATTTTTGGTCTTTCACATGTTTCATGTTTGATCCGAGATCTGTCTCCTGAGAAGTGCAACCCCCCGAAAAGAACCTAAGGAAAAAAGGCTCCTCGTGTCCATCGTCATCATCATCTTCGACGATCGCCACCTTCGTGCGAAGGTGCAAGTCGATGGATGACGAATCTTCTTCTTGGGGAAGAATACCCGAGGATTCTTCGTCCTCCGAATCTGAATCGGCGATATTGTTGATCAGGGAAGTTTGCTTTATTTGTTGTCTTCGTTCCTCTTCACCAGCAAAACCGATAATGAATTCATGGGACTGTTCTCGCCACACGGGATCAAAGTCATTCTCGGTCTGCAACGGTGGTCCTTGTTGTAGTTTTCCTTCCCGTTCAATTTGCTTCGGCATACTCCAAAAGTTCACGTCAAAAGGGAAAAAATTACTACACTTCTCTCGTTACCGACGAAGCAAATACAACACGAACGAAAGGAACACAGAATGGAGGGAAGAAGGAGGGTAAGAAAAGGCGGGGAGTTCGAAAAAGGATGACGGATGCCGATCGGCATTCTTGGGAGCAATCAGAATGAGTTTTCAAAAATCGGAGGGAAGGAGTGTTCAAATGCCGATGCTTGCCTCGCCCGGCGTGCTGATGTCACGAATCTAACAAAACCATGTACAGTAGAGGAAACTCTATTTGACATTTAGAGAATCGACTGACACGATCGATCTTCGTCGGTATCATGTAGCGTTCCAGGTACGTCAGCCAGTTTCTATAAGAACTTCATGCAAATAAATAAAGACTCGGATTGTGTTACGTCCAACTTGAATCTATATTGTGAACACAAATACTGTTTCTATGGAAAGTGGGATGTTGCAATGCCATGTGTGCAACATGCGAAAATGGGCAACTCAATCAAGGTTTGCAAGTTGGATGAAAAGTGCTGCGTGGCAAAACCTTACTTTGAACGAAAGGACATCATCTTGGCAAAGGATTGCTGTAGATGATTGTGCATCTGAGATATAGATGTTGTGATCTTCGTCATAGTAGCGTCCTTCGTCTCACGATCAGACGAACTGTTGTTGTTTGTTTGCCAAAACTTGGACACACTGTCGGGGAATCGGCATAGGGAAGATAGGTCCGAGTGACACATGATCCGCGCAAGGAAAGATTCCTTGTCTTGATGGATGGGATCCTCTCGCTCCTTTACCGTCTGCTCAACCTTAAAGATCGAACAGTCTTTCAGGGTCGAATGGTTTTCAATGACCTGTAGAACTCGTCGGCTATCCACAGGTGAAAGACTCAATAAGCCTCTGTAGTGGTTTTGGACTGTTTGAAGAGTAGAATTGTATGCCAGCGCATTACTGAAATGTAAGAGGCTCGGCCCAGAGTTGTTGTCATCGGCCAAGAAAGAAAATCGAAGTATCTTTAGCGTCGAGTTGCGACGAATTCCAAAACTCAATAGTCGTAGATCGGCTGCTGTCAGCTTGGGTTTCATATCAAGTACCTTGAGCGTACTATTCTTCTCCAGAGCAGCCATGGCAAACACCAACTGATCTTCGTCAAAGTAGAATCGTTCCGATGGAACAATCAGGTGCTTCAATGACTTGGAGGACAAGAGAAGGTGAAGTGGGAAACTTCGTTGAACGTCAATGGATACCTCCCGTAACGACGTGGATTGCGCCAAATGCTCGAGGAAGGCAGCATCGGCCGTTCCACTGACTAGATGAATGTGTAGCCTCTCAAGAGACTTGTGTTTCTTCACAAACGAGCCAATCAATTCAAGATCAAATTGACTGAAGCTACGGAGGACGACCTTGTATAGGTTGGGGAGGGTATGTAACACATCAAAGAGAGAACTCATTTCTTCATCGGTCCTGTTTCGTTGATTCCTCATACGGCTCAATCGAGAAATTTGAATCCTCCTTATTTCGGTATTTCCCCGAAGACGATCCACCATCCTTGAAAATGTAATTTCCTTGTAATCATCCACTTGAATGGTTGCCTCACTTTTCTTAGGTCTTTGAAACTTGCTATCATCGGACTTTTCGTCACTTTCACCATCGTCGTCTTCCAAGGGCAATGTTTCGGGAGTTCCCGTCCCAGTTATCACAAGGGTCTTAAGGGTCCTTTCGGGAGTCTCAAAACGAGGAACCATACTGGTAGTCGTCGGCTTGGAGGAAAAGGAAGAGACCCCTGAAGGTTGTCGCGCGACAAACAGAACGTCCTGTTCTGCCTGTGGAGGAGTATATGCTATTGTCGTCCTTCGCTCGACTTTGGGAGGTAGCGACGACAACAACGTCTGAAACAGCTTGCTATCATCTGTCAAGTGGGATACCTCTAGAAGGGGATCCACTGGTTCCACTTCGAGAATGGTTCCCACCGCCGTGTGTGGAGTCTTGTCGTCATCAGCAGGAATATCTTCATTCTCTCTAGCAAAAACCCCCTCAAACTGAGTATAGAAGAAAAATTTTTGAGACAATGAAGCGTCGTACCTCTCTTTCTTCTCTCTCATATACACATAAAACGACAACAAGGAGAAAGACGACATGCAGACACTCACCCAGCACCCATCCTCCACGTCGGGTAGCCATGCACTACGTTTGAGAATCGAAGAAAAACCAAGATCATCAAAGATCTTGAGATTTTCTTCCTGTATATCCTCCTTCATGGGTGCGCGAGAGACGGGTGTTGTGGACTCCGGGGGTATCGCTTCTTGTTCCATTGTGATGGTGTCGACGAGGGTAAACTAACTGGTGCCGACCGTTTTTGGGTTTCTTGATCTTTTCTTGCGATCGTATGTGATGCCAGAAGAAAGGGAAACGAGGCAAGTGGACCAAAAAAGGGACACGGAGTTGGTGTCTCTCAGGGGTGGGTCAGTGTGACATGAAATCATACGGTATATTGGCAGTGAATCGTTTCTCTTTCTTCTACCCACAGAGCCACCTGTAACTGTTTCGCCCGAGTGCGGGTTGAGGTGTTTGTTTCGAAAAGTAATCCCGATCCGGCCTTGCGCGCACTTTTTTGATTTTGGCGCGTTTTCGAAGTGAGACATCACTTTTATACAGTTATCATACGGAATTCGGTTTTCAGGTAGATATGGTATGTGGTATATCTTGGGATATGTGTAGTGGATACGATAGTGTCATTCACTGTCACTGTCACAGTTTTAGGCTACAGAAACCAACTACCGTACCTCCTGATCACCACAGAGCTGCCTTTGCATCTTCGACCTTTCTACATTAAGCGACTGATACCTATATCTGTAAGGAATGATTGATTCCCTTAATGTATGTACAAATATATAAATGTATAAACCCTCCCATCGTCGTGTCATCTTTCGACTTCCTATCATCGAAGAGCAGAAGACGGTCGAGCCGAACCGGTTGCCGCCCTATCGTTTCTTCCTGTTTTGCCTCTTCTTCTTCCTGGCGAGGTAGTAGTAGTCGTAGCAGCGGTGGTAGTAGTCGTCGTCGTCGTGGTAAACCCTGATGTTAGGTAGGCGAGGGCTCGTTCACCATATCCCATGGCATTCTTCCAAACCGTTTCCGATGCACCGGTAACGGGTTCTATAGTCCAAAAATCCATCATTCCTGAACAAAAGATTGTCGTCGTCGCAGTCGATGTATGACTGGAATCCGATTCTGTTACGGCAGAAGTACAACTAGCCTCCGAGCATGGAACTATGCTACTACCACAAACCATGGGATTCCTCCGCCGACCATTAAACGAGGTATTGGCCGATGATGCTGAGCCAGGCGGACCATCCAATCGTACCACAGAAAGATTGTTGCAAGTCGGTTTCACCAATTCCCGTTTTCGACTAGTGAAGGATGGAGTTTCCTGGAATAGATGAAAATGTTCCATCTTCACATTGGCTTCTAATCCTCTCAAAATCCAACGACTACAGGGACCTTCCACATTCAAATTCTTGTATTCAGTATTCTTCAAGATACGGAGAGTAGAATTAGTCGCAATGACTGTCGCCACCTCTGACATGGCTTGATGGATTAAGGTCTGACTGGATGTCGTATCAATCGCCACTCGTAACTGTTGTAAGGATTGATTGACACGGAGTGCACGGATAAGGAATTTAAAAGCCAAAATACTAATTTTGGGTTCCAAATCCAATTCAAGTAAGGTAGAATTCGCTTCCAATAATGGAATGATTGCAAAAATATGAGTATCCTCAAAACGATGACTTTTCATCGATGACGAACGGATATGTAATTTCCGTATTGTCGTAGAACGAAATAATGGACTTGGATCGAAACTTGAATGATGACAAGATTCCAATGTTACTTCCTTCAAACGTGGCATCGATTGTAAGGTCCGTAATGTATTCAATGAAAAAGGAATTCCATCTGATGCCATTTGAAGATAAATACTTGTTAGACTTGTATGACCCCTTAAAGTACGATCCAACGCAGAGAGATCCTTTTCTCCTCCATGTAAATTCGATAGGAAAAGGATTTTCAATTCTGGTAAAGACTGGACCATATGGAAGAAGTCTTCCATTTCCTTCAATGTTCGAATATTCCCATCCATGGCAGTAGTAGTATTTGATCGATGAATATCCAATTTCAGAATATTCTTCTTCGCTTCATCCTCCAAAAGTTCTTGAAGGAGGAATTGAAAAAAGTCAGATTGATATTCATCAATATATAATCTCAATTTGGCAGGAATTCTTCCACCAACTTTAATCAATGGATCGGATCGTAGAGGACGTAATGACGATGATGAGGATGACTCTGGCGATGATGGTACTGTCGACGATGATGATGACGTCGATGATACCATTGCTGTTGTTCTTGCTGGAGTCGTTGGCGTCGTGAGAGGCGCAACCAGAGGACAAGGTGGATCATCGTACCGATCACTATCGTCGCCGAGGTCCGTAACAACCGTCGTAACAACCGTCGTCGGTGATGTGGCTGTCATCGCTAGGGTTTCCTTTGTCGAAAAGGGGATCATCGGTTCCATTGTTGTTGTTGAGGTGGCTGCGAATGTTCTTTCGAGATGGACTGGGTCTTGAGAAGCTGTCGTAGGTGGACTAATGACGTCTACCGAACCCTTTCTTCCATTCCTTTTCTTCGGTGTAACATCTTCTTGAACTGACATCATCGGAGCAGGATGGTCCTCCCATTCCTTGGTGGGGATAAATTTGTCGTTAGAACTGTCCTTGGAGGACGAGATACGAAAGGGATTACTTTCCGATGAAAAGTAGTCGTTATTAATATCATCATCCCCCTCAAAGAATGCCAAAAAACCAGTATCGAAATCATTCACACCCCTGGGTGAAACAGTAAGGGGAGTATCGGTCTTCTTCTTTTGTACATTAGCAGCAGCAGCAGGAATAATCATATCCGCAGAATCTTGAGACTCTACTACAGCCACAACGGGTGGTAGTGTTGAATTCTTATTCTCAGCAATCTTCTTTTCAGTATCTCCCATTTGAGGTGTTTGACAGCTACTAGAATGATGATGCCGGAAGAAATTGGATTCCTCCAACCATCGTTGTGTATGGTTCATCGAAATGTTTCCTAATGGCAACTGTGATGTTGTAGTCCTTGTCGTGGTTGGTTCTTCTTCTTCTTGTCCCCTAAAGTCAAATACGTCGTCAGTAGTACTACTACGGCTTGCAGTGATACGTACGTACGAGGAATCTTCTTCCTCCTCATCATCGTGAGATTGGACTCTTTCCCACATAACTTGAAAAATAATCTCTCTCTTATCCCAAAATATATGTGGGTGTCTGCTGCCAAGACGAGCAACTGGAAGACACTCGATGTATGACGAGCACACAACCCAACAAAAAAACAGATGGAAAGGCAAAAGGTAAAGTGGAAAAAAGATGTTCATCATTTCTTCTACGGAAGACAGTCTTGGCTGTTGTCCACCGAGGACAACCTCGTCACTTTAGAAGAATGTACGCATACGATTCGATGAGAATGGCATCCCCGGCGTGTTGAACGGTGAGTACTCCAATCCAAATGCCAATGGCACATGTGTGGGGCATATATAAGAACACGTGTCTTTCCCATTGAACTTACAGTTAGAGAATCTCTCCATCTTCCGAGGTCATGGTAGAAGTAACCAACACTAGTTCCGCTGACTGTTCTATGCATCTGCAGCCCAGCTGTTTTCTACACGTCACACAAGCAAAAAAGTCGAAGCACGAAGGCTATTTAATTTCCCGCCATCTCTTAGTACGGGCCACTTATCTCTCCCGCTATTTTGTGTCCCTCGGTATATAGATCGATCTACACAATAATATTGATCACAAAATATTCAACAAGCCAGAAAGAAGCTCTCTTCCATGAAATTTATCATATTGAAGGAAGTGGATCGATAAGGTGGAACAAACGTATGATAACCCATGGAATATCCTACATACGGATATGCTTACCTACAAATTTCTGTAGTCGATTGTCTCGAATCGTGACATTCCCTCGATGTCTTGAGAACCCAAATCCAGGAAGTTCGACACTCGACACGTCGAGATTTTAGGTTGTGTCAAGAAGGTGTGTTGACAGGAGGATGGATGGAGGCTGAACGTTGAAGGTTGGTAGGTCGAAGGACTTTCTCTCTCAATCTCAATTCTCTCTCTCTCTCCTCTGTGAAAAGACGAGAGACTTTGCAGCAGCAAAAACATCATCACCCGGTTGTAAAGGTAAATCCATCTATACGTGCGAAAAAATGTCGTCAGATCAATATCAACCTATCCCCATGGTACCAGCCTCCGCTGTCATGGCGGAGGATTATGGTGAAGATTCAAACCAAAAGTCATCCTCCTCCTATGGAGGATATGGTTCTACTACGACAGCAACAGCCAATATCAAATTCGATGATAAGGGTGATCCTATCATCATCGCCAAGGGTGAAATTCAAACACCTGCCTTCCGTGATGGATGGTTTGGGATCCTATTCCTGACACAATTGGCTGTCGTCATTACATTGACTATCCTATACGCGACTGGTAAAATTCATGTCCAATATGATTTTGATGATTTAAATATTAACGATGATGATACTGGGAAGAATCCTGGACGACGATTCCTAAAGAAGGCTACTAGTACGACTGAAAGTACTGCCAATCCAACGGCGGCAGAGGAGATGGAATTCCCCTCATTGAGGCCTCTTTTGATGGGGTGTCTATCCTGTCTAATGATTTCACCCATCTTGACTATTACCTTATTCTCATGTTTGGCAAAGAATGCTGCCCGTCTGATGGAGGTTGCTATCTATTCGACGATTGCAATGAATGGTCTATTAGTCCTTATCTGTCTCTTTTCAGGAAATCCTTGGCCAGCGATCGGTCCAGGGATGATTGCCTTCTTTACGATTCTATATGCAAGGACGATTTGGTCCCGAATCCCTCTCGCCGCTGCCAATTTAAAGACTGCCATTACAGCTATCCAATCTCAACTCGGTGTTGCCTTTATCGGTCTAGCCAGTGTCCCCTTCCATGTGATTTGGACGATTCTTTGGTGTTTCTTCTTCATTTCGACATTGTGTACTACCTTTATGTCAAACCAGATTGATCATAACCCTGCCACGGCGGCTTCTGGTGGACATACGACTACGACATCTGGTATCGATGACGACGATGGGTCACCCAATGCCCTGTGGTACTTAATTGTCTTCCTCATGACACTATCCTTCTATTGGACTCATCAGGTGATTGGGAATACTGTACAGTCTTCAGTGGCAGGTGCGACGGGGACCTTTTGGTTCGTTCCGGAGGAAGCTATCGGTTGTTGCAGTTCTGGATTGACATCATCCCTCTACCGAAGTCTTACATACTCGTTTGGGAGTATCTGTATGGGGTCCCTCATTGTGGCGATAATTCAAGCGTTAAGATCTTTGGTGAAACAGGTCGAGGAGAATGCTCGGAATAACGATGGTGGTGGAGCTATCCTACTATGCCTCGTCGAATGCCTATTGAATATGTTAGAATCGGCGGCAGAATATTTCAACAAATGGGCCTTTATCTATGTTGGATTGTATGGATACGGCTATATGGAAGCCGGTCATAATGTATTGACTCTATTCCGGGAACGTGGTTGGACATCGATCATTACCGATGATTTGACCTCCCGTGTCTTGGGGATGATGATCTTCGCCGTTGGGATGGGAACAGGATTAATTGGAGGACTCCTCACCCTCGTGTCGGGATCCCTCATGTCATCGTCGTCGTCGTCTGACCAGGAGGCTTACTATGCGATGGCAATCGGCACCCTTGTTTTGGGGATTATCATCGGTATGGTCTTGTCCTCGATTATGTTTGCTGTTGTGAATAGTGCCGCCGATACGATCATTGTCCTATTCGCGGAAGCCCCCCTTGAATTTCAACAAAATCATCCCAACCTTGCTGCTGAAATGAACTATGCCTGGTCTAAGGCCTATCCAACTGCATTCCGTCCGATCAGTTCTGGAATGGTAGTATAGAGAAGAACAAGTAGTATTGTGAAACTAGTAGTGTATATGGGAATTCTTTCTTTTTACAATGTCATAGCATCTAGGGAGATCCTCTCCTGGCGGATTGATTTTTCATATTGTCTATCACCTAGGATCCATCCCTCAGCAGGGGCGATGAGTACGTTCGATCGACTGACTGTGACTGACTCGGACGGGGCACCCATTTCTTAGATTACGTACCCACGACGCAATAGGAAAGAATCGACTTCAGGTTCTTCATTCGTCCAAATTTCAAGTGACGATAGATGTGTATTCGATTCCAATAATTCCTCAAAGGGAATTAATTCTAATTCATTCGATGTAAAGTCTTGTAGGTAAAGTCGGACGATGCAAGGCATGGTTTCCAATACAGAAAACAATTGGAGTAAATCATGGATACTTCGATGACGCATAATGATTGATCTTGCTCGACGGATATCCAATTCATAAATTTGTTGATTCCCATTAAGTTCCTTGAGAATTTGATTATATTTCCGAATATCATATTCATCAATTTTCAAACTGAGTCGAACTCGATTCGATTTCGGTAGTTTCAAAATAGGTTTCGTAAAGGGTGATACAAGAGAAAGTGAACGTCGATTCATCATCGTCTCACCCAAAACTTCAACGGCTACGACCTCCGATTGATCATGGATATCTTGACCATTCAAATCAACGTCGTCAACATCATCTTCCTCATCATCGAGTTGGATTTCATCCAATTCATCACAGTCTGGATAGATCAACGATGGATGGTCAGTCTTGGTATGCTTGGAGTAGAGACGGAGGAGAACTCCGAAGTTCAACCCATTCTCCTCCAAACTCGAAGTCGAGTCGACACGCGTTAGTCCAGGATGGGATGATGATGGTGTCGGAGTCTTTCCTAATCGAGGTTTCTTTTCAGCAGGGATAGAAGTGTGAGGACTGAGCAACGATTCTCCTCCTCTCATAGAATTCCTTCTCTCATCATCATTATCAACATCGGTCGTCGGCTCCTTCAGATCAGGGACGAGATGACAATCCGATGTCATATGATTCGTGCAGAGGACCATATCGCCGGCCACATTATTAAAGAGTTTGGTCCACGATGACACTGTATCCTCCATATCGACTTTCATATCAACGAATGACTTTGGGAGGAGTGGCGTTTTCAGGACAGGACGTTCCGGGCTAGGACATGGATCCTTCATCGCCAGATAGTCAGCCAAATCCCAATCATCTTCCACCGTTGGTACACTCTTCTCCTTCCCTGGTCGTTCTCCCTTTTGAGGCGCTGCTGGAGGGATGTGGACGACGTCTTTGGTAGAATCTTCACGAACATGATTGTTTCGAGAACCCCCTCCTCGTACTGCCGATTCGGGTGTCCCACACAGAAGCGTTTCTGGACGTGGGTGACGTGTTGCCGATTGAACACTACCATCCTTATCGACATCCTCAGGGTTCGGAATCACATGAATGATTGTAGTGGGAGACGATGATGCAGTAGGCATATGAGGTTCCTCAGACTTTGGGAGGATCTCTTCTGGTGCCTGCTTTGAAAAGGGAGGACCAAAGACCTCATGGAATTGTTCCCAAGAGGTAAGAGTCGAATTGAACTCACGCACAGTGGTAGGACTACTTTCACCGCCTACTCGTCTTTCTCCTCCAACTAGTAGATGATGATGAATTCTAGGATCTTGTCCTCCAAAGTCGGGGACAGGGAATTCCACAAACTCTACTGGAGCAACAGGATCATCTTCGTCATCAGTAGAGATAGGACGATGGATCATACCATCCGAATCATCACGCTTCCTTTGATCCCTCCGATAGCATCTCAAGGCATACATGCGTCGGGTCTTCATGATGTAGTTCCTTTCTCACAACCTACTAGTAGGTTGTTCCAACACCCCCGCAGCAAGTGTGATGATGAGGAGGGATGCCGAGTGTAGGATATGTACAGAATGACACGAGCACGCTCCAGGATTTGAGAACTACAGCCTATAAAAAGGAGATGTTCTTGTGACTCGTTTGATTTTGACTCGGTGAGTTTGAAGTTGCCACCACACGAATGAAATGCCCGACAGGCGCATGGTTTTTCAAACGTTATATATAGAGGGCAAGGTGCGAACACCAGACCTGGCAGTGTACCTTCTGCTTGGTTGGTTGGGGGGCACCTATTTTGAAAATGGAAGCTCTACTAGCCTGTCAGAAGAGTTCCTTCCAACGTTTGACGTTGAAACCGTTAAGGTAGGTAGCTCGCCACTCGCCACCCGCTAGCCGTACAGTACGCATGGAGGACAGACGTACGAATCTTTTGCGTACGGTCTGGTATCGCTGTGGACCCATTGCTTTCGTCCTAGCAGTTCGTCTCTTTTTATTTCACAGTTCGTTTGCTATCATCACAATCTTCGACTACGATACCTTGACAATCGTCTTCTACTCATCTCGCAGGCATCCAACGAAAGTTTTCCTGTCACGTAAAGGAGAATATACACTGATTTTCCAATCTATTTTGTAGTACTACTCGTTTGCCACTGGTACTACTTCTTCTTCGGTTCGTATCATACACTCGAGGTCTCGCAACCTCAAGTACCGAACGCGATTATCGGATGAGGAATCCGATTCAATGTAGTATATCCTATAGACGACGATGGTGGTGCCCTACTACTGCTACTTCTTTCCTCGATCTATCCATTACGATTGGAATCCTCAAGAAATCGCGACGAATCGTCCAAAACCGGATGCCCCATACCGTACTTAGTAGCCAGGCTACGTTAGGACACACCCAATAACCGCCTTACCTTGTCCACTTCACAAGTCAATGGAAAGATAGTAGTAGTATAGAGGAATCGGTTTGGGGCCGTAATTGACAGTGAAAGACTGTGGGACAACAACCCACGTGCGTGACCGCGCCCCCTCCCCGAATCATTCGACTCGTGCATTGGCAGTTGGTTTTCGTGTTTCGTCATCCCGCCTCTCGACGTTGGCATTTTGGCTCTCGCCATCACGTCATCATGTGACTTCCGCTGGTTGGTCGTCACACACAATGGAATAGGTGCAATACTGTAGAGGAGCCGAGTTTACCGACACATACCATCCGGTTTCGATTCGATGGTTGTCACAGATACATACGATCATGCAGCATGATTTCAAGGGGGCTATTCAACCTGGCTGCTGCTCGCGAGGTCGCTATGAAAAAGCAGTGGACGTAATCTCAAGCCGCATTTTTCAGCACTACCTCTGTCGTTCCCTCATAGTGTGTATTTTCAGAAACGGAGTAAAGTTATTTCCTCACAGCTCTGATGAAATGTACAAAGAAGTATGGAAAAATGGTTTTGCAAATTGCAAAGAACGGAGTGGAGATGTGGTGTCAACAGACGGGAAAATTTCTCCTGGAAGCCCCCTGGACCCAGTACCGTAGTTGCCCCCACAATAGATGACGAATCGTCCGCCTTCGGAAGCTTAATGGAGAATAGGGGTGGAACGTTGATGCCCGGTAGGCCCGCTCTCCCGAAATCTCAGTCGTATACGAAAAATAGCGGTCCGGCGCGGAGGACCTGGCTTGTTGGTCCCATAGTATTTCGGATCTTGACACTGACATGCGCGTCTGAGTCCTTTAAATAAAAAATTCACTCCGAGTCTCTTTTGGTTTGTCGATATACAATTCCGGGCATCTTCTTGAACGATCTCACACAGCCACACCCAC
>Ga0194115_10003065_pt1 | contig 19116 bp, 15 predicted proteins | sample TA2MahsurfametaG_3_FD_148656 | JGI IMG/M metagenome (GOLD analysis project Ga0194115, IMG submission 148656) | Freshwater microbial communities from Lake Tanganyika, Tanzania - TA2015002 Mahale S4 surface | ecosystem: Environmental > Aquatic > Freshwater > Lake | place: Tanzania: Lake... | reverse complement strand
ACCTGAGAAAACAGGACGACGGGTTGCGCTTTCTTTCTTCTTCTTCGATCTCACCGTCGCAGGGGTTTTCCTATGCTTCCAGCTCGCAGTGAGAAAAGCTGTACTCACTAGATTGGTGAGGTAATCTTCACATGCCGAGAGCTCATTCCCTGCCAACAGATGGCGAGCCAACTACTCTCTCCGAAACAAAAGCATTTTGTGCCACAAGGGAACAAGCAGTTGCAGAAACGATCCCGATGTGGACAGAGACAAGATACAGAAAAATCAATCGCGCGTATAAATCATCCATTACCATTACAACAAGAACTCAAGTCGTATCGCGGTTTCTTGCCATGGGGTAGAAATAATGAACTCTCGCTACTTTCCATATCAGTCGTACCTAGGAAAGTCGAACGTTGGGTTTCGTTCTCTTCTTTTGTCGCCCTCGCCGCGACAGAGATTTTCTTTTGCCTCCAGCTCGCCGTGAGAAAAGTTGACCGCACTTTGTCTTTCGCATCAGCCTCTGATGTCTCTCGCCACCAACCATCATCACATTGACACAAAAACCTTCCAGAACTAGCTTTGACCAACGCGTATACTTTGTCGATAGCATGCCTGCGTTCCAATTTTGATTCCATATATTCTTCCAAATATGATGTAACTAGTGCCCTTAACTGGACGTTCCCAGGATGTTGTTGGATCGGCTTTCCAGTACCTGTGAGTATATCCTTGGCTGTCGGTATATCAACTCCAGAAAAAGTCCCTGTACGGAGAAGGGTCTCCTCTCTGGAGCAATGCTTAGAAATCCATCGATTGAAATTCGTCTTCTTGACAACCCCACCATCACTGACTGGGAATGCGTCGACTGGAATGCCATAGCCCATCAATGAATACTTGATCTCGGTGTACCTTCCGAAATGAAGCCGATGCCGGACCCGAGCCTCGTGAGAGGTTCCCATTATCATGACTCGCCAAAGAAACCTAGTAACGGGATGATCGGTGCAGACATGGAGAGCAGACGTTCGAATCGGCATCCATTTATCCAAACGTGGAAGTTCTCGTATCATCTCAGGATCGACTCTGCTCGAATCAACAGCACCCATCTGCATCACCACGATCACCACTCCTCGTTTCTGGTTTTCTTCGTCTTCGGTCATCATGCAAAAGTGGAAAATACATGCTCTAAGTCTATTCGCGGCCACCTTGAACGATGGATCATGAAAGGTGTCCAAATCCACAAAGATGGGACGACCGCTTCGATCTCTTGTGGGTAGAAGTTGAAGGTGACCCGCCTTCAGACATGTCTGGTCATCGGAGTCTAGATCGCCCAATCGAAGCTGCCTTGTTAACGTTTTCCGACCGAAGAATCGTAACTTTCCCTCAAGGAAGGCTACCAATCGGACGGCCGCCTTTCTTGGATGAAAAAAAGTGGCTCGCAAAAATATAAGTCGAAACTTAGAGTCGGTCACGTATTCTTTGTTTTGCTGCTCGGCTATATAGTACGCTGGCTTTTCGGTTATTTTCGAGAGCTCATCGTCAAGTTGTTTCAGACAGTCCTCGACGAAAGCTGACGTTTCGTCGACGCAATCGCCTACGCCATGTATCTCCTCATAAGTCCTTGATCTCTCTTGCACGGTCAAGTTGGTGAATTCTTTCGTGAACAAAGAATCGACGTATTCCGAGGAGTAGGTCTTCCCGCCATCTTTACTATCCGCTTGAAAGTGTGTTTCCAAAATGGTTTCCTGTTGAAGGTGGAAAAGATCGTTCGAGCTCGATGATGCCTGAATAGGTTGGGATGACATATTGAGCTCTTGGTGTCTTGAAATTGCTAACAAGCTCTACCGAGGGGAAGGGTGCACGGATCGTTTCTCTTGGAGCTATTCACATCGGTTTGCGACCAAAATCCTTCGTTGTAGTAGGGTGTATACTGAGAATAGCTGAGAAATTCTCGGAGAAAGCGGTGTCAGTTCCTGTAGTAACTGTACTGGTAAAGGGTTGTGTCCTTCAAGTTCCAATGTTCACTGTCACAATTATGGAGTTCCCGACTTGAGCCAGTATCAACTCTAGGCCCGTCGCGGCATTCGCCATGCTTTCGAGTCGGGATGGTCAAGCCGGCCTCTCCTCGTCAATGTCACTGTTAATGTCACAGTCGATATCGATCGACCCGACTACCACGCATGAACCGCTAAAATAAACGAATGCAAGCTTGCGCTCTATCGGCTAGCACACCTTGGCTTTAGATGCACGCAACGGGCCAATTGCTAAAGTCTTTCATGATCCACCTTCAGTCACTTGGATCTTCATTCTATTGAGACAACGATTGTCACGCTTCGACTTGGCGACTTCAAAGGCAACATCATCACAGTCTGTTGAACCGCAGTCCTATGTAGATCCTTCCATTCACAAATCTTTCCCCTGATGGCGGGCTACTTAGACAAGATTCGACGCTTCACCTCGGATAAACGATGTATGAGTACCATACTAGGACGATTAGATCGATGCCGAATGGAGACACTACAGTGACTATACGACACGTCAGTGCTTGTAGTTTGATTTCCACCTTCGAATGCCGGTCTTGGATTCACTGTCAGCTAAAGCAGAAACGGTCAGTCAGACCGTCTATGGCTCCATCCAAGGAGATGTCCTTAAAGTTGTCGAACAACTCTATGAACCAACAACTGTTAGGATGCGGAAAAGGGACTGTGAAGAATCCGTCGGAGTTTCTGAACAGAAGTGTGTATTGGCCCTTTACATGGAACTATGCTTTTGAACGAAGCCGACAACGTCGACTCTTTAAGTAGAAGCAGAATCAAATAGGCGTGCTCTACAGAAGGAAAACCTATCCGGAACAGTGTGGTGGACGTGGAAGTACAAACCATATGCCGAATATTTCCTTCTGTTACAATGACTGCACAATCCCATCAAGAACACGAGTCGCATCCTGTTTCGTAGAAAGAGTATGTCTCTTCATTCAAGGTTGTCCCCAGAAGCCAAAACGCTTGATGGATTCCAGTTTGTTTTTTGTATCTTTCCTCATCGAGAGGAAGGCTTTATGCTTCCACGACTACTGCTCCCGAGATCTCTCGCGACCCGTCCGTTATTGCCTTGACTCAAAAAACAGGTCGTGACTTGCTCTGACACAAGAATGCACTTTATCAATGATTGTCCTACTATGTTCCTTCTACGTACCCAAGAACTCTTCCATTTAACAATTCTACTAGATTCCTCTATTGAAGATTCGTGACATGCTGCTGCAAGGCTTCGAGCGAATCAATTCCTCCTTTGAGCAAAAAAAACTCTTTATTCGGGGGGTTTCCTCCGTTTTTCTATAGTTGGAAATCCATCGGTGCAGATTCGTCTTCCTGATCACTCAGTGCCAATGAAAGGGAGTATTTCTACCAGAACGCAGTGCCCCCTCAGCAGTGATTGTATTTTTTTCGTGTATATTCCAAAATGGAGCTTCTGGGAAAAACTCGATCGCAACTGTTCCACAGCTAAGTTAACCAATATCAATGGAGAGCTGTGATGTTGCACTTGCGGGACAGCTCAGTCTCTTTCAAGCCGATGGTCATCCACTGCAGTCACAGCAAGAACCAGAGTCGTATCGCGGTTTCTTTCCTTGCGGTAGAAAGAGCATAGTTTCGCTGCTTAATGTGTCGCGACAAGCCCCGACAGACGAAGAACGACACATTTCGTCGCTTTGTTTCAACTTCATCGTACGAAACGTTTTGTTCACCTTCTCCTTCGCATCCCCCTCGGAGATCTCCCGCCACCATCCATCCTTATCTTGACGCAAAAACCGGCCTGACCGCGCTTTCACCGCAGCATACACTGTATCAATCGCCGACTTACGTTCCAACATCGTGCCCATGAATTGCTTCATATATGATTCCTCTACACTCCTCATATGAACGTTTCCGGGATGCTGTTGGAATGGTTTACCCGAGGCGATGAGTACATCATTTCGTGTCGGCAAGTCAATGCCACAAAAAATCCCAGTCTTGGTTAGTGTCTCCTCCCTTGCCTTGTACTTGGAAATCCATCGATTCAGATTCGTCGTCTTGATGATTCCGCTCCCACGGACCGGGAATACATCGACTGGAATTCCGTAACCCATCAGGGAATACATCGTTTCGGTGAATGTTCCGAAATGGAGCTTAAGCCGGAGCCGCGCCTCTCGTGGGAGTCCCATGGCTGCCGTTCGCAGAACAAAGCCAGTAAAGGGATGGTTGGTGCATAGATGAATGGCAGAAGTTCGTAGTGGCAACCAATGTTCCAGGCGAGAAGACTCGCGGATTAGGTCAGGATCTGCTTTTGACATATCAAAAGTACCCATCATCATCACTATGGTTGCCACCCCCCGTTTCTGGTTTTCTTCGTCTTCGGCCATCATCAACCAAAGAAAAATGAAGACTCGAAGCCTAAGGGGCGCGGGCTTGAACGACTGACCAGTGTGGGATGCACAGTCAAAATAAACGTAAATGGGGCGGCCGTTTCGATCTCTGGTGGGTAAGATTTGCACATTACCCTCCTTCAGAACAGACTCTTCGTCGTCGTCTAGATCGCTCAATCGGATCTGTCTTGTTAGCGTTTCTTGTCCGAAATAGCGTAGCTTTCCTTCGAAGAAAGCGACTAATCGTACTGCCGCCTTTTGAGGATGAAAGGCAGTGGCTCGTAGAAACATCAGTCGAAACTTATCATCGGTCACGTATGCCCTGTTCTGTTGCTGGGCCATTTCATAGGCTGACTTTTCGTCTATTCTCGAGAGTTCTTCATCAAGTTGTAGCAGGCAGTTCTCCACAAACGCCGGTGTTTCGTCGACGCAATCGCCTACACCATGTATCTCCTCATATGTCTTCGATCGTTCTTGAACGGTCAAGCTGGTGAATTCCTTCGCAAGCATCGAATCGATGTATTCCGAAGAGTAGCCCTTCCTATCAGCATTTTGATGATTTTGAAAGTGAGATTCCAAAATACTGTCTTGCTGAACCTGGAAAGAATCATTTGAGTCCCGTGTTGCGGGACTAGTTTGTGAGAACATTCTATTCTCGCTGATAGCTGGTACCATTTCCACTGCTGGCGATGGAAAAACCTCTTTTGATTGTGAAGTGCCGAAAACAACAGTAATTGTTAATTGCAAATTGCAACTCACAGTGACTGTAAACTCCTCTCGGACACAAAACAGAACTCGATTCTTGACTGTGAGCAACCTCACTTGACATACGTATGATATTAACGTCATTCAAATATACGTTTGATATGTACGGTAGTAGTATAACTGCAAACTAACAGTAAAACACTCCATCCTTTCTTCCGGGTATGGTAACCCAAATTAACGACGGCCATTTCACCGGTGCATCCCATAATACGGTACCGCATGACAACTTACTAGCGGTGAACTATGCACAATCGACCAATATCTTGGGAGAACTACGGTGCATACCCTTCGACGTTTTATGGACACAAGTGACTGTTACGCGGCAGAAAAGCGAATCTTGGTCCAGCGACAAGACGACAAGACAACAAACCTTGTTCTGGCTCAGGTCATTGTAGAATTTACAAATGATTTATCATGGCTCAAGCGAGTACACAACATGTCGAGCACTAGAGCTTGAAGAACTCGTGGATGCGTCTAGGAGTTGCGTTCCGCTGGACCAAATTTACACGTTGGTGCTGCAGCGTGAACCTTGAGTAAATCGATCGAAGCCCTAAAACTTCCAATGAAGCCAATTCATCTCATCCCGGCAACCCGAGCAGTAGAGACAGTCGAGATCATATACGTCGTATGTTGTTGCGCTTGCCGGACAGTTCCATCCCAAATCGTCAACTACTGCAGTCACAGCAAGAATCGGAGCCATATCGTGGTTTCTTTCCATGCGGTAGAAACAGCAAAGTCTCGCTGTTTACAATGTCCTGACTCGCCACAACAGAAGACGAACGATGCATTTCGTCGTTTTGTTTCGTCTTCATCGTGCGGAAAGTCGATCTCACCTTATCCTTCGCATCCTCCTCAGAGATCTCCCGCCACCATCCATCATCATGATGACGCAAAAATCGGCCTGACCTTGCTTTCACTGCTTCATACACTTTATCAATCGCCAACGCTCGTTCCAACCTCGTGCCCATGAATTCCTTCATGTACGATTCCTCTAGATTCCTCAAATGAACGTTCCCAGGATGCTGTTGGAATGGCTTACCCGAGGCAATGAGTACATCATTTCGTGACGGTAAGTCAATGCCATCAAAAGTCGATGTCTTTTTCAGTTTATGCTCCCTAGCATTGTACTTGGAAATCCATCGATTCAGATTCGTCTTCTTGATGATCCCGTGCCCAGTGAAGGGGAACACATCTACTGGAATACCGTAACCCATCAGTGAATACGTAATTTCGGTGAATGTTCCGAAATGTAGCTTAAGCCGGAGCCTTGCGTCTCGGGGGAGTCCCATGGCTGCCGTTCGCAACAGAAAGCCTGCAAGGACATTGTCGGTACATAGATGAACGGCAGCAGTTCGTAGTGGCAACCAATTTTCCAGACGAGAAAACTCGCGCATTACTTCAGTATCTGCTTTGGATATATCAGAATTGCCCATCAAAAGCGTTACTGTTACCACCCCTCGTTTCTGGTTTTCTTCGTCTTCTGCCATCATCAACCATTGAAAAATGAAGACTCGAAGTAAGGGGAGTGCGGCCTTGAACGACTGATCAATGGGGGATTCACATTCATAATAGACCCTAATAGGGCGACCGCTTCGATCTCTTGCGGGTAGGACCTGCACATGACCTGCCTTCAGAAAAGCCCCTTCATTGTGGCCCAGATCGCTCAACTGAAGCTGTCTTGTTAGCGTTTCTTGTCCGAAATAGTGTAGCTTTCCTTCGAAGAAAGCGACTAATTTTACTCCAGCCTTTTGTGGATGAAAGAAAGTTGCTCGTAGAAACATCAGTCGAAACTTTTCATCGGTCACGTATGCCTTGTTCTGTTGCTCGGCAATCTCATAGGCTGATTTTTCGGTTATTCTGGAGAGTTCTTCATCAAGTTGTAGTAGGCAGTTCTCAACGAAGGCCGGCGTTTCGTCGATGCAATCGCTTACTCCATGTATCTCCTCATATGTCTTCGAACGCTCTTGAACGGTCAAGCTGGTGAATTCCTTCGCAAGTAGTGAATCGATGTAGTCCGAAGAGTAGCCCTTCTTACCAGGATTGAGTCTGTTTCTAGTATGAGATTCCAAAACGCTGTCTTGCTGAAGCTGAAGAGGATCATTTGGATCTCGTGTTGCTTGACTAGGTTGTAAGAATGTTTCGGTCTCGCTGATTGCAAATACCATTACAGCTATTTACGATTGAGAAATCCTTTCTTTGGACACTGGATTCCAACTCGCTGTCTCGACGGTTTTGAATCATCCACCACCGTCGATGACTCACATCACGAATTGCTGAGACCGAAAGTGAGGAATTTTTATATCCGGGTATTCACCGTTCCGATTGACGAACTTCATACCAACCCAGGAAGGAATTCATGGGCCCATCCCGTCTATCACATCCCCATTGCCAACCCTCGACGGTGATGAAAAAAAATGGCTAGCTTACCCATCTGCCAATATCGTACCGTATCCAGACAGAAGTACGCACGGTACACCACCTTTGTTCAAGGCTGAGAGGAGCGTCCATAGGGAGTCTGCAACCACTATCTTTCGTGTGAGGATCCGAGTGAGGATCGGACACTTTGAGATCACACAAAGTCAAATCTTTTCGGCTTTAGTCGAAACCGTCGAATTCGTTTACGATCAGTACATTCTTCATCTGATACAACACCCGTAATGATATTGATGGACTACATCTCAGACAAGTCACCCATGATATCTCTAGAATGAGAGCTAGAAAGAACTCCCGGATGGGCATTCATAGGAACTTGTGGTTCGTTGGATCCATTTTGGTGCGGCAACTTGAACCAAGAGCCTTCCATTGAAACCAATTCATCTCGTTCTGTTAACCACTGCATGGACCAAAGAAAAAGGAAATGGAACCCCAGCAAGGAACCACAGTCGCGTCGAAAGGAAAGTCACGTAAAAGGTCTCGACTTAGCCACACCGAACGAAGCAGGAAGGATTCCTTCATGTGGGCTTCGGCAGAAAATGAGAGAAATATTCTGCCCACCTTCTCCATTGAATCTTCTCAGAGATATCACCCTTCCACCATACGTCCTTGTCTCGACGCAGAAATTGGCCTGACCTTCTTTGACCAGAGAATTAGACTATTACCAATGTCTGATTTTAAGTTCCCCCAACTTTCGTGCCGTTGAGCTTCTAAAAAATGAACATTTTCCAGGGATGACGTTGGAATGGCTTACCCTTCGCCTGCAGGTAAATTGTTTCGCATCAGAAAATTAATTCCATAAAGTGTGCCCCTCGTTCTGGATCAGCGTTGCATCGATTGTACAAATACTTGGGGCAATCCATCGATGGCACATGCATCCTGTTGATGACCCACGCGGTCACTGACCGAGAAAACCGCACATCTACCGGGATGGCCAGAATCCGAAACCTAACATCTGCATATGTGTTGACGTCAAGACAACCCTGTACCTACACTCCACCCCGTTACAGTCTTCCTGTATTTCTGTACCATCGTCAATGGCCAAGAATGTTCAAGCATCTCCCCTTCGTTTTCTTTCTCCGTTCAGCCGTGCGTACAGTATCATCACCCGGAGTGGTACGAGTTGGATGGCACTTACCGGGCGCTGCTAGACCATACGCAAGAAGATAGAAAGAATCTCTCCGATGCTTGATTCTTTGTCGACTTTTCACTTTGGGTTCAACGGACTTCACGCTGAAGATGTTATCATCCATTTGAGAAAGAGGAGGACAGAAGGGTTGGCAGGCGGAGAAAGACGAGCTACGGCTAGCAGTACCAAGATTTGGGAGAGACCAAGAACGACATAGAGGTGGACTTCACTGGTTACCGATGAAGCGAAAAGGGAAGATAAAAAGACAAATAATACTCAATCGAAGCTGTACCTAGAATAACCGTAAGCAAAGAAAAATCAAGCAAGAGGCATGGTGTTGAACTAGTAGGCCCGTTTTATCTCTACAAGCAAGTCGTCAACCACTACAATCAAAAGAATCAACCAGAGCTGTGTCTTGGTTTCTTTTCTTGTGGCTGAGAGAGAAAAGACTCGCTGTTTACAACGGCGTGACTTGCTGCGAGAGAAGAAGAACGACGCATTTCATCGTTTTGTTTCACCTTCATCGTGCGAAAAGTCGTCTTCACCTTATCCTTCGCATCCTCCTCAGAGATCTCGCGCCACCATCCGTCCTCATCTTGACGCAAAAACCGGCCTGACCTTGCTTTCACTGCAGCATACACCTTATCGATCGCCGACTTCCGCCCCACCTTCGTGCCCATGAATTCCTTCATGTACGTTTCCTCTAGGTTCCTCATATAGACGTTCCCGGGATGCTGTTGGAGTGGCTTCCCTGAGCCCAAAAGGACGTCATGTCGTGTCGGCAAATCAATGCCAGAAAATGTCCCGGTGTCGATTATTGTAATCTAACTAGCATTATACTTGGAAATCCATCGATTCAGATTCGTCCTCTTGACGATCCCACTCTCAGTGACAGGGAGTACATCTACTGGAATACCGTAACTCATTAATGAATACATCGTTTCGGTGTACGTCCCGAAATGGAGCTTATGATGTAGCCGCGTCTCGCGCGGGAGGCCCATAGCTGCCGTTCGCAAAAGAAAGCCAGTGGAGGGATGGTCAGTGCACTGATGAACGGCAGCAGTTCGTAGTGGTAACCAATTTTCCACACGAGAAAACTCGCGAATTAGCTCTGGATCTACTTCTGACGTATCAAGGTTCCCCATCAGAATCGTTATAGTTACCACGCCTCGTTTCTGGTTTTCTTCGTCTTCTGCCATCATCAACCAAAGAAAAATGAAGACTCGAAGTCTAAGGGGCGCGGGTTTGAACGACTGACCAGTGTGGGATGCACAGTCAAAAAAAAAGTAGATGGGACGATCGCTTCGATCTCTGGTGGGTAGGATCTGCATATGACCATCCTTCAGAACGGCCTCATCGTCATTGCCAAGATCGCTCAATTGCAGTTGTCTCGTCAGTGTTTCTTGTCCAAAATATCGTAGCTTTCCTTCGAAGAAAGCGACTAGTCGTATAGCCGCCTTTTGAGGATGAAAAAAGGTCGCCCGTAAGAACATCAGTCGAAACTTGGAATCGGTTACGTATGCCTTGTTCTGTTGCTCGGCCATATCGTATGCTGACTTTTCTGTTATTCTCGAGAGTTCTTCATCAAGCCGCCAAAGGCAGTCTTCTACGAAGGTCGGCGTTTCGTCGACATAATCGCCTACACCATGTATATCTTCATATGTTTTGGATCGTTCTTGAACGGTTAAGTTGGTAAATTCGTTCGCAAGTAGTGAATCGATGTATTCCGAAGAATAGCCCTTCCTACCAACATTGCGTTGATTTTGAAAGTGAGATTCCAGAATGCTGTCTTGTTGAAGCTGAAAGTGATCATTTGAATCTCGCGTTGCGTAACTAGGTTATTAACGGAAGGTAAAAAAACGGCCAGATCCGGTTTTTCTCGGATCCGGTCACCCGATCGTATCCAAAAAACGACGACCGCTACGACGACGACGACTGGTGATAACGAAACGACAACGATGACAACAACAAAACGACGACACAACAAGACAACAATCGACCTCAATCAACGACAATGGGGGTAGTGACAATGACAACGATGCCGGTGATAGTGATGACGATAATGATGACAACGACTCGTCGACGTCAAACGACAGAAAAATCGAAAAAACGAATAAGTAGACAACGATCAACCTCGGTCAACGACGGGAGCGACGAGGTTGCAGGCGATGGCAACCCCAAGGACGGTGCAAAATAGACTTCAATTTTGACAAAGATGACTGCATAGACGACGATGATGAACAGTATACGCGAGTGACAGCGATGACGATGATATGTACCGTAGTCCCAATCATACAGGTAGTGGTGGCAATTTCATGTCATTCTTCTTATTTACTTACGATTTGACTCCCACAACAACTGGAAGTGATTGATTCCATTTGCCGTGATTTGGCAGCCCATCAGTGAATAGGTACTCAACTTCCGTACGAGTGTCACGGTCAAAACATCCCTGCTGCACCTACCGATCAACAGGAGGAGTGTGGTGTAAGTGGGGCCAGGTGTATCTTGACGGTACGAGACCATCTGGTCGATGGCAATATTCTATATACTTGATTCATCATCTGCACTGCAAGTTCTCTTTACGCTGGGTTCACATCGAAGACTTCCATCTCAAGATTTCCATCATAACAGACATCGAGAATTGGAGAAACTGGTTGGTAGGGAGAGAACGACGAACAACGGCTGCCAGTACCTAGAAGTGGGAAGGAGAATCGAGATAAGACAACGAACAAACTAGAGGCGGGCTTCCTTGGATGCCGTTGCCGAGACATAGGACGGGAAAAAACACAAAATAATACTCAATTGAAACTGTGTCACAGCTAAGTTAACCAATATCAATCAAGAAGTATGATGTTGCACGTGCTGGATAGCTCCACAAAATCGTTCACCGCTGCTACCGCAACAAGAATCGGAGTCATATCGTGGTTTTTTTCCTTGTGGCATAAAAAGAAAAGTTTCGCTGCTTGCAATGTCCCGACTGGCCATGACAGAAGACGGACGACGCATTTCTTCATTTTGTTTCGTCTTTACCGTATGAAACGTCGTCCTCACCTTCTCCTTCGCATCCGCCTCGGAGATCTCCCGCCACCATCCGTCCTTGTCTTGACGCAAAAATCGACCTGACCTCGCCTTGACGGCAGAATATACTGTATCGATCACCGACTTACGTTCCAACTTCGTACCCATGAATTCTTTCATACACGATTCCTCTAGATTCCTTAAATAAACGTTCCCCGGATGCTGCTGGAATGGCTTACCAGAGCCTGTAAGCACATCAGTTCGTGTAGGCAAATCAATGCCATAAAAAGTCCCCGTATTGATCAGAGCGTGCTCCCTAGCACTATACTTGGCGTCCTCTTGATGATCCCACTCCCACTGACTGGGAGTACATCTACTGGAATACCGTAGCCCATCAGTGAATACATAATTTCAGTGCACGTTCCGAAATGCAGCTTATGCCGCAGCCTTGTTTCTTGCGGGAGTCCCATCGCTGCCGTACGCAAAAGAAAGCCGGTAAGGGGATGGTCGGTACATTGATGGACGGCACTCGATCGTAGGGGTAACCAATTTTCCAGACGAGAAAACTCGCGTACTAGCTCAGGATCTATTTTTCCCACATCAGCAGCACCTATCAGAATCGTTACTACTACCACCCCACGTTTCTGGTTTTCTTCGTCCTCTGCCATCATCAACCAGAGAAAAATGAAGACCCTAAGCCTAAGGGGGGGCATCTTGAACTCCTCGTCAACCAAGGAGTCACAGTCGAAATAAACGTAGATGGGGCGACCGTTTCGATCTCTGGTAGGTAGGACCTGCATGAGACCCGACTTCAGGCCGACATGGTCATCAGCGTCCAGATCACTCAATTGAATCTGTCTCGTCAATGTTTCCGCTCCAAAGTACCGAAGCTTTCCTTCGAAGAAGGCTACCAATCGTACTGCCGCCTTTTGTGGATGAAAACCAGTGGCTCGTAAAAACATCAGTCGAAACTTATCATCGGTCACGTATGCCCTGTTTTGTTGCTCGGCGATATCGTATGCTGCCTTTTGTGATATTCTCGAGAGCTCTTCGTCAAGCTGCAACAGACAGTTCTCTACGAAAGTCGGTGTTTCGTCGACGTAATCGCTTACGCCATGAATTTCCTCATAAGTTCTCGATCTCTCTTGCACGGTCAAGTTAGTAAATTCCTTGGCAAGCAATCAATCGATATATTCCGCAGAGTAGCCCTCCTTACCAACATTGCGTTGACTTTGAAAGTGAGTTCTCAAGATGCTGTCTTGCTGAACCTGGAAGGAGTCATTTGAGTCCCGTAGTGCGTGACTAGGTTGTGAGAACATTCTATTCTCGCTGATAGCTGATACCATCATAACTGCTGGCGACGGAGAAACCTCTTTAGACTATGAAGTGCAGGAACCGAATTACAACTCACTGTCAGTGCTCTGATATCATCCAAAGAAGCAGTATGCCTGACGTGAAATACCAGCAGGACGATTTGCTGTTATGACTGAAGGGAACTTCGACGCCTCGTGATTTGTTGGCCGCTGATCGCGTCTCCTGTGGGGCATAAATCTATCACTTCTATTCAGGACATACATATGTATCGTATCTATGTATGGCTTTGTACCTGGGGCATATGTGTAGTCTACCGTTACGACCGGCGTGAGTGCACTTCTCGGCGGGTTGATGCCTTAAATACGTCATCGCATCAACATGTGATACGATCACAGTGTCCCTTGGAAACCTTGCAATCGCAAGGTAGCTTCGGACCCTTTCGTCAACAACCGGACATCATATCAACGCCTGCTTTACGAGGCACTACGAGGGTGTCTACTTGTGAGAAAATGGACGCGGATTTGACCAGTAGCAGCTGGGGGTCGCCCAGGAGATCAAGCAACTTTTTCCGGCGTTTTCTCTGTGTGATTCATTTACAAGCTGCGACTACCGTACTTCATCACGGACGATGCCACAAACAAAATAAGGAAACGAAATGGCATTGGCATGATACGTACATCCAGACTGTAGTGAACCTGGAAGAAGGCTTGGCAGAAGCGGGTATCAAAATTGCGTGGTATAACGAATGTACTAGGATCAACTGGAAAGCCAGCACTAGGGATTCACTTGGACCGAGTAAAGGAATCCATCAGATTTCATCATAGGACGGCGACGACGACGAATCTAGTTCGATCGACGAAAAGACGACAACAACGGAGAGTACTAAGAATAGGGCATCTTGCGCAAACGTGGGTCGCTTACATGGGGGTTTCAAGCGCGGGAGACGAAGAGTTTTCGACCCAATTGTCCCAAACTGCCGAGTCTGAAGAAATTAGGTATTTCCTAGGAGAAGGCCGCCATTAGACCAGTCAACGAACAAAATCTCAAGCATCAAGAAACTTGAGAAACTTCTGGATGGGCATATCATTAATGTCCTATTTAGCGTGACGATATTGAGCCATGATCCATTCCATCGCAGGTCACCACATACTTCCATTGAAATCAAGTGACTCAATTCTGTTGACCGCTTGTTGAAGCGTGGGAACGAGGAAGAGGAAAACGAAACGGTTATAAAGTCACTCGACAAGTCCCAACAGTCCCAAGAAGATGACACGTCTTCCTTTTGAAGCCAGGCCTCCAATCATCGTATCGTGTTGCCGACCGTCAGATAGTTTGGGTAGATACTCTTCCTCATTCGGTAAGGGCTAGATACGTTTATGCGGAACCGGATCGAGTACGAGCGTGCTCGCTTACTGCCTACGATTGAAATAAAGTACAGAGGATAATGTATGATCCAACTATGCTCGATTTGAATAGATCGTCCTGCACTTTTCGATCTCGTTGGTTATATCTTAGTCTTCTTAGGTATGCTTGCGTATGCTCTACTCAACGTACTCAACATGACCCGATCTCTTGCTGAGCATTTCGTACAACAACTAGCCTCTGTGCGCTGAGCCTTTGGTACCAAAGCTAGAGCTGGAAAGCTAGAGGGACTAGATTCTGTCCACGATCATGAGCTTGCAACGGCAGTCGATCCGTGGGTGAGCTAGCTTCAAGTATATACTACGTTGGTGAGGGTAGTGATTCAGATCCCGTATATACTTGTTCAGAGCCGTGGCTAACCGTGGGTGTGGTGCGGTGTCTGGAATTGTCAGGTTCAGCTTCGCACGGCAATCGCCGTAATCCAAATACATCGGAAGGAGGTCCGATCATGTATCCCTCTGCCACCCGTGATTCGATTGAGAAATACACCGAAAGTTACATCCAGGGACAGAGATCAAAAATTACAATCCCAGCACGAACTAGAGTCGTATCTTGCTCTCTTGCCTTCTGGTAGAAAACTGAAAGTCTCACTGCTTACGAAGCGACTAGCCTCATGGGAGGCACGACGGTTTTGGTTGTTTTGCTTCGTTTTCGCCGTGAGAAACGCCGTGCTCACCTTCTCTTTTGCCTCCTTCTCGGAGGTTTCCCGCCACCATCCGTCGTTACCTTGACGCAAAAAGCGGCCTGACTTCGCCCTGACGGCGGAATACACATGATCAATCATCGATTTGCGTTTCAATGACGAATCGCCCATGTAGACTTCCAGTAGATTCCTCAAAATAACGTTCCCGGGATGATGTTGGATGGGCTTGTCTGTACCCGTAAGTACATCATTTCCCGATGGTAAATCGATTCCATAAAATATCCCTGTCCGGGTCAGCGTTGCCTCCCTGGAAGTATACTTGGCAATCCAACTATTTAGATTCGTCCTCTTGATAATCCCACTTCCACTGACCGGGAGTACATCTACCGGGATGCCGTAGCCCATCAGAGAATATTTGATTTCCGTGTATGTTCCATAATGGAGTCTGTACCGGACCCGCGTCTCTCGAGGGAGTCCCATCACCCCCGTCCGCAAAAGAAAGCCGGTGAGGGGATGGTCGGTACCTTGATGGATGACCGACGATCGTAGAGGCAGCCAAGTTTTCCAACCGAGGAAACTCGCGAACTAGCTCAGGATCTATTTTTGTCAACTCGACAGCACCCATCGTAATCGTGACATTTACCACTCCTCGTTTCTGGTTTTCTTCGTCTTCGGCCATCATCAACCAGAGAAAAATGCATGCTTTTTGTCTATTGGCTATAGTCTTGAACGAACGGTCATGGGAGACTTCCAAATCAATGTAGATAGGACGACCGCTCCGATCTCGGGGTGGCAGAACTTGCGTGTGACCCGCCTTCAAACATGCCAGGTCATCGGAGTCCAGATCACTCAACTGAATCTGCCGTGTCAATGGTTCCTGTCCAAAATATCGTAGCTTTTCTTTGAAGAAGGCTACCAATCGGATAGCCGCCTTTTGTGGATGAAAACCAGCGGCCCGTAAAAACATCAGTCGAAACTTATCATCGGTCACGTATGCCTTGTTCTGTTGCTCGGCCATGTCGTATGCTGATTTGTTGTAAAAGACAGCTCTCTACAAATGTCGGCGTTTCGTCGACGCAATCGCTTACTCCATGTATCTCCTCATATGTCTTCGAACGCTCTTGCACGGTCAAGCTGGTGAATTCCTTCGCAAGCAGTGAATCGATGTATTCCGAGGAGAAGCCTTTCTCGCCGGGACCATCATCGTTTTGAAAATGAGTTACCAAAATAGTTTCCCGTTGAAGCTGGACATGGTCTCGTGTGTCTTTGAATCTTTGACTAGGAGGCATGGATACGTTGTCGTCGTCAATAGTTGATGGCCTTTGTAACAGCACGGTAAAGAGCGCTCTGGCGGAGAACCCGGTCCTTGGCGCTCGATGGTACGGTAGTCCGACTCTCTACGAACTGTGTAGAGTTCTCTACCGGCTCCTCACACATCGAACATCGGCTTCCCATTGTTCGCCGGTACACTGATTTAGTCAAATCGGTCAACCCATATCAGCCCTTTCTCCGAGCGACGTCATCAACCGAAGGGCACAACGAGATTTATTCGTGAATGGATTTTAGGGGCCACGACCGGTAGAGGGTTGATCTAGGAGCAACTGTACTACCTTCTAAAGAAGTACCGTAGGTGCTTGACGCTATCGATACAGCTTGCGGGGTCTTTACAACCTCTTTACTTTTCCTCTTCTTCGATCTCTTAGCATTCCCTCTACGTATCCTCGTCCTCCTCCATGGTAAAGAACGCCCAAACGGCTGCCCGTGAACTAGTACGTGATGGCAGGGTATACCGTAACGATGTTCAGCCTGAACCGATACCATGCAGAGCATTTTCCTTTAGCAGAAAAACTCGAGTGACAATCTTATGTGTGCGATGATAACCTAGCAACGACGGCTGATCCGTCCGTAAGCTCTCTCGAGGTATAGAATACCTTCAGGACAGGTTGTCGTAATTTAGGTCATACCACGTCTACTCGGAAAAGTACCTATAGACATGCATGATATAATGATCAAGCACAGGCTTTAAAGCACGAACTAGAGTCGTATCTTGCTCTCTTTCCGTGTGGTAGGAAAAGCAAGGTCTCACTGCTCACAAAGCCCCGACTATCCGATGCCGAAGCACGACGGGTTTCATTGTTCTGTTTCGTCCTAGCTGTGAGAAAGGTCGTGCACACCTTCTCTTTGGCTTCCTTCTCGGTACTTTCTCGCCACCATCCATCGTTGCCTTGATATAGAAATCGGCCCGTCGTCACCTTGACGAAAAAGTATACCTTATCAATCGCTGCCTTACGTTCCGACGTCGAACCGATGAATTCTTCCATACATGATTCGACTAGATTCCTCATATAGACATTCCCAGGATGTTGTTGAGTCGGCCTACCCGTACCTGTAAGGACATCACATCCTCGTGGTATATCAATACCATCAAATATCCCTGTCCGGATGAGGGTTTGTTCTCGCTGAGCATACTTGGCAATCCACTTATTCTGATTCGTCCGTTTGATGATCCCAGTGTCACTGACGGGTAGGACATTGACGGGGATACCATACCCCATCAAAGAATATCGAATTTCTGTTTATGTTCCCAAATGGAACTTTTGTCGGATCCTTGTCTCTTTTGTTAGACCCATCGTCGCAGTTCGTAGAATAAAGCCCGTAACGGGATGATCGGTACATTGATGCATGGCTGCACTTCGTAGTGGTAACCAGGTATCTAATCTAGGAAACTCACGTACAAGCTCAGGATCAATTGTTGCCAATGCCATACTACCCATAAGGATGGATATAGATACGACTCCTCGCTTTTGGTTTTCTTCGTCTTCGGCCATCATAAGCCAGAGAAAGATGCAGACCTTCAATCGATTCCTGGGAGTCCTAAAGGAATGGTCTTGAAAGGCTTCAATATCGGTAAAGACCGGACGACCACTTCGATCTCGGGTGGGTAAGACTTGTAAATGTCCGGCCCGAAAACATGTTTTATCATCCTGATCTAGATCACTCCATTGCAGCTGTCGTGTTAAGGGTTCCAAACCAAAAAATCGTAACTTCCCCTCAAAGAAGGCTACCAAACGGGTTGCCGCCCTTTGGGGATGAAAACACGCCGCTCGTAAAAACATGAGTCGGAACTTCGAATCCGTCACATATGCCTTGTTCTGTTGCTCAGCGATGTAATATGCTGTCTTTTCGGTTATATTCGATAGTTCCATATCCAGTTGCCATAGACATTGCTCTACAAACGCTGGTGTTTCATCGACATAATCGCTGACACCATGTATCTCCTCATATGTTTTGGTTCGTTCCTGCACGGATAGGCTTGTGAATTCCTTCGCCAGCAGTGAATCGATATACTCCGAGGAATATCCTTCCCCCCCAGCACCATATTCACTTTGAAAATGAGTTCCCAAAATAGTTTCCTGTTGAAGCTGGAGTAGGTCACCCGAATCTCTTGATTTCTGTCTTGGATACACCGATACCATCTTTACAGTTAGATCGTCGAATTGGTTTTTTGCAGACAATCGCAATACGATACGCCAATGGCTCTGTCTTGGCATCGGCATTAGGACTTGGTCACCACCGTCACGCCAACATTCGCCGTCACTGTTAGTGGCAAGTGGCAAGGAGAGGATGCGAAGAGTCATTGACTGTAATTAACAGCAAAAGTCCAGGACAAGGGCATCGCGCGTGCCCGGAGTATTAGTTGAAGATCGTATCATATGTGTGACTAAATCAGGGACTTATGATGCGCGAAAGGAACAGGAAGAGATACATACGGTATGTGCCCCCCACTTTTCTTAACTGCGGTCGGCGTACGGACCACCAAACCAATCGCATCCCATTAAAAAACCCGGGAGCATTGACGATGGAACACCCGTTGGGAAGAGAGGTCTGCCAATGAAACATTTCACTGGGGCAATTCTTTCACAGTCAAGAAGAAAGTCCTTCGGCACCTACCATACCGACCCACTTCTTCAGTGCCATACACCAGACCTATACCAGATCGGACATCGTCCTTCCCCCCCC
>Ga0194115_10003064_pt1 | contig 19123 bp, 17 predicted proteins | sample TA2MahsurfametaG_3_FD_148656 | JGI IMG/M metagenome (GOLD analysis project Ga0194115, IMG submission 148656) | Freshwater microbial communities from Lake Tanganyika, Tanzania - TA2015002 Mahale S4 surface | ecosystem: Environmental > Aquatic > Freshwater > Lake | place: Tanzania: Lake... | reverse complement strand
ATTTCCTATATAATTACGTAACAATCTGTAATAAAACTACAATGACTGTAACAACTAACGAGCGTGGTCAACAAAACATGTGGGCGACTGAGCCTACTATGTATTACGAAAACTACGGTATGGATTCACCCAATCAAGTAAAGGAGAAAACCAATGGACGCTGGGCTATGGTCGGTATTATTGCTGGGTTTATTTCTTATGCACTCACTGACAAGTTCTTCTTCGGAATCTTCTGAAGACCTACAACCTATCAAACAAGAGGTTACTGATGACTGAAACAATTTTTATTCTAACATCTGTTGCGTTTTTTGTCACGCTATGCTATGCTGTAGAGCAACTCGCTGAGACATACTGATGTTTACTAGCATCTTCGCAGTATTATTTGCTGTGTTACAATTTGTACAAGTGCCACAATGGGACAATGATTGGAAAAAATGTTCGGTTGCCGTACCTGACACTGCTTGTCATTGGTACGTCGTCAATCCTGATAATACATTCGGCAAGGGATTTTCTTGGATTACCGCGCCCGTCTACGACGTTGCAGCAGTGTATGACATTGGAAAAACCCATGATCTCACAGTCGCAAATGGTTACCAGACTACGGTAGAATTAATGAATGCCGAATCTGGACTTAAATATGGAGATGATTACTGATGATCGGTAATCTTGAACCAGAAGAAAGGGTGTTATCAGACATACCTACTTCCACTAATACCAGTGACATGCTGGGACAATTTGCTTCAGTTCTTACTGAATTGATTACGTCAGGTGACTGGGATCATAACACCAAACTGGAGGTTAAGCTTGCAGGCACCCTAAAAAACGACAAGTTTATTGTCATCAAACCAATCAAACAAGTGGTATCATCCACACCAAACCCTGACCTCAAACAACAACACCCTTATAATGGAACACTCACTAATTGAATTACTGACTTATTATGTTATTGTTGCTGCCATTTTTATTGGAGCACCAGTAGTTTTCTTTACAATCGTCTTCATGCCTTCACTTATGAATACAAAGGGAGCGGTTGTTGGTTACAAAATTCACCGTGATTACGGTGACACTTCTATCTACTCTAAAGTCAAATAAAGGAGAAACAAAATGAAATTTGGATTTACCCCTGAGGCAGAAGTCCTCAACTCACGCCTTGCAATGCTTGGATTCGTTGCAGCAGTTGTATCTTATTCACTCACAGGTCAAGTTATTCCAGGCGTATGGTAATAAAATATAATTAATATCGTTGTGTAAATCAAAGAGACCGTAAGGTCTCTTTTTTATTACCAAGCAGATCTCTCTACTCTAATCCAAGTATCTGTTTCAACGCAAAAATAAACGTAATCATCATCATATGCAAGAAGACCTGCATTTCCTATAGATGTTGGACTTGTTGGTGTTGGTCCTGAGTGCAAGATAAATGATCCTGCAGGACCTGGTTCTCCAGTCTCGCCTTGCTCACCTTGGAAGCCTTGCTGACCTTGTGGTCCAGGGGGACCCTCTCCTCCTGCTGCTCCTGCTTCTCCAGCAGCACCAGCAGGACCAGTAGCACCAGCAGGACCAGTAGGACCTGCAGGACCAATAGGACCAGCGGGACCTGCATTACCAGTAGCACCAGCAGGACCAGTAAGACCAGTAGGACCAACGGGACCTGCAGGACCAGTAGGACCAGCGGGACCTACATCACCAGTAGCACCAGCAGGACCAGTAGCACCCGCCGCACCTGTTGCCCCCGTGCTACCTGTAGCACCTGTAGCACCTGTAGCACCTGTATTGCCTGGTGCTGCATTCATAAAAATAAATTCAGTGCCGTCCCATACTGCTAAACCAGTGCCAGCGCCCCCGCTTGGATATCCAGTTAATCCAGTTCCGTCTAAAATAATATAAGCATCGCCAATATCTGCAGATGCTGGTAGTTCAGATTCATCTGCAACAGCCCCACCAGGTTGTATTTCTAGAGCTCCAGACGTGCCTTGTGGTCCAGTAGCACCAGCAGGACCAGTAGGACCAGCAACGCCTTGTGGTCCACTAGCCCCAGTAGGACCAGTAGGACCAGCAGGACCAGTAGCACCTGCAGGACCAGTAGGACCAGCAACGCCTTGTGGTCCAGCAGCACCAGCAGGACCAGCAGGACCAGCAGGACCAGTAGCGCCTGTAGGACCAGTAGCGCCTGTAGGACCAGCAGCGCCTGTTGCTCCTGTGTCACCTTGGAAATGCCCAATAAACTCCCAATTGCCTGCATTTGAATAACGATATGCATCTCCAGTGCTTGTAACATATCTACTATTCCCAGTATTGTTGGGTCCTGTTGGCAGTCCATTTGGGCCTGTAACGTTTTCAACTGGCGCATCAAATATAGTACTTTCTCCATTAGGTCCTGCTGGACCGCCAGGTCCTGTCAAACCAGGATCTCCCTGTATTCCTTGTTCACCAGGCTCTCCTGGGATTCCTTGTGGACCTTGTGGACCACTAACCCCTTGTGGTCCAGTAGAACCTTGAGGACCAACAGGACCAGTAGGACCAGGGTCTCCTTGTGGTCCTTGTACACCAGTGTCTCCCTGTATTCCTTGTGGACCAGTAGCACCCACTGGACCAGTGAGTCCAGTGGCGCCCGTAAGTCCTGTTTCTCCTTGTATCCCTTGAGGTCCTTGTGGTCCAGTTAGACCTTGTAATCCTTGATCTCCTTGTGGTCCCTCTGGTCCTTGTGGTCCTTGTGGACCAGCAGGACCAGTAGCACCCGTACTACCAGCAGGACCAGCAGGACCAATAGATCCAGTAAGACCAGTGGGTCCTTCTGGTCCCTGGGGTCCAGTAAGACCCTGTGGACCTTGAGGTCCATCGGGACCAGCAGGACCAGCAGGACCAGCAGGACCATCGGGACCAGTAGGACCAATTAGACCCTGTATACCTTGTGGACCAGCAGGACCCGTTGGACCTATTTCTCCTGGAATACCTTGTGGTCCAATAGGACCAATAGCACCAACAGGACCAGCAGGACCTTGAGCTCCTGCCACTCCAGTGGGACCAGTAGGACCAGGGTCTCCTTGTGGACCTGTTAATCCAATATCGCCTTGTGTGCCTTGGGGTCCGATATCTCCTTGTATTCCTTGCGGACCTTGTGGACCAGCAGGACCTTGTAGACCAATTCCTCCAGTTAATCCAGATGGACCTTGTGGTCCTTGTGGACCTATTTCTCCTTGTGGTCCTGCAGGACCTTCTGGACCTTGTGGACCGAGTGCCCCTACCGCTCCAGGAGGTCCAGCAGGACCGACAGAACCTTGAATTCCTTGCGGACCTTGTGGACCAGCAGGACCAGCAGGACCTTGATCTCCTTGTATACCCTGCTCTCCCTGTATCCCTTGAGTACCAGCAAACCCCTGTGGTCCAATAGATCCTTGTGGTCCAGTTAATCCAATAGATCCTTGTGGACCAGTGGGTCCAGTGGGTCCTTGTGGACCTACAATTTGCCCAGCATTATTCCAGTATTGCCCATCCCACACCCACAAATCTGTTGTTGCTATTACAATATATGCATCTCCAGGTTCTCCACTATAGGGGGTTGGTAACGCTGCTTCAGTTGCTACGCTTCCCTTGAATGTGATACCAATGCCTGGTTGCCCTTGTAATCCTTGTGGTCCCGCTGGTCCTGTTGGTCCAGTGGGTCCAATATTTCCTTGTGCTCCCTGTGCCCCAGTTGCGCCATTTGATCCAATAGGTCCAGTAGGACCTTGTGGTCCAGTTGGACCGATAGGACCTTGTGGACCTTGATCTCCTTGTATTCCTTGGGGTCCTTGAGCACCAGTGTTTCCCGTGTTACCTTTTAATCCTTGTGGACCTTGGACAAATCCTACGTTACTCCACTGAGTGCCATCCCAAACGTATAAATCTCCAGTATTTAATACTACATAACCATCGCCAACTTGCCCAGTATATGGAAGCGGTAAAGTAGAAGGAGATGATACACTACCTTTTAATGCAATAGAAGTGCCCTGGGATCCTTGTGGACCTTGTGGACCAGTAGCACCAGTAGCACCAGTAGCACCAACATTACCTGTAAGACCTTGTAAGCCTTGAGGACCAGCAGGACCAATAGCACCTGTAGGACCAGTAGCACCTGTAGGACCAGCAGCGCCTGGTGGTCCTTGTGGACCAGTGGCACCTGCAGGACCAGCTTCGCTTTGTTTTGCAAGACTTATCCACTGATTGCCATGAGCGTAATACATCCTACCAGTATCATGAGCATGAGCAATGGCGCCGTGATAAGTAGATGGGGATGGTAAATCTGCAAGAGTATGAAAATAGAAAGGAATAATGCTGCCTGCTGATGGAGCAACAATTGCTCCAGTGTCAGAAATAGTAACAGTAGAATTTTGAATTACCCCACCAGTGGTGCCAGAGAATCTAACAATTGCTTTATCTGTCGATGATGCTGCTTTAGTTACATCTCCGCCAGCAGTAGAAGAAATAATAATATCATCGTCTGCTCTGGTTACAGATACATTTGTGCCAGCAACGATAGATACAGTATCAATAACAGCATCCGATCCTACCAGGCGAATAAGTTTTTTACCTGGTGGTCCATCTGCAGCTGATACACTATATGTTGTATTGGTATCACTAGCAGCAGCATCCCCCCACACTACAGATCCAGTGCCGTTTGATTTCAATACTTGACCCAAAGTACCATATGAGGTGCCATCCCAAATACCACTAAGTGTTAGATCTAAATTGTCTCCAGCTTTTAACTCTTCTATACGTTGAGTTGTTGGATTTGCTATAAGTGGAAAGCGATTTGCCATAATCCTGATACTTCCCCTTTTGAAGGATACTAGTCTCTTCCCTTATTTATCTTATAAATACTCCTTAGCACCCAAAAATATAGAATAGTCCAGTATTATGGCAAATCGTTTTCCGTTAGTATTTAATTCGGCTACTCTTAAAATTCAAGAAATTGGAGTTGATGATAATCTCAACTTAACTGCTACTGGTATTTACGATGGTGCTGGCACAGGAACTACAGGTCAATTTTTAAAATCAACTGGAGATGGGGTGCAGTGGGCTTCAGTATCAGCAAATGATACTAATACCACGTATACTCTATCTGCTATTGATAGCACTTTAAGCACAGAAAAAATAATTAGATTATATGGGTCTGATGGTATTAGCAATGATGTTAAACTTGTTGCTGGCACAAACATTATAATTTCAAGGTCTGGAAATAATTTAACTATTAGCTCTCCTGCTACGGTAGATACAAACACAACGTATACAATCAAAGCTTCTCCTATTACTCTTGGGGGCGCTTCTTTAGATTTAGATTCTGGTGGATATCTTGGTGGCATTACCGACTCAGTAAACTTTACTCCTGGTACTGGAATCGTAGTAAATAGACTGAATGATAATAATATACAAATATCCGTAAATAATCAAGTAGCACTTTTAGATGCTGGTCAAGTATTAATTAATAAATCTATATCAGGATTTTCAAACTCACTCACGAATATTCCTAATAGTGCATTACAGTATTCATATATTACAATTAATGGCACCAACATTCCTTTGGGAGGTAGCGTAGTACTTACTGGAGGCGGTGAAGGCGGTGGTGGATTAGATGCTAACACTACATATAGTATTCAAGCAACTAGTATCACGGGTGGTGCTAGGTTTGATTTAGATGCTGGTGGTAGTGGTAGTGGCACAGATAGTATCAATTTCATTGGTCAAAATGGTATTTCTGTTACAAGAATTGATGCAAATAATATCTATTTTGGCACAGCAGGAGGAGGTATTCCAAATTCCGCTCTTACCAATAACAGTATTACTATCAATAGCACTACAGTGCCTCTTGGAGGAACTATCACTGTAGGCAATGTATCTGGACCAACATCTGCAACTAATAATGCAATTGCTAGATTTAATGCAACCACGGGAAAAATTATTAAAAATTCTGCAGTTACTATTGCAGATGATGGAAGAATTACCGCAGCAACTGTGGGAAATGTTATTCCATTTTATTTTGCTAACGATACAGAATTTCCAGATCCAACAACTTATAGAGGCACGGTAGCATTAAACGCATCAAATGGAAATATGTATTTTGCTGATGGAATATGGAAGGCATTTTCCACAGCAAATTCGAATGTTACTATTGGATCAACAGTTATTCCGTTAAACACTGTTGCTCCTTCTCTTACTGGACTGACTAGTCTAAGTGCAATTAATTTATCTGGTGCCCTTACTGGCAATGCTTCTTCTGCAACCAAACTGAATACTGCCAGACTGATTAACGGAATACCTTTTGATGGCACAGCAAATATTACAATTCCATCTGCTCTGTCAAATGCTTTGACACTGGGTGTAGGATTAACCTATGATGCAGGCACAACATATGATGGCACCGTAGCAAGACTCTTAACAAACACAGACAGAGGATCGCAGCAAAACATTTTTAAAAACATTGGTAATGCTGCTGGTGTTCCACAATTTAGTGCAACCGCAAATAATGATACATTAAGTATTGATAGCGGGGGAAATGTAAGCCTTGCGTTTGATTCTCTTAATAAAAAATTAACCATCATTGGTAATGTCGGTGCCTACAATGCTGGAGCTGGATTAAGTTTAATTGGAGCTACATTTGCAAATACTGATAGAGGATCAACCCAAAATATTTTTAAAAGAATACAAAATTCTTCTGGTATTACGCAGTTTACTGCAGCAAATAATGACGATGCACTCCAATTTACTGGGGCTGGATCTACTACAGTCAACTTCGATGCTGGTAATAAGAGAGTAATTATTCAAACTGATGTCCCAGTTACATATCAAGCTGGTAATGGATTAAGTTTAGTTGGCAACACGTTTTTCAATACTGGATTAGTTACTGTTAATGCCAGCAATGGCATATCGGCAACAACCAATGCTGGAGTAGTTTCGTTAATCAATACAGACAAAGGATCGTCTCAAAATATTTTCAAAAGAATAAAAGATTCTACTGGATTAACTAGATTTTCTGCGGGAAATAATGATGATGGAATCACATTTGTTGGGGCTGGTGGTGCCAGTATTTTCTTTGATCAAGCAAATAAAAAAATTACTGTACAATCAGCAAATACTGAATACACTGCTGGTCTAGGTCTCCTATTAACTGGTAATGAATTTAGCAATACTGGTATTCTTTCTATTGTAACATCGGGGACTGGTATTGATGCTACAACTTCTGCTGGCACAACCACTTTAGTAAACACTGGTGTTCGTTCTCTTACTACGAATACGGGATTATCTGTCAACACATCTGCAACTGGTGATGTCTCTATCACTAACACTGGTGTTCGTACTCTTACTACTAGCACAGGTCTTTCTGTAAATACTAATGCCACAGGAAATATTACGGTAACAAATACAGACCGAGGAACTTCTCAAAATATTTTTAAGAGTATTGACATTGTTGGCGCTGGTGGAGTAACTACAAACTTACCAGCTGCAACAAATACTGATAAGTATACACTTACTTCGACGGATGGCGTTACCTTAGCAGTAAATACAACCACTAAAACTATTAATATTGGTAGCGGAAGTATTAATCAATTGGTCGCAGGAGTGGGTATTGGTATCGCTGCAACTCCTGGTGTAGCACAGTCACTAACAATTACAAATACAGATAGAGGATCGTCTCAATTTATATTTAAAAACATTCAAACACAGGGTGCTGTAACTCAATTTAGTGCTAATACTAATACTGCTAATTTACAGTTTGGAGCTACTGGTGCTACTTCTGTATTGTTTGATTCTACAAATAGAAGAATTACGTATGGATCAATTAACACAACATATTCTGCTGGTTTAGGAATTGCAATTAATGGAGGAGACGGGCAAAACAATGGAGGATCTATTGCTAACACTGGTGTAGTCTCTTTATCAACACCAACTGGAGGTGGATTAACACTTGGAGCTAAAGATGTAAATGGTAATATAGTAGTAACGTTTAATGGTGTAAGAACTCTTACTACAAGCACAGGATTAAGTGTTAATAATAATGCGTTTGGTGATGTAAGTATTACTAATACTGGTACATTATCTGTTGCAGCATCTACTGGATTAGGTATTTCAAACACACCATCAGGAAATGGTGGTGCCAACTATGCTTTAACAAATACAGATAGAGGATCGTCCCAATTTATATTTAAAAATATTGCAAACGGTAGTGGCACTACTCAATTTTTTGCTGGCACAAATAACGATACAATTAGATATGCTGGAGTGGGTGGATTATCAGTTAGTTTTGATTCCACTACAAAAACAATTACTTATAGTGCAGCGAGCGCTATTACTAATATGGTGGCAGGCGCTGGTATTAGTATTGGTGCAACTTCTGGTGTAGCACAGTCTATTACTGTAACCAATACGGATCGTGGTAGTACACAAAATATCTTTAAGAGAGTTTTAGATGCTGCAGGATCTCTTTTCTTCCAAGCAGACTCAAATGACACGGGAATACAGTTTGCTGGGGGGGGTGCCACCAACGTCGCTTTTGTGGCTGCAAATAAAAGAGTAACTATTTCGAGCGTAAATACACAATATACCGCTGGTAATGGTATTAATATCACTGGGGGAGCTGCTAACACTGCCACTGGGGGAACTATTGTTAATACTGGTGTTCTTTCTGTTACGACATCAGGGACTGGCATTTCTGCTACAACTTCTGCTGGTGTTGTTACACTAGCAAACACGGGAGTTAGAAATTTTGCAATTTCTAGTACAAGTCTAACAGGACTGTCGGTTAATAATAATGTAGGAGAAGTGCAACTAACATTCAATGGTGTTTCTTCTATAACTTCGGGCAGTGGATTAACTGCGCTTACGAGTGCAACGGGCGCCATTACTTTAGCAAATCTTGATAGAGGATCGCAGCAAAGTATTTTCAAAACTATTGAAACGATTAACAGCGGCACTAACACCAGCAACGGCACAATGAGTGCTAATAATGACAATGCTACAATTAATAATAATCAAACGTTACAATTCCAGGGCGCGGATGGTATAGGGTGCAGTTTGAGCACTGCGGGTGGAACAAGAAGAGTAATTATAACAGCACCAACGCAGATGGTTGCCCAAATCATCTCAGGAACTGGGATCAATGTCACTGCGGGTGCTACACCAAAAAGTGTTACTATAGCGAACGCTGACAGAGGATCGACTCAACATATTTTCAAAAGAATAAGAGCAAAGGTCGTTGGCGGCACCATAGATGAATTCCAAGCAGCTAACAATGATGATTCTATTTTGTTTGACACGGGTGGAGTTGCTACTTTGACTACCGCCACCACTTCGGGACAGAAAAAAATAGTTATTTCTTCACCACAATACTCAGTGACGGCTGGTAGTAATATCACTGTCACTTCCAACACCGCTGGCACATCATTCACAGTTGCCTTACCCAGTAACATAGGAAATACTAATACTAATGGCCTTGCAGCACAAGCAACTCAAATCAACGTTACTGAAAGTACCGAGAGTGGTGACCGTTATGTAGCTTTTGTGACCTCTGGTACTGGGATGAAAGCGGTTAAATCTTCTGCTAAACATAAAATAAACCCAAGTAATGGCAATATGCAAGTTGATGGCACTTTCAGGGCGGCGGGAGATGTTTATGCTTATAGCAGTTCAGACGCTCGTCTGAAAACAAATATTAAAAGAATTGAGACACCGTTACAAAAACTTGATAAACTTGATGGAGTCGTGTATAATTGGACAGCGGAAGCTTCAGTAAATAATGAAAACAGAGATCCAAATGTGCCTGAGATAGGCGTAATAGCTCAACAAGTCAAAGAAGTGTTACCTGAAGTTGTAATGACAAGAGAAGATGATACGTTGGCAGTTAGATATGAAAGACTTATTCCTCTTCTTATTGAAAGTATAAAAGAATTAAAAAAAGAAGTTGAAGAATTAAAAGCATTGAGGTAATATATGATAAAGGTCAATAGTATTTTTCCCACTGCGGTGGCGCAATTCACCTATGTAAATCAATCTATTATAAAAGAAAAAGTTTTAGAGTATATTAAAAATAACCAAGACAAAGAAGTAAGGGGTGTTTTTGACGAGAATCTTTCTCACTATTTTATGGACGGAGATACAAAATTTTTTCAATCTATTCCAGATAAAGATTTTGAAAATTTTTTAAAACAATCTTGCTCTGATTTTTTGCAAACTATTTTATTGAAAGAAAACTGTGAAGAGGTAATAATCACAGATTGTTGGTTGAATAATTGTTATAAAAATGGAAGTCAAAAAACGCATAGTCATGGAAATTCATATATCTCTGGCACATATTATGTAAATTATATTCCAGGACTTCATGCGCCATTGTTTTTTGATCAACCCAAAAAAGAAAATAGTGCGCCTTTTTTTGAATTAGTTAATACAGAATTTAATGAATTTAACGCTGGACATGTTGTAATGAAACCAGAGGAAGGAGTGCTTTTTCTTTGGCAATCGCAACTACCGCATGGGTTTGGAATAAATAATTATGATGGTAGAATATCTATATCCATGAATTTTATGCCGAGTATATTATCGAATGGACCGTATTCATTTAAAATAATCGAGTAAAATGTCAAACTCTAACCACTTAACCACACCTTCTGGGGGTGAAATATCTATCGGTAAGCTTACCCAAGTTTTTACAACCCAATCAGTAAACACCGAGCATAGATTGCACGATTTTCTTTATGGTGGGAGTATTGTAAAAGCGAATGAATGCACTGGGTTATTGGTAAGTAACTCTCGCCCAGCGAGATGGAGATTTAATGGTATTCCTGCACATCAGAGCACACCAAAACCAAACGTAAAACTATCTGACTTTTGGGGAAAGGGATTTTATCATGCGCCCAGTGGATCCATATCCGTATCTGGCAGTGCTGCATTCTATAGCACAAGAACTGCAGAAGATGGCGGTGGAAAAAACATAGGCGGCCAGTCTGGAAAGTATCCTGCCTTTTTTACATTAGTTGCTGCTGGTGAAAGAAAAGCTGGTTCAATAACTGAGTACGCGTTTAGAATCAATCAAGAAAATGGTTGGTGGGAGTCAACCGTTGTTTTTAAAAACAACGGTCAAATTAAAGGTAAAGGCGGCAGGGGCGGTAATGGTAATAATAATAATGGAAAACAAAACGGCGGACCAGCATTAAGAATTAATGCTCCTGCTTTTTTTTATAATCAATCGGGCGCGTTTGTATACGGCGGCGGCGCGGGAGGCAATTCTGGTGGAAGTAGTAGTGGTCAATACAAAGAATGTTATTGCTGTAATAATACTCGTTGGTCTGCTGGCGGAAATGGTGGTGGCGGCGGTGCTGGAGCGGGTCAGGGCGGAAGTGGCGGTGGTGCTCCAGGAGGAAACTTTAATTGTAATGGCAATAATGGCAATAATGGTAATTGGAGTGGACCTGGCGGTCAAGTTGGAAACAAATGTTGCAATGCCCGCGCTCCCAAAGGAAGTGTTTGCACAAATGCAGGAACTGCTGGTGGTAATTGGGGCAGCGGGAAAGCTGTAGTTTACCCATCAAAAAAATATTATACAACAATGACTGCAGGCGCCACCCTGGGTGGTTACTCAGCTGATGGAGTCACTAACCTCAACGGCGGCAATCAGGGCGCACCATTTAACGTTCAGTGGGGGTGAATTGTGTTAAGAGCAATCGGAGTGGAGAAAGAAATATTTCCAGGAAATTCTTTTTCAACGCATCATGGTTATAGATTAAAAAAAACTTTACAACCAGAGGGAAGTAAATTACATCAAATAGAAAAAAAAATATTTGAAAAATTATTTGATATAGATTTTTCATGTGTTTTTTTAAATATGTCTATACGTGGATTTGCTGTTTCTGTTTGCATGGCAGGACATGAGTCAGAGAAATCTTTAAATAAAATTGAATCAAACTTTAATTTTAAAATACAACGCAGAGAATGGTTTAATGGATTTTCAATATTCGTTGATGATTTAGATAAAGATAATTTTATACATCGTGAATTTTACCCAAAACCAGATTTGAGATATATGAATCTTGATAAGGAAACAATTGCATGTATCACTGATCTTAGATTAGAATTTAAATCTTCCTTCATTTGTTTGACTATGAATTGTACTAATGAAGAGGTGTTGAAAGACGAAGTGCATTTAGAATTATACTTTAATAAAGAAGAAGAAGATATGCAACACATGTTACATATTTTACAAACCAAATATCAAATTGACGTAAATAAATTCTCTGATAAATTAAAAGATGTCAATAAATTCTCGCATCTAAAACTAGTGATTAAAAATGGAGAAATAAATAAAATTAAATACTATAGATCTCTTAACGTATTATTACCAGATTATTTTTATGTCGAACCAATCATCTACATATGATCCGTATTTTTCTGTAGAAGAATACTACCAATCAAATGCTGATATTATCAATGAAAATTTTCCTGATGGATATCAGATAGCATCAATTGGGGACAACACATATAAATTTTTATGTGATACTATTGGATTAGAAGAAAATGAAATGATTATGGATTTTGGTTGTGGCAATGGTCAATTTTTAGAATTTATATGTAAAGAATATAATTCTGTTGGTGGTCTTGCAATTGATATATCATTTAACCAGGCCCTTAATACTATAAACAGAATTCATCCATATGCTGTACAAGGGACTGAAAGATTCAATGTCTTTTGTAAAAATATGGATGCATTTACTAGTGCCGAAGAATATTTTGACAAGTATTTTTTAATAGAAACTATAGGTTATTCTGCTGATATCAATGCCCTTGTTAGAGCAGTCAGTTGTGCATTAAAACTGGGTGGAAAAGTTTTAATTAAAAATCCATTTAAAATTGTTAATGATGTAGAAGCAGATAAATTGGTAATGGAATACTTTAAAGATATTTCTGTTGAATATGGATATAATGATAATTCATTAGGAATGATACCAGACCTAAACACAGTGAAAGATGCATTTTTGTCGTTTGGATTTTCTTTGGAATCTCAAATCGTAAAAACATATGAGACAGAGACATTTAATTCTGCATTAGAAAATAGTCTTTTATCAGAAAAACATCCAAAATATTTACATCATATTAAATTTCCGCCAGAATTAAATTATTCCACAAACAATTATGTTGAGTGTATAATTTTAGTTTTTAAAAAGACAGCAGTTGCAATTAATGAAGAAAATCTACTCACCACCTTGCCCGCTGCATTGAAGAGAGAGTATGAAAATGCTCCTCGATAGAATTAATTCAGTTATTAAATTACTAGAAGATAATAAAGAAAATCTAATAGAATATTTTGTCAATAAAGAATTTAATTTTTCTATTAATAATTATCATGCTAATAAAGGATTGTTATTTTATGATTACATGATTCCAGGATTGGAAATAGATAATGTAATTATGAAAGAAATCACATCTCGTGATTGCGTTACCTTTATAAATTATTCTGCTTTTGTGCCAGGTGTGCACTTGTATAGACATCAAGATCCTTGCCCAGCAGATGCAAACTATCAAGCACTACATTTACATCGAGAATTTTCTGGAGATCCTGAATACAGAAGAATACATTTGCCTATTATGGATTCCAGTGATGATTGTTTTATGCTTTTTAATGGTAAAAAATATACCTGGAAACGTGGCGAGATACAGATCTTTGACGTTCATAAATATCGTCATGAAGTGTTGAATCAATCTGATCAAACATTCTATTTACTTATGATAGACGTTTTGGTGGGCAAAGAATGAAGTCACTTTCAACCACTTTTTATTCAAGAGTGTTTTCTGAAAAATATAATATTAAATTTGAAGAAGATTATCATTCAATGCTTTCTGAAATGGAAGATGGAATGTTTAATTTTATGATGGAAGATTACATAATAATCTTAGATTTGTTTGATGCAGAATTTTGTAAAAAAGTTTCTAATTATATGTTACATCATCCTGAGAAAGAATATAGAAATAATTTTCAGGATACTAAATCTTTTAGATTGAGAAACGTTACGTTATTTTCTCCCAACTATATCAATAATTCCACGAGCGAGTGGGGAGAAATGTATGAGTATATTTTAAATACTATTTTTGAAAAAGGAATTAAGGAGTATATTAAAAAGATACGATCAGCTTATTGGTCCTTCGGTGATGATTTGGAGATAGTAGATTCAAGTGCTTTAATTTATAGAGAGGGTGATGATTTTAAATATCATTACGATCAATATGTAGAAGCAAGTTCTTTTAATAAAATTTTTGCTGCATCACTACAACTAAATGATGACTATGAAGGAGGTGAATTTGACTTTCCGTGCATAGGAAAATCATTTAGATTAAAACCAGGAAGCGTGATAATATTTCCAACTACTTGGATGTTCTATCATGGAATCAAACCTATTACTTCTGGCGTTAGACACGCTATTATTACTTGGTCTGGTATGGATTTTGAAAAAATGAATAATCATTTTCCAGGCAAAACTACTAAAAACGGATGGGAATACTCATGAAACCACACATGCATTACATGTTTGAAAAAGAATTAACGCATGGGAATCATGTATCGTATCACTTTATCTATGATTATTTTGATACCGTCAGTCCAGAAAATTCTAAACTCTATCTGTTAGAAAAGAAGCTCAAAGAATCTGTTACTTATGCTGGAATGGATTTGCGTGGTTATGGTAATGCTATTACTCCAGCAAATACTACGAGTCCAAATGAAGATGTATTTCATATTGGGTCTTACTATAAAGCAATTGGACCAGAGATACAAGAATTTTTCAAAATAAAAGCAGACTTTCAAGTGCTTTATTTTAGTAAAAAAATTGATAATGCTACTAAAGAGTTTAGTTTTAAATGTGGATATACACCAGATTATTTCTTTAAAGAAATGAATTTCCCAAAATGGAAAGATGAAGCATATAAACTGGTGCAGCAATTTGAATCTAATGCACATCATATTATTCTTGCTTCAGAGTTTAATGCTGATGGTAGTGTGAATGATAAAGAATTGAATATAGAAATTGTGCCAGAGTATTCTGTCGATAATTACTATTGGTTGAAAGAAAATCTTCTCAAAACTTTTAATCTAAGAAAAGAAGTTTTTGATCTATATGATAAAAAATTTGAAGGTTATTATTTAGAGAAGTTTCATTTTCATGCTAAGATTAAATATACTGATGCTGGTATTACTGTCAAATTCTACAGGACTTGGCCATTTAATCCATATACGGGAGAATATATGGGTAGATTTTCTAATCTAAAACCAGAAATCGTTGTCTGATGTTAGACCTAACAGTTTCGCATGTATTAAAATACCAATCTATCGTAGATTCTTTTTCCGAAGATTTTATTGCAGAAGATTATTCGGAGTTGGAAGAGTTAGAGCTATGCTGGAATAAAGATTATATAAATGGTAATTGGTTTTTTAAAATTTGCAAAGCACAAGATGGTGAAATTGTCAAACAAAACTATACTAAACCATCTCTACAGCAGTTTCTTTTGGATGACAATGTGCTATGCTATGGGGTGAATAGATTTCCACCAGGCACACATATTTTGGATCATAAAGATCCTCCTTATATGGGAAGGAATAATTTTAGAATTCTCGTGCCAATCAAATGTGATAATGCACTATTACGATATGATGGAAAGGATATAATACCTGAGGTTGGTAAAACATACTTGTTTGATTTAACTCATGTTTGGCATGGGGGTAGAAACTTTAGTACCACAGATAGTTTCACCATCATCACTATTGATGTAAAATATATCGATAAGAATGAATACACTGGTTTAGATTTTGACGGTCATATGTTTAATGATCTAGATATGTATAAATATGCTAAAATAATGCAACCATCTAGAGAAATGAGTCCTAAAGATGCTCAGCGTTTTATAGATAAAACACATTGGGAAATATTTCATGATAGACTTTAACGAAGAATATTATCAATATTACTATAATAAACTTCTTGGATTGGTAGATGATTTTTGTAATTATAACTGGTCACAACTTTCGGTAATGCATGTCAAGTTAGTGCAGCAGGATCCTAAAGATAAAATGACGTATCAGTTTTTGAAAATGGCAACGAAAGATTATAAAGATACTGTACGCACATATAACAACAACCTAGATGAATTTTTGAAAGATCCTAATGTGTTGGCGGTTGGTAAAATTAAACTGGGACCTTATACTGACGTAGGTATTCATATTGATCCTAGTTATTGGACTAGAGATTTTTTTAGATCACATATTCCAATGAATACTAATGGCGCAAAATTTATCTATGGCAATGAAAAAATTCTCTGGACAGAAAAGGAAGTTAGAATGTATGATGTAACTACAGTTGAGCACGGAGGAGAGAATCAAAATGATTCTGAAAGTAATGTAATCTTCATAGACATTGCTAAGGAAGGTGTTGGTGAAAATGGTCTTGATTCATCTGCATATTTGGATCAAGTAAATACTTATGTAACTGAATTTGAATGGGTTGGTAGAGAAGATGGTAAGTGATTTTACTAGAGAATACTATAATAGAATTTCTGATGCTATTGTAGAAGATATAAAAGACTATTATAATGGATCTCTTATTTGTGATATAACGACTGATCCAAAAACTTTCCGAGATCAAGATGTAGAAAATATTATTAAGTATTCTAGAATGGGTAAAGTTGTTTTGGATGCTGGTTGTGGTCCTGGTTTATTTGCAAAAAGACTAATAGAAAAGAAACCAGATATAGATTACCATGGTATTGACATATCAGATGAGCAAATAAAAAATGCCAAGATTGTCAATCCAGATTATGCAGATAGATTTATTCGATGTGATTGGCAAACTCTTCCATACGCGGACCAGTTTTTTGATACAATTATTTTTATTGAAACGATTGGATACGCCAGAGACTTTGAAGCTCTTCTTAAAGAGTGTCATAGATGTTTGAAACCAGGAGGCACTATCTTTACTAAACATCCAGGTATTGTAGAGAATGGATCTGTGGAAAAAAGAATTGTTAAAGAATCTAGGGAGATGGCATCTGGATATGGATATGCAGAAGACAGTCTAGGTATGCTACCATACACTGATATGTTTGTTGAGACAATAGAGAAGAATGGTTTTGATGTGCCAGATGGATATATCATTCCTGGCATTGATGAAAGTGATTATATTAGAAAACATTTTAAACCAGAGTATCATCATTTAATAGAGCAGTGGTTTATTACAGAAAATCATTTAAGTGCTAGATTAAAACCAGAAATTGATCCAGAAATAATGTGCACAAACATGGGACTCTTGCATCCGCATTTAATTAATAATTACATTAGGGACTATGGAAAGATTGATGCTAGAGTAGATAAGTATTACTTATCAGTTATGCCTTCTTTTATAGTTACTGGTTATAAAAAAGAAGCTTGACAAGTATTGTATTCCGTGCTACTATAAATATATAAACAAATGTAAAGGTATTTAAGGATTCCCTGACATTTGATACACCCGATAACCGAGACCTATGGGTGTCTAACAACGTCTCTCATATCCCCCTTGAGGGTGGGGGGAGCATAGTACGCACCACCATTTCCCTGATGGTCCTACTAACTTTTAAACAAATGACTGCTACAATTGCTCAAAGACGAACTTCTAATCCCTGGTCAGAATTTTGCCAGTGGGTTACTTCAACCGACAATCGCCTTTACGTGGGTTGGTTTGGTACTCTGATGATTCCGACGTTGCTTGCCGCAACTATTTGCTTCATCGTCGCCTTCATCGCTGCTCCCCCTGTGGACATCGATGGAATCCGTGAACCAGTAGCTGGTTCGCTCATGTATGGAAACAACATCATCTCTGGTGCTGTTGTCCCATCATCCAATGCTATTGGACTTCACTTCTATCCCATCTGGGAAGCAGCCTCTCTAGATGAGTGGTTGTATAATGGTGGACCCTTTCAACTGATTATTTTCCACTTCCTCATTGGCATCTTCTGCTACATGGGTCGTGAGTGGGAATTGTCCTATCGCCTGGGGATGCGCCCCTGGATCATGGTTGCTTACTCTGCACCTGTTGCTGCTGCTACTGCGGTATTCCTTGTTTATCCTTTTGGTCAAGGTTCTTTCAGTGATGCTATGCCGTTGGGAATCTCTGGCACGTTTAACTACATGCTTGTTTTCCAAGCGGAGCACAACATTCTGATGCATCCTTTCCACATGCTTGGTGTTGCTGGTGTGTTTGGAGGATCTCTATTCAGTGCTATGCACGGATCGCTTGTGACTTCTTCACTTGTCCGTGAAACAACTGAAACTGAATCCCAAAACTATGGATACAAATTTGGTCAAGAAGAAGAGACCTACAACATCGTGGCAGCCCACGGTTACTTTGGTCGCTTGATCTTCCAATATGCATCGTTTAACAACTCCCGCTCACTGCACTTCTTCCTTGCTGCATGGCCTGTGGTTGGCATCTGGTTTACTGCCCTCGGTGTAAGCACCATGGCATTCAACCTGAATGGTTTCAACTTCAACCAGTCCATCGTATCGAGCGAAGGTAAAGTCATCCCTACCTGGGCAGACATCCTGAATCGTGGTGGTTTGGGCATGGAAGTGATGCACGAGCGCAACGCTCACAACTTCCCTCTAGACCTTGCTTCCAGCAATGCAACTCCTGTTGCTCTGACTGCACCTGCAATTGGTTGATACTTCAGTTACAACTGATAAACTGGGGGAGAAATCCCCCTTTTTTATTGTCATAAATATTCAACGACATTGGAATTACTTTGATGGTTAATGAAGTGCTTGGTGTGCATCACATCGCTGAGTTGTGTGAGTGTAATGCAGACCTTTTAAACAACTCAGAATTTATTAGCACTTCCCTTAGGCAAGCAGTAGAACATGCTAACGCAACGTTGATTGAAGAAGTTAAATATGAATTCACGCCACAGGGAATCACTGCTGTTTGTCTGCTATCGGAAAGTCATATCAGTATTCATACATGGCCTGAGAAAAGTTATGCTGCTGTAGATATCTTTACCTGTGGCAATCATACCAATCCAGATGTTGCTTGCAGATTTATGGCAGACATGCTAGAATCTAAACATCCAATATTCACCGTCATTT
>Ga0194115_10003063_pt1 | contig 19125 bp, 2 predicted proteins | sample TA2MahsurfametaG_3_FD_148656 | JGI IMG/M metagenome (GOLD analysis project Ga0194115, IMG submission 148656) | Freshwater microbial communities from Lake Tanganyika, Tanzania - TA2015002 Mahale S4 surface | ecosystem: Environmental > Aquatic > Freshwater > Lake | place: Tanzania: Lake Tanganyika... | reverse complement strand
AATTGATGATGATAATTCAAACTTTGAAAATACAAGAAAAATAATCATTTATTATTTTTCATAGATCTAATCTAAAAATAATTCTATCTATTTTAATCTTTTATCTTTTGATTCAAATCTATAAACGCTGTAAACTATATAAATGTATAAATCAATCATATTATCTTTCTGTTTAATAGCCACGATTAAGAATCAGGAGACTTGCTGGCCCTAGTTCATTCTTCCCAACATCCTCAAGGGTACCACTTTACCTATAATAAAGACTCAGTAACCTTGATTTATAATGATCCTAATGAAAACACTTACAACTATTTATATTTCGCTGCCTTGCTGCCAGGTTAAATTGGAATAGCTTACAGTATATACCTTAATATTCAGCAATAAATGAGCTCACCATCGACGATGTGTTTGGCTCGTTGAATTACTACCTCACTGCATAAATCAATAAACAAGAGGTCATCTTTAAATTTAATGCGCCAAATAACAAATGGAAAAAGATGGCCTTCAGTTTTCTGCTCAGCAGTAGACAGGATCTACTGATCAGATACCACACCATCAGTATCAAATCTATATATTAAGCAAATGTTCGCAGCGAGCAGAGAATATATAATTTTGCCATTAATAGTAGCTTGTCTTTGACAACGGCTAATGACCTTAATCATGTGACGTTCATAAATGGTCTTTTTTGCTAGTTTACGAATAATATTGAGCTTAGCATAACCTAGGGAGATACGACTCCAAATTATGCGATTATCTATGTAAACGCTGGACCTTCCACTACCATAACCAATATAACAGTAGTTTCTATAATATTTTCCACTAACTCGGCTCAATTCGTATCGATTTCTGCAGATCTAACTTACAAATCCTTCCAAGCAGAGTATTATAACATGTTCAAATCTTTTCTTCCCATTTACTACTATCTCATCGGCCTTAACTCTATCAATTTATAGGAATTTTATCAAAAATAATTTTCATATAAGTTTTAGCTAATAAATTTGAGTATCATCAATGCAACTGCTTTGAATCCTTTCAAAAATATTATCATATCTTATTTGGCTATCAGTGCCTTTCCTGCGAGTGTTTGCTGTGGAAATTTCTTTTATGAAGATTAATGCATAGAAAAATGTGTATAGGGCACTTATCCTCATAGTTTTCCAGACGGAGGAAAAGCTTGTATCAAATGTGACCCTTTAGTGGGTTTGAAACTTAATTAGTTATCTAGTAAATGTGTTTGTTTACCGAATTATGAATTATTGAACTAGAACCAGTGTAATCCCATAAAAACAGATACGTCTTGCAAGGGAATCAACGAGATATTTACGAACTAACAATGCTTATGCACTCCTGGTACTTTGAATATATCAGGGACGTGCAGCTCTTGTCCCAATAATCAAGTAATTTAAAATAATCAATGCGTTTAGAGAAGAATAAACATCATCTGTAATACTAATGAAATACTTCAGAATAACAATTGTGTATGTAATATCAATGCCATCAAAGAGGGAAGCCTCTGCGTTTTATGTCCCTAAAAAACTTTTGTTGATAAGATAAATAATAGATGCAGCTCATGTGTTTAAAACTGTCTGAAATGTTTCAATTTTAATTCTTGTCTAGAATGTATACAAGGGCATTCGTTTAACTTATCAAATTTAAGGTGTTAAATTCCATCTAAAACAATCAAAACATTGATAAATTTAATCCCTGGGTTTCCAAAATATACAACAAGATCTATAATTGTAGACTTTCAGTTGAATATTCCTAATGTTCCAAGGAAATCAAGCTCATAATTGTAATAAATTATTGAAACTAAGATTAATATTAAGTAATTTGCCCCTAGAACAATATAATACATTCAAAACCCATCGAAGTTTAACCATATTCGGGTATTATTAAATTACTATGAGCTCTATCCAATATCATAATTTATAGCAATCATAAAATTTGACCACAAGGATCTGAAACTGAATCATTAGGAGAAAATAGTAATGAATTATTATACGAATCCTTTGGCATATTAAATTTGATTTATGATTTATATATATCCTTTTCTATGATGATTAAATATAGATATAGAAATGTGACTTTAAGAATAAAATTCTACAAGAATATATGAATGTATCATGGAAATTTATTTAGTCTATTTTTTGTAAAATAATCCTCAATGTCGTTAATTGCTTTCTACTGCTTGATATAGTAATTGTTCACTTAAATCTTGCCAAAGACAATCTAAAAATCTCTAACATCATCCCTCCTATTATGTATTTTTAATTTATTATTTATCATAATGTTATGAGTCTTTTAGATATCGTTTATGTAGTTGGATATATCGTATCTTTTTGTTTTTTACTTCGACTTTACCATATCCTTCATTTCGTGATCGATTTGAGATAACTTATCGTTCATTCTAATCTTTATTAATTTGCCTTAAATATCTTGTTGTCTTTTGTTTAGCCCTTGCAACTACACCAAAAAGAGTCTCTGCTTGTTGTAATTGTTTCGTGTCTTGAAGGTCTTTGAGTTGAAGCCCAAAGCCAAATAAAGGTCTTCTTTCGAAAACTAAACCCTTAGTTATGACCTTTTGTTGGGAAACAGGATACCTCCTAATTACTCCGTATAACCGTATAACCTGCTTAGCACTAATTTATTCCGATGCCCTTCTCCGTTGACTGACAGAAATACCTTAAGTTAAAAAATAGTATCGCTACATAACTTTTTACTTATAACTTCAAAGTTAGCCTCAAACATTTTGTTTCCCTTTTAAGGCTTCAGCTATTATTATTCAGCATTTTGTGCCTAAATCTTTGGAGTTAAGTTTCTATGGGATTGGGATATATATCTTTGGTCATAAAATGTTTTAAATTCTTGTAATTTTGAGATACTACTAGATAACATTTTTTTCTATTTGCAAGCGGCGAGTTATTTCAATGAGTTAAAATTCGATTTGGTTTTAGACAGTTTGGGATTCACTTTAAGATTATTCATCTTAAAATATTTTATAAAATTATTATCAATAACTTTATGGTAGAAAAAACAGATGATTCTTCAGGCCAAAATATATTTTATGTGAAAAAAATACAATAAATGAGGAAAAATACATAAAATGGCAATAATTATATAGCCCCTTGGAAATATCAATAATCTTTCAGAAACGACCTTTAAACGATGATGTAACCTGAAAAATAGATAAAGATCAAGAAGAAGACTAAAAATAAAGGTCAGCCTTTGCCTTAATACGTTTAACCAATCAAGAAGAAATCCCGTTCATCGTCTTCTTTTCAGCTGACAAGAGAAAAAATATAATAGTTTATGAAATTAGCTACAGAAACGAATTATGATTATAGTTTTGGATAGTATAGGAAGTACGTGTCTAAACAAAACAATATGCAACAGTATCGAAAAACTGTTGATGTTCGACTAAATAAATCATAAGAAAAAGATCTATTTAATCGAATCATTTTTGTGAGAAAGAACAAGCGAAATTTCAGGCCGAAAGTTATAACCTTGGGGGATTAACAAGTTCAAAAGCAAGACATTAAAACTGATAATTCAATTAAAAATGATATTAGACGGTATTATCATAACAGAGACTTATTTGCGAGCAAAAAACAAAGAAAAGTTTAAAATAAATTATAAATTGCAAGGTCTAAATAACGAAAAAGGTCGCTGTCAAAATGTTTAAAAAGGATCGAAGATTAAAAAAAGGATGAATTAAGTTCTAATTTGCTAAGAAAAACGATGAAAAACTTTTTGAATAACCACAAAAATATATGAATGATATCATAGGCAATTACTACTAATCAAATCAATTTTTTTTGTAAAACCTTCATCTTTATTTTCTTTTACTCTACATTTTTGTGAGAAGGACTTTGCTTGGTACTTTGTTTGGAGCTTTGCATAGGGCTTTTCCTTAAAAAATTTTGTGTAGTCATCTTTTTTTCAGGGGTGTCTCCATAGAGAAACTTATATTTTTCTTTCTATTTTTCCTTGTCTTTCTCTTAAGTTTTTTTAGTTGGAATTAATACTGAGGTGGCAAAAAATTCGTTTGAGACCCTTTAAGACTTATCCTGATTTTTCTTAAAGAAATTGATTGTATTGACATTGTTTAACTGATATTCATTGTTTCTTTCTAGATGAAGATAATCAAGATTATTATCAGTTTTTTAATTTTCATGGACAAATTTAAAGCTGTCGAGATCAATCAGGGCTTTAACTAAAGCTGAGTTTTATTACTATATTGGTTTATAAGTGTAGCCTATGAATTAGGGATTTTTCTTTTTGTTTTTTTGAGATTTTACCTCACTAGGGAACCATGGCTACTATTATTCGTAAGGGTCGAAATTTTGAGTGTCCCAACTATTTTTGACTTCTGGGACATATGGAGATCTTTTTTATCTAAATAGATTTATGTAATACCTTAATCTATTCCAGTTTATGCCTGCAAAAAACGGATGGGCCTTGATTTATTACACGCCATTGACTCCCAACCTGTCTTTAGCATCTGCAACAAGTTTCCTATTTTAAATTATTGATACCTAATCAGATCTATAGCTTGTGGACTGACATTAGCATCTGAAGGAATAATTAAAAATTTTCGCCAATTCTGAATTTTATACCAAGTTTCCCTAGGCGTTTATGAAGCGAAAGGCGGGTAGCCGACAAGCATTTCAAACAATATGACACCCATGGACCACCAGTCTACAGTTTATGTATATCCTACTTGATAATTATTGAATTACATTTTCCTTGTACCTCAGGAGCAACATAATCTGGAGTTCCAACTGCAGAGTATGCCAATTTTCTGTTTCTTTTGTGAAAATCTTTTCCTATCTAAGATTTCTCGGGCTATTTGTGCACTTAAACCTCTTACTTTTTAACGAGATTGTCAAGAAGCCTTTTGGGTTTGATTTAAGTATGTTTACATAGCCCAAAATCTGACAATTTTATGTGACCGTTGATATCAATAAGGACATTATCAGGCTTTAAGTCTCGATGGATGTATTTCATTTTATGGATTGTGTCGAGAGCCATAAGCATTTCAGCCGTATAAAATTGTGCTTATTCATGAGTAAAAATATCTTTTTTCATTAATAGATTCATCAAGTCGCCTCCTGGAAGATATTACATGACCAAATAAAGATTATCTGGGTCTTGAAAAGAACATTTTAAACCTACAACCCAAGGATTATTCTAAGAATTCACCAATATGTTTCTTTACTCTCTCGATTGCATCACTTTATTCTTAAAAATCATTTAACTTTTCTTCAATTTTTTAACAGCCACAGGTTCCGATGATTTGTTCCATCTGCAAAGTCTAACCTATCCGAAGGCACCCTTACCTATAATTTTGACCGGCTTGAAATCGTATATAGTTATTTTTGTACGTTATTATCTAAGCTGTCGAGCCTCCTAATGGGATATTTTTTGTTTGACCTATTTTTGTTGATTTTAGGACAAACCAAGAGCATACATTTTTTGGTTGAGCTGCTACCAGTAATCACGTTTCTGTTGTTATTGATAAATCATTTTCGAGTAGCGTTGCTCTATAAAATTTTTAGCCGCTTAGACTTTTTCCTTGGTCGCCTTTGAGATTACAAGTTCTTTGGACTTATCTGTCATTTATAAAAATCAAATATAAGCATCACTTAAATTACAAACAAAAATGATTTAAAAACAATCCATAAAAATCCTATAATAATGATCATAATTTGAAAATTTAAATCACAAATAATTCTACATTTAAATCATTTCATGTTTTTTAACTATTTATATTTATCTTGAAAATGATTTAAAAAAGTAGTATATTACATCTTTATAATATTTAACGTACATGTCAAGACAAGAAATAATCCAATGGATCAACCAAGTGACTAACTGTCAGCTCACTAAATTAGAACAGTTAGGATCAGGAAACATCTATTGCCAGATCCTAGATGCTGCCTACCCATAAAAGGTACCACTGCATAAGGTTAAGTGGAATGCCTATGTCTAAATAGATTTCTTGTACAATTTCAAGATTCTACAGAATTCTTTCTAGAAACTCTACGTCAAAAAGACCATAGATGTACCAATATTTTTCATCATTTAGATCCAAAAATTAGCGAAGGCCAAGTATCAGGATAATCTTTAGTTTATTCAATGGATGAAAAAGTTTTTGGAGGATAAGATAAAGGACAATTCACCTTATGATGCGCTTGCTAGAAGAGGAAATAACTAAATTTATCTTCTGTTTGGAGACAAAAAACCCATTTAAATAAAGAACGTGTCTAATGGGTCTACCTTACCTTAAAAATAAAATAAAGCCTTGAAGTAAGTAAAATTGAGTAATAACATTAATGAAAACACGAGCTTAGTTATTGATCTCAAAAAATTTACATCAAATGCCTCTAATACGTAGAGGGTAATGCTTTTGCCTGAAAAAGATCATAAAAAAACAACAAAAAATGTCGAAATTCCTTCAAAATAAGTGAAAAAAGCTTAGAAATAGAACTTAAATGAGTAGTTCTAAAAGACAAAGAAAGTGAAAAAGAACAAACTTTAAGTGATTACTAAATCTAAGCAACTCCTGTTTTTAAAGAATGAAACTAAGCATTTGGAGTAATAATAATGTTTTTGATATTTGATATTTGACATAAATAATAAATTTTATGAATCATTTAATCATCTGATCACCCACTATCATTTTAATTGCAAATTGATTGAACTCACAATCCCTATGATCTTTTGGAAAGTAATACTATCCTATACAATCACTTCAAAGGTCTTTTTATCCATTTACTTTTATTATATATCTTTTAGTATTTAAAGCTAAGACATCAACATTTTTAGAAGTTTCTCAATATCGAATTTACTGTCGTAACACAGTGAGATAATTTCAAATTTTTTGTTTTTTTACTTCATTTTTTAAAATATTGAATTTATTCCTATTGATAAATATTTGAGAGGGTCCAAGGAGCTTATTTTGATAAAGCCTACATATGAATACTATAAAATAGAATATTTTCTCATGTAAAGGTCGCCTGGCTTAGCATTCAATTCTATGAGTTTTTATACGTTGTTAGCAAGTTGAGGTTTGAGGACATTCCCAGGGTATATTTAGAGCTGTGGGGTTATGTATGGCAAAATAAGAATATCACCTTTTGAAGAATGCAGCTTTTTGTGACTTATTATTATACTAAAGGACTAAAATTCTAAAGTCAACCTTAGACTGAGCGGCTTTTCAATTCCTTTTTCGGTTCTCTTCTTATTACCTGACTAAAGGTTGAGAAAAGACGGATTGGTTAATTTAGAGTAGATGAGCTGATTGCGGTAAAGTTCCTGGTGGAGCTGGAAGCCTTTGAAGGGGTTGAAGTCCAAGTACTAAGACATGCTAGTCTATTATTCGCTTTATAATTAATAATCGCATTGATTCTAATCCTAATTGATCATATTGACTACATGAAAACAGGGCAAGTATCATATATAACTGAAACTACATATAAAATTCATTTATATGAATGCATATCTGTCGATAAATATATATTTATAGGCTATCAGATGAGATGTGAGTCACATCAATAAATTCATAATTCAATCCCATTCATTTTTCAAAATTCTAACAATAATAAATGTATAAATCATATTGATATTTTTTGACCATGATAATATACGAAGTAATAGATTTTAAATTCACTTTATTTATTCTTAATTGTTGATTGTTCATATAACTTTTTTTAGCTTATAGAATAATCTTTATCGAATATAATCATGACTGAATAGAGAGAAGAGAGATATTGTGTATAACTAATTTAAATTGCCCCTCAAGATCTTAGGCAGCTTCTATAATCTCACCAAAGCATGAAAGATGAAATACAAACACTCAAAAACTTACTGTCCAACTGTGAAAACAAATGGAATCGAATTGTAAAGAATACTCTCAGAGAAAATGTGGAACTTAAAACTGAGAATAAACATTTGAAGTAGAAAATAAAAGAGTATAGAGCTAAGAGATAAAGTAATAGTCTCAGTATATTTGAGAATTGATGGTAGAAATTTATGTTTCCATTTATTTCAAATGTATAAATCCTATTTGATTGATTTTTACTTAAATATATGATTGATAAGAAGGTTATTTTAGATCAAATTAAGAAATATCAAAAATAATGTACTATAATTTATTCTGTTTTTGTTCTTTTTTATAATATAGTATTTACATAAGGAATTATAGGGCATTGAATCGATTTATAGAATATAAAAAGAATATTAAAGAGTAATCCAATCAAGCAAGCAAAATCATGGGTTGTTCAGCGTCATAATCAATATCTCCTAACCTTCATCGAGAAATCAAGATTGAAGATTCAGTATACTAGATAACACAACTTTTATCTTCGAAATAACATTCAAAAATCTATAAGTGCATTCATCAAACTTCGAATGTTTAATATGCCATCAAAATAATGAATGTCAACAATCATTCACAAGAACTAATTGCCATGTTGCAGTAGGCGAAGAAATTTTTTAAAGGAAGAACGAAAAATTAAAATAATCATACCAATTTACTATAGATCGTAGATATAGGACTGATTCATAAATAGCTTATAATTGTGATGGAATTAGGTCATTGTAGTCTAAAAGATGAGCTAATCCGCTAAGGAAAATTGACTTAACAAAAATCTTCAAAAATAGCATTTTAAATTTTGTTAGGGCTCTAATAATTGCATAAATCATCTAATAAGTGTAATTTGAAGCTAAAATCTAGCGATATCATCCAAAGAAACAATATTTACAAAATATCAGATTATAATCTGAATGAGATCTATTAGAAAATAACAAAAACCAGCAGGAAATATAAAAGTATATAAGAAAATCAGTTAAAAGGACATTTTCTATAGTCACATTTAAAATGTCTAGGAAGTATACTGATCTAAATGCTGAGCGGTAAATAATTTATCAAAAAATAAAAAGAATTCTCAAAGAGCAATCATCATGAGAAATAAGCTTATATTTTTTCGTTCTTACCGTATAAAACTTCAAAGGAATGTAAATAGTTTTTAAAAGAATGTTTTGATATCAGCAATACCGGGAAAAGATTTACGATTCAAGGACTTTTAAACCATTAATTTATTAAAAATCAGGCTTTTTCAGGGAAAAATATCAAAGAAAACTCAAGTAGTCACTAAAAGAAGATATCTAATACGCCAAAAAAAGCAAATTAGCTAAAGTATCTCGATGAAAAGACTGGGAAATCATCAAGAATAGGATAAGAGTAGACAATTTTCAGAAATTTGACTAACAGGTGTTAAAATACGCTATAAGACGAGGAAAATTAAGAGAAAAACAACGTATATGTGTATTTGAACAACAAGAAACAGAAGATGGATCACAGCAAATTTAACAAAAAACAGGCCAGACTGCTCTAAACAACATAACATAATAAGATAAAAGATTCTATTAACTAAGATTCTAATAATATTAGCATGGTAGCTGATGATTCATTGAATATAAGCAAAGTCAAGATGATTACCGAGCATTCCATAAATCACCTTGAAATCAACAGATAAATTTTCAAAAAACCTTTGAAATTATTAAAGAAAAAGTTAAAAGATAAGAAACTTAGATAAGCTAAGTAGAATAGTAATAATTTATCGCAGAATATTTATGAGTAGATGGGCAGAAGATCTATTAGCTAATATATCGAGGAAAAACCATAAATAAACACGAGAATTGCACAGGCTTATCAGCTAAATTATTGGTCTTAGCATGAAAAAATGATACAACAGAAGTAAATTCAAAGGCTGATGTGGTAGGAATAGTTAAAGAATGAGGCTGAGATATACAAGAAATAGTTCGCTTATCGTTATGGGTTCAGACCTACAGTTGGCGAAAACTCATAACTTGTTGATAAGATTAACCTTTAACAATAAAAGTATAATAAAAGATTCTGATGCTTTATTTATGTAGGAATATGACTAATCAATCATATTATAAACATATCAATATCACTTTTTGCTATTTTTTTATTACTTTTCTTCGAAGATATCCTTCTGGACCTGTAGTTATTTATTGATCAAATTTTTATTGCTCTCGCTGATGTAGCCCGCGATAAGTATCTCGTCGAGGATGAAATAAGTCTAGATATGGTGAATTGTACTTTATGAAAGTTGAAAATAAGGTCTAACTCGCAGACGTTTCCGAAATATTTGTCAAGGACTTCAACAAAGGTCTGCATCATCTACAAGACAATCAGTTAATTTTGATCCTTGTCCACAATGGTGATAAAATAGAGACTGGCAAACCTCTTGTATACGATTTTATATTATTTGTAATCGATGAAGTTGCACATCTTAGGGTTTCTAGTAATCACTAATTGATTTACCTAAAATATTACGGGGTCAAAGTACTTCTTTTAAAACCTTTTGTTTCTATATTTGAGACAAGTTAGAAGAATACCATTTGGTGAGTCTAGAACGGCCGTGTCGGCTGATCAAGAAAAAACAATGGATCATATTATTAATATTTTAAATATTATAAAAAATGATGAAAAAATATCAAAACAGATAGGGAACAAACAGGTTGTTATATTATTAAATACATAAAAATCTCAATGACTATGTTTAGGCTTCGATATCTTTGAAGATCCGTGATTATGATGATTGTGATGGTTCTTATTTATTTTCTTTTTTTGTCTTCTTGGTTTATCGCTGAAAGTGTCGTAGACTAAAAAAAGAATTCCAAAGATTATCATGGCAAATACTATCTTTAATTTGTAGCTGAGAGCTGATGAGCCGTGTTATTACTTTGGTCTTTGATGTGAATTCATCAGGTTATTCACCTTCTCTATATCAGAAATAGGGATGCCTGACTGACCCTTTTTGATTGTTGGAAGAGGAGAGTCTCCAACTGACGATTCTTTTTAGTTTTACATTCTTAACTTGGCTTTGAGGTCTTAGATTCCCAAGCTCGAGCTGGGAGAGGCTAAAACTGGTTGTAACTGTAACTAATGCTGAGCAATCTTATTGGACTTGCTAATCATCAAGTTTGGAGGTCTTTTGTTCCTATGAATGCTGCTAGATCTGAATGGATCTGCGTTATTTTACTACTGATTAGGACCGACTACAAGTATATTGTGTTATTCAGTTATCTAGTTTTTCTTAATGTAGAACCTGAACAAAACCTATTAATTCTATCCTCCGAAAGTCTCCTCAAAACTTGTCCTTTTCAGATTCTCAAAATAATTTATAATCTTATTGAAGTCAATTGGAATGCTTCGAATCCTTTGCTCACCAGTCCCTTTGATCTCGTACTTTATGGTCAGAGGATTCTAAGAATCTATGGGTTGTCTTAAGATAAATCTAAAACTTTTCATTTCGTCTAACTACTTAACTCTCTGATTTTTATATAGTGCTAGTTATTATTTTTGCTTTATTTTTTGCTGAGAGCTCAGGTTCTTTTCGGACTAAATGAGTAACATTGTGAGGTTGCTGTCTGATAGAATATCTTTTTTGATATGGAATCTGATGAAAACCAATTCTACCTAATAAAAATCAGTCATAGCTGATTATTTTCAATAATTTATAAAAATTGCTCATTTTAATACAAAATCAAGATCAGAGAATATTATCACTTAATTTCATCAAATAATGTCTTGATGAAAGTCAAAAGCTTTAGTTTTCTAGAGAAAATCTGATATGATTGATATAATGATCACCGATGAATTCTCATTAAAAGATTATAGTCCTCAATAATAATCTCATATAAAAATCAACATTAACACTTTTTTTTGCTCTAATTGGCCTGCTATACTCTTCTGTTCTAGTTTTATTTAGTGATCTTTATCTTTTTATCCTCAGGGGGTTCTTTTATGGAAACCTTTGCAACTTAACTCTTGATTATTGATTATTGCTGCACTTTCGGATGGTTCACAGCTTTTTCAAGTTCTATTGTCAATAAATCAAGTACCTTAGGCCAATCTAGTAAAGATGAGGTTTATATTTGTTCCATCTTTGGCAGATACTTAATAAAATGCATTTTTCTTGGATTATGCAAACTCTAGGCCTCGCTGCTTGCTAACAACTCGTTGCTACTCCAGGTCTACTTTATTGCCTACGATCATTGTAATGATATCACCCTTAATGAATTATTCTACATGATGATTGAAAGATTACTGATGGCATTATGCTCACTTTAAAGATTCAAAAAGGATTTTTAGTTGGTGATGTCGTATACGATAAGGGCTGCTGAGGCTCCTTTATAGTATGTTTTCATCAAAGATCTACATAGTCTGAATGGTACTTGTATTTGTCCTGTCCTGCAGTATCCCAAATTTGCAGTTTGATCCTTGAGCCCTGCGCAGTTGTTACCGTCTTCGTGGCATACTAGACCCCGATGGTGGTTTGAGAGCCTTCGTTGAATTAGTCGCGAGTGTATTTGAGAAGTATTTGTGACTTTCCGACTGCAAAAAACCCGACCAAAATGATCTTGAACATATAATCATAATCCTTCTACTTTTACTTCATCCTTAAGGTTAAAAAATATTATTATAAATAGATAGATTTATTATGAGACAAAACATAAACTTTAATGGTAAAATAAGATTAAAAATAATCTATCTTTGAAGCTATTCAAACAAACAGTTAAAAAACTATTATTCGAGATAACATTTTTTATTTATTGAAAAGTAAAAAGTTACTGAATTTCATAGAAAAGGCACAAAGATATATGAATAACAATTATTAAATTATCAATAATTTTTTGATATTAAAATACAACTTCTTTATCGCTTCTTCCTCTAATTTTTACTTTATAATCTCTATGTTTTCAGATCATCTATGAATTATTGTTTTCTAGCTTTTTGTCGTGTACTCACAGCTCGTATCTTCTTACAAGAGCTTTTTTTACCTTTTTTAAAAGCCAAATAATCATGCTATAGGTGGCTGGCGTTGGTTGTAATCAGTTCAATGTAATCAACTTTTTATTGATTGAAGTAATTGTCAATTTTTAGATATGCATCAACTACTTTTTTTTTAGATATCTGTGATATTTTTTAATGCTTGTGTTTTAGATAAACCAAAGAAATATTATTTGTATCTATCTATGAATCGAGAGGACAGGAATCGAGGATGACTTGCTTTTTGGTATCCTTGACGATGTGTTTGGGATAGAAACTAAGGCTGAGTTCCTTCAAAAATCTTTACTGTTCTGAAATTTGTGTTTTGTGGCTGGATTTATGTACACTCTGATTACGTTGTCGGAGATTCATTATCTAGGTAATATGAGATATTTTATTTGATATTTTGATATTAATTATATTTATTAGCAGGATCAAAATGGATAGAATATAGATGTGGATTTATCTTACAAAATAAACACATTAGGATAGATAGTAAATTAAACATTTCAATCGAAGTTTATTTACTTTTCTAAAGATTTTTAGTTTTAGTTATAAATGAAGATAGATCTACAGAACAAAAAATAGATAATCAAACTTGCTTCCATTATATAAATTTACGAACGATACTGTGGAATAGTTTTATACATTTGTAGTGCTATTCATCTATAGATTACTCTATCGACTGCAAAGAATTATCCTTGATGTAGTTTATGTTGTTCCACCTAAACGATAGCATTTTCCAATATTAAGGTGAGTACTCAGGATGAAATTGAACGGTAAATATTCTTTTGTCGAGAGAAATCATTGACTAGACCTAACATGATGGACTTGAACCGATTGTAAGAAAGCCTTTAGGGCTTTGGGTCACAAAATCTCCATGAACTTGAAACATTTTCACCGTCTTTTTTTATCTTTTATACAGCTAGCTTAAATACTCTACTTATGAACAAAATTTTTATTCAGCATAAGTTATCGGTTGCGGGCCTCGGACGAAAAACCGCCTCTCGACCCCAGCATTATATATTTTAGCGATAAGCTGATGCCCGAAACAAATTCCTAAAACTTTTAACTTTTTATTGATATACAAAGCTTGACGCATGTTCTATGCAAATTTTTAGACATACCTATTGTTATTGTATACAGACAATGAACTTCCTGATAGCATTAGTAAATTGGCCTATGATAGCTGGGCTAAGGTTGGTATTTAGTCGATAATTATTTTGTAGGCACTCCATTATTCACCATTTCTATAAAAGATGCCAGCATACAAGGCTTCTATATTAATTTTGGCACTTAATTTATCTTCTCTAGTGGCTGATCCGCTAAAGTTAATTATAAATATTTTGCAAGTGTTATTTTTCTACAGTATTCCCTTTCCAGTTATTTATCCAACTACAACATCTCTCACATTTTAACTCGAATACTTCTCTTTCAGTACACTACATTTAAATCTTTTGAAAAATTTTAGATAATTGTAATAATCCTCTCTGATCTATTAAACTACGAGACAATAGTCATTTTATCTGTGTACTTTGTTGAGATATATTAAATTACAGATATGATCGCACCATAATTCCATGTAGTCTTCATTTTAATTCGCCTCAACATACTCAATAATAGATTTTTAGGTGCTGCTTGGATATATTTTAAGCTCAAGACCTAGAAACTCTGCAATGATGTATACGAAAGAGCCGTTATGAATGATTTTTGGGGATAAATTATCGATTGTAAGGAGTTACTGCTTGTAGACGAATGCTATCCCACAAGAAAATTCAGTTTTCATGTGTTATAATCCGAAATAAATAATATTGATGATTTTATATATCACACTTCTGTATTATATAATCCAAAAATATTCTATAGTTGGATGAGGAATACCATATTGGCTATTTTGATGCTAGTGGTTTCATCAAACAGCATTTAAATTTTGACGGATTAAGTAGCTTAGGCAATCTTCCAAAATGGTATTCTCGATAATAATTCAGAGGAATCTTACATCATATACGTTTGTTAGCAATGCCACGCGAGTGACAGATAAATCATCGGTAAATACTGCCATGATAAAAAATGCACGATGATCAATGTAACCCATGGTGATATTAAGAGATAAGTGTAGATGTATTAAAGATTAGTCTAATTTATAGGAATGAAAGACACATAATTTTTGCTTTTGCTGGATTTAAAAAATAGACTGAAGTATACACTATCTCTTCAACAAGATGATGTTTCAGGTATAATTTAGATTATCTCAGCATAGAAAATAGCTTTATTTTAGAATGAATATAGTAAAGGCACCCTCAATCCCCACTATACATCTTAGGAAGCTTTGAACCATGATTCCTAAGAAAATATGCGAAAAATTGTAGGCTTGAACTTTATGTAATTTATAAACGGTTCATAAAAGTTAAAGATATTATATTTGTACATAAATAATGATATTTGTGACAGCTGCATCAACATTTATAAGAAGATCAGTTAAATATCAAGGCAATATCAGGGGAATAAAAATATTGCATTCGGATATTTTGATCTGGTGAAGAATCAGCACAAAGATTTGAAATAAGAGTCTGTTCCTTTGATACTAATTTATGAAAAAGGAAAACCATTGTATTCGAGATTGACAAAAGAATAATTGGATAAACTAGAATCAATCATCTAATAAAAATTATCAATAAGTTTTCCAGAATAGTTATGATGGATATATCAAAATAATATTCAGAATGGAAATCATAAAAATCAATTTATTTTTCTTTACGTATATTATAGTCAATCAATATTTTTATTATTAAAATAGTCTATAAATTAATTTATGAATAGAAAAAAATTCAAGCTGATTTCAAAGCCATATATGCAGTAAGAAAAAGATTCAGATCTTTATCAGACGATTTTTATAAAAAAAAAATCAGGGTTGCCATTGAGTCAAACTCGAGGTCCAAAAGAGCTGATAGATTTCAATAACTATATCAAACAAATTTAATTTGGATTTTAGAAATCTTGTAGGGCAGATATTGTCAATAGAAAGATAGCCATTAGGTCTATCCAGGATAAAAGAAATATTCATAAAACCTAAACTAAAGCTGAGGAAAAATCGAGCTTGGTAAATTTAAAAAAACAAATATCATGCCTCTAACAATAAAAAACAAGGTGGAATGATAATGATAATGATTAAATTAAGGATAAATATCAAAAAGATTAAAACTAGCTGAATCAATAATGTTAAGATAGTCAGATCATGCAAAAAATCAAGACTATAAACATCCATTCTTTTGACTAAGCTGAAAATTAGTAAAATATTTTAGGCCAGTTCAAGAATACTTTCCATAAAAGCATGTACTAACCATTGAAGTTAACTATTGATGTGAACGTAAAAAAATACTTTCCAAATATGAACAAAAGAAAGAGTAAATCTTATAAAAAAGATAACTTTAGTTTTGGACAATTTTAAAAAATTAATTATTACTTCCCTAAAAACACTTTATCTACCTTTTTTCGACCTCTTAAAGGAAAAAGAATCAATAGATCTCTAAAAAAAGTTTATAATAAATAAAATATGCAGGGATATACTAAAAAAGACTCAGTAAAGTTGAATTAGAATGATAAAGCTTTCATACCGAATCATAGTAAAATACTAAAATGTCAAACAATCAGGCTGAATACTTTCTCTTTAGATTGTTTGAAATGATAAAAATAGTTTATATAGCGAATCAAACTGTTGAAATTGCGTTCATATACTATCATTTTATCTGCATTTAAATGAGATTTTTTGTAAAAAATTCTTATATTTAACAAATGTGCTAGCCATTATGTTTAATAGAATAGCTTCTGCCCAAGATTTATCCAACATTATATTTGTCTATGAGTAGCTGGGCTTTTCCTCTGAAATTGATCGACCTATAAATTTATAATTATTGCTAAATGAGATGCAAGCCTATCGCTTTGTTGATATCTTTAGAAATAATTTTATTATAAGCTTATTGACACCAGCTAAGTCATATAAAAAATACAAAGATCGAGCGTATACTAAAATTCCATGCTATAAGGTTGATAGTTCAGTCTATCTTACAATATAACAATTTTTCTTTAGTTTCATATTTTCATTTAGAGGTTTTAGCTCCAGAATTTATTGATAGCTAAGCTGTTTGCTACAAATTAGACGGACTTTCATAGGTTGATTGCTTAAAGATTCTATAAATTTAGTCATAGAGCCATCATGAGATAGTAATATCCGTGAGATAGAGTTAAGTACAGCTACATCTTAATCAAAGCTGTTTTACCTTTTGCCTGACAGGATATTTTAGATAAGACTTGAAACATTATACCAAATATTATAAATTAACAATCAAACAGTATATTCAATTTCAAGCCTAGCCGTATTTTACTTTTATTCTCTTCAAGACCTTCATTTTATTTTCCTAATTCTACTTCTGCCTATCTTTTTTCACCCCGCTAAGATTCGCTTACTTCTTCACCATATAGATGCTTCTTGCAGATTTTTTATTATTAAACTTATTCTTTACAAAGACTGACTTATCCTTATCTTTCCCCGTTGAATTATCTCTAGATTTAAGATTGAAAGTACAAACAGTATTCCTAGTTAATGAACCATTATCTTTTTATTTTTATCGTGAATTGATTCTCAATTTAGAAGACAATCTTATGAGTTATTTCGATGAGTTTTTTATTTTGATAGGAAGGGGTGAGATATGGGCAGATTAATATTTTTTATGCAGATGATTATTTCTTTGAGATGCAGAGTGCAAAGATTGTTTAATTAAGCTTGATAAACTATTTCTGAGCAGCGTATTGCATTAAGTAGAATTCCTCAAACTCATACTTTCCTTCTATTTCTGTTTAGATCTTAATATCTGTCGTTTCTGCATCGTCTTCAATTAAACTTAAGAATGAGCCTTGATGACAGACTGCTGGTATCTTTATACAGCGTATTTGCGGTTGTCATTAAGTGGTAAAATAACAGTGTGGATTGATGCATCCTAGACTAGGGTATCTTTGAATTATGACAAAAATTAGCATTAGAGCAACTGTTAGGCACTCCATCGCTTGTTAGGGTCATAATGAAATAAATTATTTAAAACCACCTTCACCTATTCGCATTATAGATCATCGTAATATTACTAAAGAGGCTTTTTTTACACCTCAATCAATCTTATAATTTATTTAGCTTTTTGAGTGTTCATTGAAGCTATCTATCTTTAAGTAGGCATACCCTTGAACTATAATAATTTTGTGATTTGATCGACTACATCCTCTCCAGGCAACAGGGTTCTCCGACTGTACAGTTAGTATATGAGGCAGCCGAGACTCCACATGTCACTTTTAATCCCATAATGATTACCTCCAAATATTATTTCAGGCGACCTATACCATCGCGTCGCTACAAATTAAGTCATGATGGCCTTTGTGAAAAATTATGACTTGAAAGTTCTAGAAAGGCCAAAGTCGCATATCTTGACCAGACAGTTAGAATTGATAAGTATGTTCGAAGGTTTTAAATCCCGATGGACAACTCCGGACGAATGAATATATTTGAGAGCACATGCCAGTTGATATACAATAAACTTTTTATGGGTTTGATCGAGCACTCTGTTTTTTATTGCCTTAAAAAGATCACTTTAAAGCGATTCGAACAATAAATATATGTCTTTTTTGTTGGTCGAATGCATTATATCCAATAACTTTACTACGTTATTGTGTTTAATCTGTTTCAGAATGCTTATCTATCGATAGGCCCTTTGAGCATCTGTTTCATTATCAAACGCTAAAAATATTTTTTTGAGGGCGTATATTTTATTAGTAGTCTTGCATCTGACTTTCCAGACATGGCCATATGCACCACTGCCTAGTTTTTTTATGATTTAGAATTTCGATATGAGGCTCTCTTATATAAAATCGTGTTAAGCTATTCTATCTTAATGAGTTTGGCTGTCTTACTGAGTACTCATCATATAGAAAATTGCCGATTATATTTGATTAAAATCGAAAATACCAAATATTTCTAAAGCTATAATATTTTTAATCTTTAATCGTTTATCAAAAATAAATAATTATGAAAGGATTAGTTTTTGAGAATATCTTTACCAATTTTCAATTTAAGGTGTATAAAATTAAAACTGGTATATAAATAGAAATTATAAAAAATATCAAATACAATATATTACTTATATGAACTTGAAATCATAAATATCTAAGTTTAGAAGCTAAATGCTCATAGGCCGATATGAATCTGCCATCGTAATGGG
>Ga0194115_10003054_pt1 | contig 19157 bp, 14 predicted proteins | sample TA2MahsurfametaG_3_FD_148656 | JGI IMG/M metagenome (GOLD analysis project Ga0194115, IMG submission 148656) | Freshwater microbial communities from Lake Tanganyika, Tanzania - TA2015002 Mahale S4 surface | ecosystem: Environmental > Aquatic > Freshwater > Lake | place: Tanzania: Lake... | reverse complement strand
CCCAAAAAAAATGATGTTTACTAGGGGACTTCATCGGATGTATGGGACTTCAACAATACGTAGTTGCTCCCTGCCCAAGTTGTCATTCTCTCCACAGTCGTCGTCGTCGGTGATAGATGGAGGTTATCATCATCGACGGCGGTTATTTTCTAATTCGTCGCCGTCGATGAATCCATCACAAGAAGACGTCGTCCCGACATCCTCCCCCATTCGTATCGCCATTGTAGGGAGTGGTCCTTCTGGATGTTATACAGCAAAATATTTATTACAAGCAACGACAACAACTACAACCACCACCCCCAAGAAGGTGCCGATAGATACACATATTGATATCATCGAACGTTTACCGACCGCCTATGGTTTAGTTCGGAATGGTGTAGCACCAGATCATCCAGAAGTGAAGAATGTACAACATGAATTCGATACGATGATCGAAAAGAATAACAAGGACAAGATTCAATTTTATGGCAATGTCAACGTCGGGGAAGATATTTCCTTACAGGAATTGAGAGAACGATATGATATGGTCGTATTATGTTATGGATGTGAATCGGATCGTTCCTTACAACATTTAATTGTCGGTGAGAAGAAAAATCTTCGAGGGATATTCAGTGCTCGAGAATTTGTTGCATGGTATAATGGACATGTTGACTATGATTGGGTCGGACCGATTGTACAAGAATCTTTATCATCAGGTATCCAAAATATTGTCGTTGTCGGTCATGGGAATGTGGCTTTAGATTGTGCACGAATATTAGCGAAGACACGAGAAGAATTAATTCCAACCGATTTGACGACCCGTGCTTTGAATATCTTACATCCTCCCACTAACAATGATGCATCAACATCCACCAACCCTATACAACGGAATGTTTCTGTCGTTGGTCGACGTGGGCATATTCAGGGTGCGTTTACAATCAAGGAATTACGTGAATTGACGAAATTACCACAAACGAAGTTCATCGTCCGACAAGACGAATTAGAAATGGGAAAGTCGACAGCAGCCTCCCAAGAAGAACTTGAAAAGAATCGACCAAGGACACGAATTGATACATTATTGACTGAAGCAGCAGCAGCAACGGGTGGGAGTGGACAAAACAATCGTCAGGTAGAATTACGATTCCTGTTAAATCCGATTCGTTTTGAAGCAAATCCCGACAATCCTACCGAGTTGGGGAGTGTGATATGTGAACGTACGAAATTAATGGGCGATGTAGGAAGACAGGAAGCCATTGGGACAGGTGAGGAGGAGATACTCCCAGCACAATTAGCATTGATTAGTATCGGATATAAGGGTGTGGCGATTCAGGGAATTGAATCCTCATGGTTTGATGAATCTCGAGGGATCTTAAAGAATCAACATGGCCTGGTGACACCGGCGACTGCAGAATTAGGTGGTCTCTATACAGCCGGTTGGTTAAAGCGTGGCCCATCTGGAATTATTGGAACCAATATCCCCGATGCGAAGGATACGGTAGCTACGATGCTTCATGATATCGCCCAAAAGAGAATCCCTCTCAAGGATTCCTCCTCGACATCATCTTCTTCTTCGTCGTCGCTGAAAGACTTGTTGGATGAACGAGGGATACAATATGTCGATTGGGAAGCCTATCAACGGATAGATCAAGAAGAGATGAACCCTGATAGGAAACGTCATCCTGATCAACCACGAGAAAAGATTACGATATCCGAAGACCTTCTCAAGATTGCAAGATCGGAAAAATAAAGAGTAATACCCCGACAACTAAAACACACAAACATCAACAGTTTCTTCTCGAGCCCTAATTTACCCTTTCAAAAAAAGACTAGCCAATCACATTTACCCAGTAATCCGCAGTTACCTCTTTTTTCTTTACCATCTGGGAGTCGATTCAAACAGACAAACAATGGGGAAAAAATATAGTTTTTCCACCCGCTTTATTGCAAGGAATCTTCCAAGAACGAATATTCAAAGCGAAAGTCTTGTTTGATACGGGTACACCATCCTGTCTCATAATCAAAGTAGACATATGTCCCCTGTTCATATTCTTCCGTCGTTACCTTGGGTTCTTCATGTCGTTGAAACCACGTAAGGTACTGCTTATGGAAACGCCACGATTGTTTCTTCAATTCTCGTGCTGCCAAATATTGTTGATAGGTACCCTGAGCATAATAAAAGATGAAAAAGAGTGCATCCGTTCCCAACTTTTCAAAGATTTGTGGATTATCAAAGATACTGGATGGTGTCGATGGATAACTGGCGGGGGATGGATAAGGATTTTGCGGCGTATATTGACGGGATCGTTCATTATCGGCAGCCTTTGGCATAGTCGCGAAGGATTCATTCAATGCCGTAAGGTAGTTGGATCCATCCGAAGATGCCGTAACAGTGCCGCCAGTCACACTTGAAACATCCAGAGTAAGACCACCAAGTCCTTGCAACAAATCGAGACCAACAACACCACTAGACCCAGAGGAGGAAACCTTCGCTTGAGCATCGGCCTGGGCTGCTTGAGCCGCAGCTTGGAGCTGTTGTTGCCGCTTGAGTGCTTCTTGCTGCGCTTGGGCTTGCGCCTGTGCTTGCTGCTGCTGTTGTTGCTGCTGTTGCTGTCGGAGAGCTTCCTGTTGTTGCTGCTGCTGTTGCTGTTGAAGAGCCATCTGCTTCGCCGCAGCTTCCTGGAGTTGCTGTTGTTGTTGTTGCTGCCGAAGAGCTTCCTGTTGTTGACGTAACTGAGCCTGAGCCTGAGCCTCCTGTTGCTGACGCAGCAATTGCTGCTGTTGCTGGGCCGCTTGCAGCTGTTGTTGTCGCAACTGCTCCGCCTAGAGGTAGGAAATGTGGTGAGAATACAATTGCTATGATACGCAGCGGTGGCCACATCCCCAAAGGGGATAATTCGAACATATGATATGCTTACCAACTGTCGTTCCTTTTCCTGTTGTTCCGTTTCTCGTTTCAGAATAGCTGCCATACTTGCTCCAGGTACTGGTGGTGGTGGTGCAGGTCGGGCCGCAGGAATCGTCGTCGGGACTGGTTCAAGTTTTTTCGGTGTTCGTTCTTCTTCTCCCTCTCCACCCTTTTTAGACGAAGTCGATGTCACCCTCGCTCTTCCAATCGTCAAGGGAATAACACTGCTTACAACCTTCTTGGACTTTTTGTTTTCCTTACTATCCTTTGTACTATGACTGGCATTATCCGCCTCCTTGACCGCAGGCGGCGTTGCCTGTGTCACTCGATCCACGTTCACTACATCGAGTTCATCCAGACCCAGGGCTTCATAAAAGAAATCTTCATCGTAGGCTTGGACATAGTCTTCATCGTCGTAACTGTCAATGTAATACTCGAGATCATCCTTCAAAGGGTCGACAATGTCTACATCCAATACATCATTGTTTACCAGACGAATGATGCCTTCCAGCTTGGAGATGTGATACTTGTGTTGAGCGATGAAAAAGATGAAATCATCAATGAGATGCTTGTTTGTCTTTTTACCCTTGCCCGACGAAAGCTTCTCTACTTCGACTTCAGCCTCATCGACGAGACCAGAGAGTCTTTCAATAATGTCACCAATCCATGACGTTGTTTCATACTTTGCTTGCTCTTCCGGACTTAATCGTTCTTGCCTGGCCAGACCCTCCTTACTGTATGTTTTCGTCTTGGTCTCCTTTTCACAAATCTTGAATTGTTCCATCTTTGTTTCGATCAATCGTCTTGCTTCGAATAGGGGTTCCTTATCCTTAACTTCCGTCCCTCCTATCCACGCCTTGATTTGATCACGTAAACGTTGAAGTTTCTTAATTTCCTTCTTTAAATCACCTTCATATTTTTCCTTTTGATTTGGTTGTTCCGCACTGTATACCTTTTCCCAAACTTCATCAAAAATTTCAACTCCCTCATCGACCTTTTTCATTACCCGATCAATTTCGGCTATTAATAATAATATTCACACACACGGAAAATCCCAATCAACAGGAGTCATTAATCAACAGAGCGAAACACCAAACAATGAAAATGATATAGGAAGAAGATAAGACAAGTATGAGATCACCGTGCATCTTGTTTGTATGGGTCATTTATTTTTTGTCGCCCTCGTACTCCTGGACTCTCCTCTGTTCCGATTGCCACCGTCAACCAAAGATCGGACAGCAGTAGGAACCAAACGAAAAAAATCCCCACATCTTGTGACTTTTGTATGCATTCGTATTTGTATGAAATCTAATCATGGCACTTACTTTGAAGTTTCCGTGCGGTCGACATGATGATCAAAGTAGGATAACAAAATTAACTACCCTAAAAAAACCCTCACGTAAAATTTGTCGATCAAAGGGTCAATCCTATTGATGCCAAGTCTCGGTATTGTTTTTGGAACACCACCCACTCAGCAATCGAAGCAATTACGCAAAGAGAGAGACGATGCCTTTCGACGAGAAAAAGTGTATATCAGAGAGAGGTTATCTGAGAGACTGTGAAGAGAGTATGGCTAAGGTTTTTTTGCCAATCTCTCGAGATCAAGGCAAAAACAGACGGGGGAGGGGACACACAAGTGCTGCCGATATAGCGGGGATGTCTAGGAAATTCGTGGGCGAAAAGATAGGACTGGAATGGGGGAAGCCACGAGAGAGAAGGCAGCCGATACCCCGGATGTGGAGGTAATGCGAGCTGCGAAGTGTGTTCTTCATTGCGGCCCATCAAGCGGGATAGACGGAAGGACGAGAGACTAAAAAGTCGAATGGGTCATCTCATCGAGTTGCCGTACCGAGGTCTTGCATCATTGCTTCCCTTCACTAGCGAGTAACATACCGGTATCGTTTCGATGAATAGATATTTGCATACGGCTCATTGGGAAAGGGCATAGCACTAACGCGCACACTTCCAACAACGTTCTATTGTGGTGTGTCAACTATCCTACCATTTTTTTAAAACTATACCTCAAAATGTTCGACACCCGACGTCTCCCCCCCATTCATCATCATCAGCCCAGGATTACCCACACCACCAGGACCAATGCCACTACTGCTCCCACCGACACCAATATTCCCACCCATCATCATACCAACATGATGATCCTCCTTCTTCATTAGGAGGTGATGATGGTGATGATGATGATTACTATTGTTGTGAGTACTCATGTTGTGATGCTGTTGGTGATGACTGTTCAGGTGATGATGAGAAGATGAATGATGATGAAGATGGGTCCCATCGACGACTACGTCGACTGGTTCTCCTTCGTCCTCTTCGTCATCATCATCCCCACCATCATCCTTTCGTTGATCGGCTGCTAACAATAGGGAAATATGATCTGTCCCATCTGTCGCAGCAGCAGCGACTGCGGCCGCCGATGCTACCGCATCTGCTAGAGAAGGATCGCCCAGAGTCTCTTGCGCCACCGCTGCTGCAATGGCTGAATCCCAACTTTGTTTCCATTGTGTCAATAGGAATATGGATCGACTTAATGACGAAAATGCCTTGTCATACAAGACATTGATATCCTCACTCGAAGCGACACCACCCCCCACAACACCAGCAGCCGCATTCGCAGCCAATTCACCTCCCCCATTCATGACAGAGTTTATGGAATGATGATGTTGTTGATGATGATGATGATGTAGAGTGCTATCATGGTGTCCAGAATCGTCATCCACAGGACCGACGACTCCAGCGAGCAGCCCATTGGTGGCTTCAATAGTTACGTTAGCAACTTCTTCAACCGATAGGAGGTTACCATTGCCATTGGTGGTGGTAGTCGTCGTGCCAGAAGTGGGCGGGAGTTGTGATGATGAGGAAGACGAGGTCGTCGCCGTCGTGGAAGTCGAAATTGCATGGACCAAACGATGTGTATCAGTCGATGCCTCATGGACGGCAGCTGTCAAATCAGGACCAATTTCATCAAAGGAATATCCATCACGTGTCGTTTTCGTCGATGTACCGTATTGTCCATTTAAAATGATAGCATCCGATGCCAAATCAATACTCATCCCGTTCACCTTCATTTTCTTTTGTCCTGGTCCTACTGCATACAAGACAGGACTTTGGACCATTCCATCCGATTGACGTTTCCTTTGTGTCCGTCGTTTTTCATTGAGATTTCGTTGACATGTAAAGCATAGACCAGATCTCAAGTAAAGTGAAATGGGTTCATTGGGTTCACTATCGTATAGACAGACGGGGACACCCACTTTGGTACATTCGGGGACCGTACATTTTTGTTTCCCCGCTCCATTGGGTATACTAATATGAGGATTCGTAGCTGCGATGTGATAGTCTTGTTCATTGGGGATAATGGAATAATCAATGATAATGTAACGTTTCTTCTTCAGACGGACCATCACTTGGCCGTCATGTACCCCCTCAATCCCCTCCTGTCGGTGGTAGATATTCCCATTTGCACGTCCAAGACGTGTTTCGACATCGTCATGGAATTCCTCCATAGGAAGGAGGACTTGAACCTCGGAACCCATTTCCATTGAGTATTTTTTCGACTTTATGAGATAATCTTCGCCTGTGCGTATGTATTTGCGTTCTACGGAGTTATTTCTGTTTCCTCAATTTGTCGCAGGCTGCTATTGTGATAACCGGTTAGTTTAGTCAAACAAGCGTATCATCCCGATTTGTGTTTGACCGAGATAATCAAAAAAGGAATCAAGAGAGCAGAAAGGAAAGGATCAACGGATGAGTAACATGACCGATCGAAAACCAAATCAATCGTTCATTTTAACTTCGCGCTCTCCCACAAAGACTTTCCGAAACGCAGCAAATTATGGCATTCTCATTGATTGAGGGAAAGTCCAATGAACGAAGAAGAGGAGGAAGACGAAGGTCAAAGGATCCAGACACCAGAATGTAGGTTCACAACGAATCCTATACCCTTCGTCAGAAGGTTTCAATTTGACCACGGAGCGCTGACAGACGTAAGTCGTTGCAACGATGTCCATTCAGTGAAATCCTCCTTTCTTCTTCCTTTTCATGAAATCGAAGACAATGAACGAAACTCTGTTGTGCCTATGGAGTCAAAAGACTTACTTGCTGGAAGAAATGTCGGAAGAGGATACCAGGAATATAGGTAAAATTCACCGATGCACGCTACAAACTACAAAACAACGACCCCAAAAAACCTTCAAAAAACGAAGGAAGACACCGACAGGTGACAGTAAAGTGTATGCCATCGTATATTCACGCGGTGGCGTGCGGTGGATGTTGCGATGCGCGAAGCCGCGCGACTTGTTCTCCGTCCTTCTGCCGATACAGTTTACTGTAAATAACGTCGTTTCATTGCATCATATCACACAGAACTAATACATAGGTATGCCATATAGCCATTTTCGGTTATGTCATACATACTTTCGTGAACCTGCCGATTACTGTTCGGATGAATCCATACACGAATTCCAACGACTGAGAATTCTCTGTATTGGCAGTGGCCCCCACACGACCCCGTGACCGTTGTCCGGTGTACGCCATTTTACTATGCCGTCATTTTGTCCTCACCGGACGACCGACAACACCATAAACGACAGCGCAGTTGTTACCTGTAAGTTACCGATACGACGAGTATCGGTATCGGTATCGATATCGTAGGTTTTTTGCAATACTGTACATTGCCATTACTGGGAAACAGGAGGGATAGACTTTGCGGTATAGAACTCGTTTCAGTCTTTATCCAAGCCAATCCTACGTCGGACAACTACTTATCCTAGAGTTTGTTGACTTTCTTTCTGGGTTACCTTCCAACTACCCAGTTACTTTCAGTCGTGTGTCACAGTGCCTTGAAAGCCAGGATACCGGTATTGAACCGAAGATAGACACGAAATAAAGGCGCGGGCTGGATCATCCCTTCTTGACAAAGGACGCGAGAGGATCATCACTCTATCTATCTATCGACGAAACTTAACTCTAACGATGGCAGATCCAGCTACGATTATTCTGAAAAAGACGGTACCTGCCGATCTTGTCAAGGTACGAATATAGATGGAATGGAATCGAAGGAGGGACTCGTGGCTATCCAAGTGTCCACCATCATCATCGGGTACCTACGATTTTTTCATGGACATGTTGTCGTTGTTTTGTCCCTTGTGACTTATCCCCCAACTTCTTCATCTTGACCGTGTACTTTTTTTCCCTCCATCAAAATACTTTTGTAGACTAAAGCATCTTTGGAACAGATTTCAAGTACAGCCTTGAAACAACAAACAGCACTTCAATGTTTACCCTTTTCGATCATTTCATTACCAGACTCGGACGGCGAATATGATCCCTTTGCGGAGAAACCCTTTCTCCTATCATCGTACAATCAGATATCACCGAATGAATATTTGTCACCCCATACGCACAAAATCTTTACAGTCGACCCCCAACGAAGGACGAAGACGATTTCCATTTCATCCAATCCCCGTCCATTACCGACAGAAGAATATGATCGAGAACTCAAGATCTTTGAACAGGCGACGAATGAAGTTTGGAATGTCTATACGCAATTGTATTATGGAGGAGATGCAGTCGGTAGTGCCTATTTCCGACGAAGCAGTAATCCTACAGGCACTGGTGGTAGTAGTAGTACGTCGGGTGGTGGTGTTGCTGCTGCGAAAACAGCTGGAAAGTCGTCCGACTTGTATTCGATAGAAGGGATGTTTGGAATCCAGAAACGGAGTGAGGATGATGATGGTATCGGTGGATGGGATAGTGTCCATCTTATACAAGTGGATGAACCAAATCCTACAACTGGGACTTGTCAATATCGGATCCAATCGGCGGTCAGTTTGTCGATACGTCCCATATCGGGGACCGTCATTAGTTCAACATGGCAGAAGGATACCGTCAAGACTCTCAAGGTCCAAGCCTTATCTATCTCGGCAAGTCATTTGGAAAATTTAGGTAAATTGATTGAAGAGGTGGAATTTGGATTCCGATCAAAGGTAGAACGGATTGATGTCCCCCAATCGTTGGATATAATTGAATCGATGTATCAAGTCAATGCTTCCGATGCGATGAAATATTCTGATGCCTCCGCCGCGGTTGCTAAGGTAGCCGGTTCGACGACTGGAATGTCAGTCGGATCGACGATTATTGAAGATATCGCATCAGAGGCACAAAAGAAAAAGGCAGAAGGGAATGAGTTCTTAGATCGGATGAAGGCACAACAGGATGCGAAGGAGGCCCAAATGGTGGAACAAAATAAGGAAGCAGAGGGACGTCTTTCCAATACGAAATCTCTTCTCAAACCTACTACCGGAACGACAGATAATGGTGTATCCGTACCACCTCTTTCGTCGTCATCTGCCATGAATAGTCCCACACCAGAATTTCTCGACTTTCGAAACAAACTCAAGAAGCCAGCCGGAGTGTAATTATGAAATAACGTAGGTCTTTTTTTCTCCTCTGCGGTTCCATTCTCCTTCTAGCCGACTAAGATTTTGCACCAAAAGAGTCAGAGAAATATATTGATAGCCACCTCGGAGGCCTACCACGAGGTGAAAGACAACGATTGAAGGGTCCAAGTCGTGCAAACGGACTACTGCGCGTACAGTCACCAGTTGCAGTTTACAAAGTAACAGAAATTTTAGAAGGACGAGCTACATTAACAACTGAAAGTGACTTGTCTGGTTGTTTGGTATGGAAAGATGGATAGTTCGACCTGAGGGAGACGCCGTACGGATGGCTCCCATTTAACGCAAGGAACTGTATTGGAGGGGTCGGCCTTTGTTTTGTGACACAATCCACCAGTCTCGGAACTGTTCAAAGGTAATTGTTCCACCCATGTTCGGATTAATTTGTGAGAAAGCCTTGAAGGTATATGCGTCATCGAATTCCAGTCCAAGCTCGTAGAGGAGCTCCGCAAATTGGTCCAGGTTGATGAAGTTGTCGTGATCGCTATCGTACATATCGAAGTGAGCCCACAAGAAGGACTCGTCGGTAAGGCTTGACTTCATCTTGTCCAAGTTGTACGCAGCGTAGGCTCCAGAAAAGACCGCAACCAAACCATAAAACATGAGAGCCGCGCCAGAAATGTCAGCATAAGAATGATCAATGGTCAAGCTCATGCTTCCCACAAAGAGATAAAGCAGACCACGTCCCCAGAGGAGTCTGAAGAGGTTCAAGTACCGAGTGATGACGGCCCGAGCCCTTGCTCGACAACCCGTTGGAGCCCGAGTACCAACGATGACTCGCCCTTCCAAGATGAAAATCAATAATCCTAGGACGATGGTATGGAAAGCACAGATGAAGGTAGACAATTTCCAATACTTGGCATCGGTGATCAATGGGAACAGAGTGGTGATAATTACGGTCAACGCGAGCAAGATCGCTGGGAATCTGATGAAGGGAGGGCCCTCTTCTGCTGCGAACTTCCACCGCATCAAGTGCCCGTTTGCAAAACCGTTCATAGTCAAGTATTGGCCCTTCCTGGTGATGGTAAAAGCGGAGTCGATTGCGGTATAGTCTTCCGAGCCTTGGTTCTTGAAGGGTTCTGTGTACTCTGTTCTGTAGGTTCCAGTGTCGTTGTCGCCGTATGTGTCGCTCTTTGGGACGTCCAAGACGCTGCTATTGCCTGGCAATTTTGCCGGAAGACCGGACTTTGGGGAAGCTCGGTTCGCAGATGTGGCAGCTGCCGTTCCGGCTTCAACATCTCCAGTACTGGATCTCTTCGTAGTTTCCGTTGATTGCGCAGCAGCCCTTGGAGTGGAAGGCATGACAGGAGCTTTATACTGAAAATTGGACTGAGGTGTGGCCGCGGGAGTGGCCTTTTTTGTAAAGATTCCCATGTTCACAAGATATGGTTTGATGCCCAAGTAGCTTCCTTCGTCCTCGAACTATCGTCGAACCACAAGAAGACAAAACTGTGATTCTTCGCCGGCTCAGTCTCGTCTCCTGGACGAATGCAAGTTGATTTAGTGGAGAACTTCAGTTTCGACGAAGCCTTTCACTTTCATTTTCGCTTCAGATAAAATCGCCAACCATGAGATGATCCTTTGTTCCCAACGCATGAGCGCCAGCCTGTCCAAACGGCTAAATTCTGTTGTTAAATAATTTATCGTCCAACGACAGTGGTACCGTATGTATTCATACATTGCCGTTGAAATCGCCCACGTCCGATATTTCTATGTATACTGTATCAGGAGTTGGTCTGTCCATCTATCCCTTCATGTGACGCGTGTGAATCTTCTCGCATCCACATGTCATACATACGCCCGTCTCATTTGTTCTGGCGGGAGGGTAGCGTGTACGCCCATGAACTACCGTATCCCTCTCTCCGTTGCTGTCACATTCTTGACACCACGACCCATAGCCTCATCTAGTTCGTAGAATAGATCCAGAAGTAGACAGATCCTATTTTTCACCATCTCCACTTTGCTGAAAGTTTGTTTCTCTGCAGAAGAGAAAGTTCCCCAGTCCCAGCACTCCTTTCGTTTTTCCTTTATACATCAATATTTGTTCCGCACATCGAAATGACTCCGCGACATACAATACGGAAAGTTCTGATCGCTTCGCTGATAATTTGTTCAAAAGTACAATCCTTTACCCCATCCATCACCACGACGACTGCGATTGCCGGGGTGTCTCGATCATGCAACAAAAGTCCTCGGATATGCCATCATCTCCTCCGGACGTCGACACATCTTTGCAGTACTAGCAGCAGCAGCAGTCCGGTAGTCATTCGGCAGGTCGAGGAGGGAGAGGAGCGATCTCGTTTCATGTATATGACCTCTGAACAAGATCAAATTTTGAAAACAAAGGGAGAATACGAACAAAGTCTCATGCAGACACCTAGACCACTTAAGCCCATCAAGATTCGAGGAACGAAGGGTGGTTTCGGAGACCAGGGAGGCAGTAGTGGTGGATTTGGTGGTGGGACGAAGAAGAAGCCTTTGAAAAAAGGAGGCAGCAGTAATCCTCCCTCGACGAATACCGTCAGCAAAAGCCCTTTCGAACAGAAGTCAGCTCTACAGCCTCTCGCAACGGCGCTTCAAACGGATGGGGTAATTCGCATCGACAATGTCTTATCCGATTCGTCAGCTGATGCATTAAGGGAGTACTTGATCGATCTCCGAGCTAGAGGGACAGAAGATGTTGAAAGTGGAAAAATCAAGGATAGTCAAGAACGATTTGCTGATGTATTATTGAATCAAAATCGATGTGATCTCAAGATCCCCCTGGGGCCATCTCCGGTCAATACTGCACTTCATGAACTTTTGGCGAAAGAAGAGTCATCAATTGTGCGGGATCTTATGGAATATGTTTTTGAATCCTATGGCGGCATCGGTAAGGATGCTGAACTTTGGGAATTGAATTGCTTTATGAGTAATTCCGGTGCTAGACGGCAGCTGGTCCATGCGGATGTGGTGTCGTTGGAACCTGTAGTCGGCTTAATGAATGAACAAGAACCAATCGTATTGACGTGCTTTGTGGCATTGCAAGATATCGATGCTACGATGGGACCCACCGTATGGATGCCAGGGACGCACACTCTTCACGCTCACAATCAATTCTTTGAAACTAAAAAGGATGGAACGTCTACGCCTACCTCATCATATAGTCCGAAGGATACCATCCTCCAATCAAGTAAATCCGTCCTGGGAACCATTCCGAAGGGGGCATGTGTCCTTTTTGATCCACGAGTGTTACATTGTGCGGGGGCCAATACATGCTCTGACCATGACAAGACCCGAGCTCTGTTCTACGTGAGTTTCAAAAATCCCAAGATTGATAACCCAGGCTGTCCATCGACGAGTGGATACGGTGTAGCTACAGCAGAAATTACAATGGATGATTTAGTCCATGATCTACGAGCAGAAAAGTCAGGACAGCCGACCAAAAGAATGCAGTTAATTTCATGCTTTCCATAAGTGGCGGAGGCCGTACTTTACTAGACATGTCTGTCTATACATCTTTGGGCTTTTCCCGGTAATAACTCCTACGGGTAAGCGTCATCACATGATTTTGCTCCGATGTTTTCGACTACAGTTGTTCCACTGAAGCGGTAGAGCTGGCATTGATGGGTACCTGACGTTAACGCATTGATGCGTACATGAGCCTCGATGAATCCATGAGCCCTTTCATGACACTCAAAACCGTAGACAGCGTATACACCATAACTTGGTCGTTGATAGCAACGGCACGCATCTCAACGAGTCGCCACGTGTCGGTATGTCAATTGAACTTCAACCAGCGGTCATTTGGTGACGGGTATTCCGACTAGAGAGGATCGATTTCGCATGTTTCCCTATAACTCTTGAAACCTTTCGGCATCTGCTGCTGGTCCTTTTATGACGAGGAAGAACCAGTTGCGTAGGCAGATGCAGGTGTTTCATCACTCCCATCCGCACAATCCTTGACACCGTCGCCGACGCGGGATGAGAAGATAACTTGAGTCCGATCACTCTTACAGGGGAACATTTTTTGATGGACATGTAGATGGGAACATGCTGATGTCCATGATTCATCAATCCCATCAGGACAATCACAATAATCATCATTTTCAAATCCAATCGTCCCATCAGCACATAGGACTCGTCGTTGACGGGGAGAATGTTTCCCCCGCATCGCGGTAGCGAAATTATGCCTATTCTCTTCGACACGTTGCCATAAATGTGTCGCAGCCTGTTGGACCTGATGATGATAATCTACCTGGACCCAAGAGAGAGGTAATAATGAAAATGATAAGGATGCCATGACAACGGCCGCCAAGATACCGGATAGACAGGTACCGGCACACTTCCCCCAAAACAGCCGTCGTTTGTTCCTTCTCATTTTATGATTTCCCTTTATTCTTTTTCCAGACGAAATTGGGGGTGGGGGCGGCACATTGATACTACTAGTCGTAGAAGGTGTTGCTGTAGAAGTGGTGACGGCTGTCGATACGCTGGGGGTAGTTGTAGAGGAGGGCATTGGCCGATGAGTCTGTGGTGCTGTGAATGGAAGGACATCACTAGGAGTTCTCCTCAGGCGAAGCCTGGAATCATCACCAAACATACGGGGTGTATTCTGATAGATTGAAAGCCCCCCTATCGATGGATAGAGCTTTAGTGTAGTATTAGCAAGACTTTTGCTAGTCAGATACGGAATAATTGATCGACAACTTTGATATTTGGGTGGTGTCTCGTGGCAGTGAAGTTTTTGACCATGTCCCGACCGCGAGCATGGGGGGGGGACGTATCGAATGTTTAAGATACGGTAATATGTGTGCGTTAGCTACCGTTAAAAAAGTATGCTTCCGTTGGAAGTCGGATTGAAACTAGGACAGTACCAATTTCAATCGAACAAAATCTTGCAGGTGACTTTGATGCTTTGACGGCGAAGATACCCTACTAAATGTAAACTGTAAGAGAAAGAATCAGGTATGCCACCCATCGAACCGATACCTTGCCATTGAATCCAGTATCGGAGTAATTGAGGTCAAAAAATATTAATGTCAAGGTATGATAGCCTTCCTATTCTAGCCCTGCTCATGATGATTCGTTTCACGATTAGTCTTGGATCGAAGATCCCGATTATATTTGATTCCTCCAACATATGGCATCGAAGTATCCAATACCATCCTGAACAACCAGCCCGTATTCAGGCATGTGTCAAGAAACTCCAACATATATCAGGCATTCAATTAATAGATGTTACTCCAGCTCCATCGACACAGACATATGTCGATAATGTCCGTCGGATACCATTCTCGGAAGAACAATTGAATTATGCAAGACAAATCTTATTGAAAACACATGATCCCAAATTGATACAGAACTTAGAGACGAGATGTCGAGAATCTAGAAGACGTCGAGTAGAAGAGGGAAGGAATCCTTTAGGATTTGTTGGGAATATTGATGATGATACCTACGCCACAACCGAATCCTTCGATGTTTGTTTACGTGCGACGGCCTCCTGGATTCAAGTCATCGATTCTGTCATGGATCATAATGATAATGATGAAAACAAGGATCCTTCTCAGTCAGTAACAGCCGCCGCCATGGCTTTGACGAGACCACCTGGACATCATGCTACCTATGACATGTCGAACGGTTTTTGTTTAGTGAACTTTGCTGCCGCAGCTGCTATTCATGCTATGGAAAAAGATCAAGATTTGAAGATTTCGATCTTTGATTGGGATGTTCACTACGGTCAAGGCGTCGCTGATATTCTTGGAAAATATGAAAGATCACGATACGTATCTATTCATCAAACACCTGCCTTCCCATACATGGGTGGGAAATTTGCAATTACAGGCGTACATAAGAATATTATGACGGTACCGATCATTGCCGATATGACATGGAGTTTGGGATACAGTGAAAAATTTAGGAAACATGTATTGCCCTTTCTCATATCGACGGAATGGCAACCAGATTTGGTACTGATCTGTGCTGGCTTTGATGCACTGGATAGTGATGAATTAGCCAGTGTCAGTCTTGTAGCTCGGGATTATGGAGAAATGATTGGGGAATTGAAACGTCATCTCAAGACGGAGAGTCCCCATCGAAAAGTTCCTATTGCGTTAGGTCTAGAGGGGGGATATCAACTAAGTGAAATGGCAGGTGGTGGTAATCTCGCTGATGCTGTGGAATCGACAATACGAGCCTTGCTGATGGAAGACGATGAAGGCACGGATACCGCTGACGACGTGGTGCCAGACGTGTCATCCTCTGAGCTGTAGGGAATAGTGTACTAGATTGCAGTAATGGCCAAGTGCGACGAAATGAAAGAGAAATCGAACAAGTCTAGAGTCTAGGGTTGGTGTGCCTTTATCATTTCATTCCAGCCAGATGTCATTCCAAGCTTTATTCGTACGAGTCACGGGACGATTCGCGCGACCTCCTCCCACATCCCACAACCGACAGCCATTGGCTGGGCCGTAGCTAATAGCGTACCATGTGTATCCATACATACGAGGATAGGAAGGGCGAATGTGAATGTACTTGAAGTGGCCTGTGACCAAGTCTCGTCGGAATCCTTTGCGTGTGGTGTTCTACTAGGACAGGTTACGTCGGCAGAGACGGCTCCTTTTTTTTGGGAGACATGTTCTGTTCTTTTGGCCTTTCCGTTTTGTTCATGAACATTGTGATCCTTCTTCAAAACATTGAAGCACTTTTGCAAGAGCCTATGCCCTAGTACAGCAGCGGTAGTGGTCACACGGCATCGACATTCCGAGTCCTCATCATGAAATTACAGTTATTTCGGGACTTGATAGTCCTTCTATATCTTTCCCCAGTCCAGGCATTGGTTCCACATAGCCAATACAAACCCAAACAGGAACCGCAAAGACTAGGAGTTATAAGACCAAGACAAGGCTATTCCGTAGCGGCTCATCAGTGGAAATCAAATGGTTGGATCACCGGCAGTGATAGTGCTGGTACCGCTACCCGAAGATACTTATCTATCAACGAGAATGATGACGACGAAATCTTTTTACAATGTGATCTTCAGGGACGTCGTCTTGGGTCTAGTAGGAGTACGATGTTGATGGATTCGAATGACAAGAATATGAAAAGCAAGTTAGGAGGAAGAAATGCAACATCGTCATCATCAGCCTCCTCCTCCTTTTTGGATGATTTGACACCACCACCCTTTAACTTTGCAAGAGATTCAATTTTATTTAGTGAAAATCCGGCTACACGAAGGAATAATGCTATGACACAACTATGGAATCTATGTCAACAATACTTACCATCGATTATGACAGGAGTATGGCCCTGGAGGGATGTATCTCATATGGAACATAATCCATTTGGTGCATTATATAATATGTTCCTTGTACGGATTCCGACAATTGGGATTGGTCTCGTCTACCTACATAATTTATGGGAAGGTCATGGTCTAATTGTCGATTTCGGTCAAGGAGCATTCGAAATGAGTCCCTTTGTCGTCCTATCCGTACTAGCACTTATTTTGGCATGATAGATGAGGGGAGAGAAAAAACAAAAACAAACAAAAGATTGCCGTCGAGACACCTTACCAACGATTGGGACAACAGTTTTTCATCAGGATATTTTTTGTCCCACCCCTCCTTCTCAGGGCCATCCAAGAGGATTCCATACTACGAGCAAGATTTGGATCGTCGATTCGTTGTGACTTCCGCTCGAGAGCCATACATGCACTTGCTGATACAGATGGATTCATTCATCAAAGATGGTCTAATAAAAGTCATTATCATCCTCTGATGCACCACTTTGTTGTTGTTCGAGATTTTTTTGGATTAGTTTCTTTTTCAGTCGTGATCGATTCTTTGATTTTTGTTTTTGTTTCTTATCAATCGTCTTTTGAATCTTTTGACTAACCTTGGATTGATTCCCATTGAGGTATTCATCTAATTTTTCAGCCATCCGTTTTCTAGCAATCTTTCGATTTTGTTGAAGTGATCGTGTCTCTTGACATTCGACACGTAATTGTGTCGGTTCATGAATCAATACAACACGATTACTTGTTTTGTTAATCTTTTGCCCACCAGGTCCTGATCCTCGGACGAAGGTTTCAGTTAATTCATCTTCAATCAACTCAACTGTTCTCGTGGCAGTATTCGTACTCGAGGTGAGAGAGCGGAGTGGATTATCGCCGTCTCCTTCTGCTTGATTCGGTCGACTTTTACTTTTCGTCCGATCCATCATTGCGACGATTTCAGTCAACAAAAGACCACGAAGTTCCATATTCGGTAGGACAGATACCAACTCGGATAATTCATCTAATGCGTAGTAGTCGCTTTGGGGGATTAAGTCTGGGGTCAAACTTTGCATCGTAAACGTAGCGTCATTACGGACAGTTCGAAATAAATCCAATGCCTGCTGAACGTAACGTTCTACCTCTGACTTGGTCGACATCGTCGAATCTTGTTGGGCTTGAAGTAAGTCCGATGAAAGGTCCTGCAATCGATCGTAGAGTTCATTGCCCAAAATACGTTGGATTCGATCTGCTACTATCTTTTGTCGCTCTTCATTCCATGCACGTATCCGATCACGTTCCTCCTTCCATTGATCATAGGTTTCCATAATTTGATAGATTCCAGGACTGTTGAATACCAAATCTAATCGAGCATTCCTATCCCAGACAATCCGTTCCTTGTATTTGACTGCAACGATTCTATGTTCTGGTAAGGCCTTGATAAGCATCGTTTCCTTCCCCTTCACACTATTATTTGGAGCATCGACGGGAGATTCCACAATCTGATCTTCGACACGATCATAGTGTAAGATGGAAAAATCTTGTGCCGGTAATAAATAATCCCATTCAATCCGTCGGAGGACTTCTCCGACGGGGATCAACTTTTCTTTATTACTACCTTGATCCTCACCCCTCTCGATGTCCTCTTTATTCCGGAAGTTTGTGTTGGTACGACTACTACCCGTAGCAAAAAGTCGTTCATAGGCAGGACTGGAAACATCTTGCAATTTAGTCAATCTGGCTTCTACACCCCGAATCCCTCGGCCCAAGAGAGCTGCTAGTTCGGCTAGAGATAATCTTTTGTTCTCCCACAATAGATGATCCTGTTCCAGGTTCCATTCACGATACAAATTGGCCATAGGAGGTGGGAGTGATGGTTGTAGGGCGTCCCTGTCGTCGGAATTTTCCCCCTCGTTTTGGAGGGTAGAAGGATCGTTGAACGAAGCGCCAACACGATGGGATGCTACCCTCTGCCATGATCGAGAGAGAGTTGCGGTACAACCGAAAGGCACTCGATGTCGGTATGTAGTCGCCACCCCAAGACCTTTGACAGTGGAAACAAACATGAAAAAGATCGAGAGATTGGGTAGCAGGGACCTCAGCGAACCACGACAATGATAGCGATGATGTGGATTTGATATGACTACTCGAGGTGTCTCTTTAAGAAGAAAATGTCTCATTTCATGTTAGCCTTTCCAATCTCAATGAACCTGATACGCGACGAGAAGAATGAGGGTGATCGTGGCCTCGGAGGTTGTTTCCAACAGCTTGGTGAATCCAATCTAACGAAAACGTACCACCTTGACTGCCGAGTTGGCATCAACTGTATGTGAATGGCACGAACTTTGGTTAACGTCTCATCCAAACGGTTGTGAGTTGTGACGTAGAACATGTCGTATGGCCGTCTACCGGAAGCGAAAGCCGGCAAGCATGCGTTGAGCGCTCACAGGCAGTTCGGCAAAAAGCGCGAATTATGGAACACACAAGATGTCCATCTGCTGCACAAGAAACTTTGGGGACGTTGCTTCTCCCTATTATTAAGTTCGAATTA
>Ga0194115_10003052_pt1 | contig 19175 bp, 21 predicted proteins | sample TA2MahsurfametaG_3_FD_148656 | JGI IMG/M metagenome (GOLD analysis project Ga0194115, IMG submission 148656) | Freshwater microbial communities from Lake Tanganyika, Tanzania - TA2015002 Mahale S4 surface | ecosystem: Environmental > Aquatic > Freshwater > Lake | place: Tanzania: Lake... | reverse complement strand
CACTTCCATTTATTTCCATCCTTTAAAAAAAAGAATAAAAAAAAGAAAGAGAAGAGACACGCCCGCCCCACCCACATCTATCGTCGGGACGCGTGTTTACTTTTAAAAAACAGAAACGCCAGCTTCTCATCCATCTGGAAATCCGGCATTTCTCTATAATCGTAAATCCGTTTGAGATAAGCCTGTTCTGTCGCTATTATAGTGCTACAAGCATCACAACTCACACAGGGGACTCGAACACATGTAAAATGGTCGTCGGTATTTTTTTCTACGGAAAATGCTGATAATTCAACCCATACACAACCCTCTCTATTCGCCTCACAAGTCGCATGACTTTTGAATATTTCTATGATAATATGGATATTTCCAGAATTGTCGATAATAGCGACATCCGCATATCTATCATTTCCGTTCTTATCTTTGTATTTGTATTCATTCACAGCATAATAACCAGCGTCTCTGTATTCAGTTAGGTTATACAACTTTGTTCGTTTTTCGCATCTGAAACAAACTTTTTGTAATATAGTCATATTGTCTGATTGATTAAATCTATTCGCTATTTTTATTTTTGCTGCTTTGTGCTCATCAGTTTCACCATCACCACCACCACCAGAAGAAAGAACACATTCCGAACCCTTACGATGACAGAAATGATGTTTTTTTTGTTCCCCCTTCCTCACGATTAATTCATCACCACATTCCAAGCAAGTAACACCACGTTGTCCGGTGAAACAATGACTGACTAACACAATTTTATCGCCATATCTGGCAGCCCTTTCCAAGAGAAGTTCCTTCATTTTATACATATACCACAATATTATATTTAAGTGCTTTTTCCTAAATATAACTACCAAAGCCCGATTTTCCCCGCTCCGCTCGTCATAGGGGGTGGTGCCGTGATATTTGGCGTAGCCGTCATATTTGGCTGAGAGCTATTACCGAGCAGAGTCTGCCCCGCGACGTTCATAACCCAAACAAGACCGTAATACACCAAAGCAGTAAAATACATATTCATTTCTAAATACAGTCTAGAAAAGAATTCTCTACCACAGCAACGCCCTCGCCAAATTATTTGCCGACCATTTATCGTTACGCCAATCGCCCTTGATGCCCGCGCTACGAGCAAGGTATGACTTCCGCCTTGCCTCGTCGGCATGCTTCGTATAATCGGCGAGTGTTGAACCTATGTGGATTATACGACCGCGATTACCATCAGTAGCCGCCACGCGGATCATGTATTTCTTATCTTCGCGCGGCGAGACGGAAATTTCAGCCTTCGAGGTTCCTCTGTATTTTTCAAAACGCCGCTTGACCTCCTGCGGGTCTGATATTTTAATAAGTTCGCTTAATTTCATTTTACCGTTCCGCCGGTAGCACGGTTTTTAATATATATAAAGGTATATATTAAAAGCACGCGCAAGTGTGCGCTCCTACTCCGTTGGAGAAGTGGTAGGCGGCGTTACGCCATTAAAAAGGTGGCAGATTCTTATTACCTCGTATCTTCTGCTTCAACTTAATTTGCTCTGCCAATCTCTCGGAAGAAATCTCCGAGACGGTCTTTGGAGTGTCCGCTGTCACTCTAACCGTCGGGCGATAAGTGGGGTAGGCGCCGCCAACAGAACCCCAACCCTCCATGAACCAACGAGCGAGAGGACGGTTTTTCTTCGCTACTGTGTCGTCTTCATACGCGTCATCATTTCCATACTTCTCTCGATAGAGCAGCTTGTATTTCCGAACTAAGGCTCCGCTACGGTAAGCAGACGGCTTCTTATATTGCGAATAGACGATCGCCATCGCCTGTTTGTATAGTTTTATATCCTTAATCTTTGACATTATATAATTATAACTTATTTTTTTCGAAGAAATCACCCAGCTCCCTCCATGCTCATCCAGTCCCACGACTTCCACCATAATTTAATCTTTTGCTTCATAATGTAAATCGTCCGCATCGTTCGTTTTACATTATGATTCGAAAAAAATTGAGATCCATCGATTTTCAAGCATTTCAAAAAAAATTGAAATGGTTTTTTGAGATCTCGCCAGATGACAGCGAACAACATACGATAATGCCCGTCACCATTTTAAATAAGGATTTTATTCAGCAGACGAAGATTGAAAGAATATTGCGTGAAAAATATGCGGAACTGTGGAAAAAAAAAAACAAAAGAGTAGAACTTCTTACACCGTGGAGAAGCAACCCGATAATGTATTTCAACGATGAATTACAACAACCATATATACGGTTGTATTTGAAAATTGAGGATAATAAAATAAAGATGACCCGAATTGTGCCAATTGAAGGTGAAACCGATGACGGTTTTACAAAACTGCGACCACCAAAAAACTAACCAAAAAACTCCAACGCAGCCCGTCGCATCAATTCCTGCGGAGTAGGAAGAGTTCGGCTCTGGGAAGGAGTCTTATTTTTTATATCAAACTTCCGTCCGCGTTCGATGGATGCGGAAGCTGGTGGTGGCGAAACCTCGGGCTCGGGTTCAGGTTGCTCGTCTTGGATCGCCTCGACGAGAGATTGGAATGCGGCTGTATTCTTTGGCTCTTTATATATTTTTATCTTCATGTAAGCCTGTTTTTTTCCACCCCTACCTTTCTTCGGGGGCAACTCCGCCTCGCTGTCGCTGTCGCTTTCGTCGCTACTAGGAAGTGACACCTTTTTCTTTTTCGATGGTTTCTTTGACATCGCAACAAGGTCAGGAACCTGCGGAATATCAATAGGTTCGCTGGCTGGTGGCTTTTCTAGAATGGCGACGACAGGAGCCTCTGGCGCGGGTGCGGGTGCTGGTGCGGGTGCGGGCGGTTCAGCATCCTTTGCCTTCGCGGCTTTCGTAGCGGCAGCCTTCGCGGCTTTGGTCTCCCGTGCCTTTTGGAGTCGCTCGAGTAGGATCTTTTTCTCGTCAGCAGAGATAACCATGGTTCTTTTATACATTTCCGAGAGATTATAATTTCATATTATTTTCCTAAATATGGAATTAATTAATTAGGAACGTTACTTCTTTTCAATTTTGGCATATACCGACCCAGCCGTCTTCGTGCTGTGCCCAGCGACATACGCGAGATCCTGCTTTTTTTTTTGCTCACCTTCGACAGGTTTATAAACCGACGATATAACCGAGCGCCTGATTTGTGTTGTGCTTACCTTCTTTCCGGTGTCAGCGAATGCGGCGTTTATCCATTTGGTGAGGGTTGTTCGAGAGATACATTTATTATCGTCTTCGCGGTCGCGAATGAACCAACCCTTAGGCGACAACTGCTTAATGACCGGATAGTATTTTATAATCTCTCGACTCACCGTCTCGTTAAACTCGATAATTTTTTGTCCATATTCCTTCTCCGTCTTATAATCGTTTAGATATAGCGTAACCTTATTATCGCCCACCGAGAGATAATTCGTATCTTTATCCTGATCCTTCGGCATGTCCTTCGCTTGGTGGATTTTCGCACACGCCAAGTCATTCCGCAGAGGATAATCAAGGTGGATTAAAATCACAAGGTAGGTTAAGAGCTGTTTGTATTCGCCGTATGTATCGATTAGTCGGGGCAACTTCATTTCCAACTTCTTTACAATCTCTCGGAGTTCGTCAATTGTAAGCCAGTTTGCTTCCTGCTTATCGCTCATTTTATTCGTGCTATATTGGTCGGCGACCTCGTTTCCGTATTCCGCCATTATCAACTGTAATTGCTCACCGTATTTATCGGGTAGGTCAAACATGTCGCACCATACGGAAAGCACGGCTGCTCTGTTCTTTTTGGTATGAACTGACGATGAAGCATCGATCACTTTGAGTATCTTCGTCCAGTTCGAGACGATCCAGCGACCATCGTCGCTCTCGTCCTTCGGCAGTCCGATCTCTCGGCGAATGCCGTTTATAACGGCTTGGTATGTAATAAGCGTTTTTTCTGAAAGGTCGGCTTTGGGCTTCGGCATCGTATATATTGCCTAAAGATATTAATTATTCCGACTTTGGAATTTCTATTTCACCATCTACAAATGAAATCTCTCGATCGAAGCCGAGACGCAACCACTTCATACGATCATACCATATCATCATGAACGATCCGACAGGCTCATCGTCGAGCATATTCAGGCATTCTATGAAATTTTCCATCTTACCGCCAAAGAGCGACGAAAACTCGTCAAAGAGCGACATCATCGTCCCTCGGTCTTTCGACGGGAAGAGAAGAACCATATTTGTATTCGTGCGTAAGGGTTTGCTGATTCCGCGGAAGTGTTGCGAGAGAATGAATAGGTTCGTGAAATCGTGGCGGTGGCGTATTGCCCATCGGGTGAATTCCTTACCCTGTTTGCTATTGCTGCTACTGATCAGGGGTGATCCGAGAGAATCATCTACCACGATAGTACTGCGAGGAGGGTGGTGGAAATTGAATGTTCGTATCATCTCTTTCACATCCACATCATCTTCTAATATCCCGCTTTCGATCAGGATATTCATCTCGTCCTCGGCCATCTTCGTCTCGTCTTGTAGAAATCTCTCGAAGAGGTCAAATATAAACTTTGTTTCCTTCCACTTTTGGATGTTTTCATGTATCTCATCGATAATCGTGTTGAATGATTTAATTGTGAGCTCATCGTAGAATTTAATGTTGTCCGGAAATCTCTCGGCGAAGTCTTGAACCTTGCTGTCGTGAGTCGGCGAAATCCAATAAACAATATTATTATCTTTCATCAGAGCATCTTTTTCAATCTCGAGAATCCGCAACATGGCGTTCGTTTTACCTGCTCCGCGCACACCGCAGAGCAATCCGAAAAAGAATGAGTTCTCGCCAGTAAGGTTATAGTCAGGAAAATCATAACCCTTCTTCCCTTTAATTAAGCGATTTACATATTTGCTTACTTTCTTTAGATGTAGCACCATTTTATTATTCTATATATATTATAGGATTAAAAAATTAATTAAATGCCACCGAAAGCCAAGAAGGCGAAGAAGACTAAAGCACGCAAACCTCAGCCGTTGCCTCGCTCGGTCCAAGCTCTTCTAAAATATTTAGGAGGCACAGATGTCCGTGTAGGCGGAGCGAGAGGCGGACAACCAGCAGCCCTCGCCCCCACGAGTATCAACATCGCAGTTTCGCAACAGCAGGCACAGCAGCAGGCACAGGCACAACAAAGCGTCAGAGCACGAGTCGCGCCGAAAGGGCAGCCCGTCGGTCCGTCACCACTCGCGGCAGTCATACCACAGCAACCAGTCATCATCCAACAAGCACCGGCTTCCTCCGCAGAAACGGAACGCAAGTTTCAGGCACAGGCAAAAGAAGCCGAGCGTGACAAAGATGAAATCAATCGTAAGTTTGGACTGCTAGAAGCGTCACAACAACAGTTCCGCCAAGCAGCAGCCTCAGCGTACCAAGATATAAAAAAAGATATAAACCGTCGGGTTTCTGGAGATGTGAATATTTTTGATGCTCGTAATTTAGCATCACGATTCACACCACGTCCGATCGTCGAGGAGCAACAGTTCTCGGGTATGAGTTTCGGAAAAGCGGCAGAAACAGCCGAAGGCATTACGGTCACCGAGGTATTTAGAGGAGCACGTGAAGAAGAAACAGCTGCGGGGTTGGCCGAATATTTAGGAGGTAAGTATATTCAAGATGTGAGTAGTCCGGAGATGACACCAATTCAGAAACCGCGAAGAGGAAGACCGCCAAAAGCATCCGGAGGCGGTGCGGCAGCACCTAGGGCAACAGCGGCAAAACGTTCGACTAAAAAAATACCAGCCGCGGATGTCGCGAGCCTTTTAGAAGAGACAGGACCTTCTACTATTGCCGGATTCACTGCACAACAAATGCTTACAGAATCGACGAGCTTTAAACCGCCAAGGAAAATAATACCAAAGAAAAAGCCGACAAGCACCGTAGGAGCGCCCGACATGGCAACACAGATTTCGATGCTGACAGGTGGAGCCGCAGCCGCCCCCCAGCAATCAAAAGGACAAACGATCGCTGAACTTTTAGGAGCAGTCAAAAATAAATAAAAAAGATGTTTAGATAATATATACGATACGAAGCGTAGCGAAGTAGCGAAGTAGCGAAGTAGCGATGTTCTGCGAGACCGAAAGAGAGATAGCCCTTTATGACCTGCTCACCGAGAAGTATCCAAACAAACACCCACAACTTCTCCAACTGATCGCATGGTGTGGAATCAACCGCCCCGAGAGATTACATGAATTAATGGAACAGCATAAGAACGACGGCGAAAACGATCTGATTGATTTAGAGACATTTGATATTAAGGCATTATGCCCCACCCCTGTTCTTGTCGCCGACGCCGATGATTAACCGAGTTATTTTCTACGGTTATAATATAACACGAACGAAAATGAAAGGAGTAGGTGCTATGAGACCCGCCGGTCACGGCGTGGGTAAGATGAAACCGTCAAATTACGGTGTTGGCAAGATGCACGGCGATGATGCCGAAGGCGACAAGAAGAAGAATATGGCCGCCGCCGCCGATTTAGCGAAATTGTTCGAAAAGAAAAAGTAACGCAGTTTTGCGTCGCTTATTTAGAAAAATATAATCTCTTTTTTGATGATATTTTTTTTCCTCGTATATTGTATAACACGAAACATCAAATGTCCATGGATTCTATTCCCAAGGCTTTACAGTATGGATCTGTAGCCAACTCTCAAGCTCGCGTCGTTCGCCAGAAGCTCCAGCCTCTCGGTGTTTCTTCTGGAACTAGCGGAACTACCGTGCGCTTCCTCCTGCCCCAGAAGGCTATTATCGATATGCGTTCTTTGTCTTTTCACTACGACTACCGTATTACTGGTTTGACTGTTGATGTCGCCAACTTTAGCAACGCCCAGTTCCCCCCCACATACCAGCACTGGAGTTCGGTGAAGATGTTTGTTTCTGGAGCCTCCGCCGCTGGTTCTCAGTGCAATCATTATGACATGGTTCATCACGCTATGCTTAAGGCATCCGCAGGTGAAGACTACTGCAACTCACGCCTCAACAACGCATACGACAGCGTCATCGTGTCTCCCGTCGCCACCAACCCCGGAGCCACCAGCAAGACCCTCCGCGCGACTTTTGATGACCTTCTTCTGTTTAGAAGCAAGAACTACTGCTATGATTCCTCTCTCTTCGGCAATCTCGAGATCGAGCTGACCTTCAATAACAAGAACATTCTGAAGGTCTCTGGTGGCGGTACCAAGGTCGCTAACGCTAATGCTCTTGCCGCTACATACGCCGAGGTCAATCACGAGTTCCAAAACATCGTTCTCGCCGTTGATACCGTTGTTAGCATCTCCCCCTTGTATGTGTCTCTGCTTTCCGAGCGCCTCCAAGTCGCTCAGCCTATCCGCATGCCCTTCAGCGAAATCCGAACTGTTCTCGCATCTAACACCGGCAGCAACAGGATTACTTTGCAGTCTTCATGTGTGGATGCTGTCCTCGTGTGCTTCACCAACCAAGATCCAGCAGCCGGTGCCGCTGTCGCAGACGCCCAGCCCGTAGCGAATGTTGCCCGCTATAAGTTTAACGTGACGGACGCCGAGCAGATGGGCTTTCAGCTTACTATCGGCAGCGAGGTCTTTCCTCGTCAGGCTATCGCCCGTCTTCATGAGTTGTTGGACATCACCACCAACTCTATTTACGGCAACGACGCCCGCTCCACCAACCTTCTCTACCACGCCACCTCCGCCGCTGGAGCCCAGGCTTACGCCCTCGCCAACGCCTCCGCCGAGAACGCCATCTCCCTTACCAAGTTCGCGATCGGAACCGAAGGTTGGGACACGGGTATTTTGGCGGGTCTCCAGACCAACGGTATCGCCACCGACTGCGTGGTGTCCTCCAACTCCGCAAACGCTGCTCGTCTGCTCATCGCATCGCTCCAGACCAGTCAGGTCGTGTTCGACCCAAGCACCAGCGCGGTTTCAATCGAAGCGTGATTTATTTAGCATATAATTTATTATATCGTCGTATATATATATACGATATAATGCCTTTACCCGCCAACTATCGGTTCTCTTCTTTCGTCCTGAAAGGAGAGCAACCCAAAGCCAAACCCAAATACGAGACGACTGCCGAAGCTTACGGGGCCGAAGGTTGGGATGCTAATGCTGTCCTTAAAGTTAAGCGTGATTATGCTCTCGGAAATAAGACCTTCACTCAAGAAGCCGCTTACGGTAACCTGATGGAGCGGACGAAGATGGCCGCCAAGTCATTCAATTACACCCGTGCCGATAAGTTGAGACCATACGAAGGTGTCATTTTGGATTTACACGACGAGAGCAGCACCGTCGAGAAGCTCGATAAGCAGTTTGATATTCGTGAAGGTTACAAAGTTTAATGAACTCCTCCGCGCTTCGCGCGTCGTCGTGCGCCGACCCTCGATCATGGTCACGTGCTGACTGACGAGACTGAAAATGACGAAACTGAGCTTCAACCCCTCAAAATGTGACGGTAATCAGTCAGCGAACCAAAAATACCCCTAATATATACTGTTTTAGGCATTAATATAGCTTGATTAATAGGGTATTTCGGTATTAAAAATATTTTTAATACCGTTTTGAGGCGATAATATGCTGAAATCAATACCGTTTTAGGTATATTAGGGTGTTTTTAGGTTATATTACTGATTATGGTCACATTTTAAACGGACATTTGGTCTTTTTTCATTTTTCAGTCTCGTCAGTCAGCACGTGACCACCAATTTCTAATTTAACTTTGCTCAAGAAAATCAAATTAGAAATATTTTCTAGATTGACTTTGCTCTACAATCGTAATCTAGAATTTATAACTGCTGACGCTTGCTTCCAAACTTCTCCGCTGTCGCATCATACAACTCCTTCATCGTATCGCTGATGTAAGTATGCTCTTCGTCAATCTCTCGCATCACGCGAAACTTATCCACCTCCGCCTTATGATGGCTCGTGACATCCGGAAAGATGACGGTGACGTTGCTTTCCATCTCTTTCGAGAATGCGGCGAAGTAGATATTCTCGTGCTTCACCGGAAGGGCGTGGAGGAGATCGAGAGATTTGCTGACGAGAACAATCTTACCTTTGAATACGGCGCAGATATTGATGATATGGCGTTTGATCGTGCAATACGCTAAAACCGCATCGACGGGGTTAATCTCTCCGTTTTGCTGTTTAGCCAAAGCCTCGGCGTCCCTCGGCGCCTGTAGTGTTTGCCACAACGAGTCGCAGTCGATATAAACAACCTCGCTCGTCGTAAGCTTCTGGCATAATGTCGTCACGCCTTTCAACATGACGAGACCGCGAACGCGTTGGCGAAGGCGGCGCTTATGATACCAGTTTGACACCCAGTCAAATAATAATGAGGAAGCAGGGGAACCCGCAAGGGCTGAAACCCCCGAACCTATCGCGTATAAGCCTGCCGACTCCATTCGTAAATAATAACGGGTTATAAATATACCCGATATTATATTTTTATAATGTTCCGTTCTTAAACAAAAGTTCGGTGATGGTTTTTAACTTCGCGGCTTGCTCGTCGAGCTGCTGTTGAAGCGTCTGGATCCGCTGGATGTCTTGCTCGTTATGGATACTTTGCGTATCGTCATCTTTTATATTTTGTGGTATTGGTAAATTTGCGGGTTGATATTCAAAGGGGACAACTTCCATTCTATCAGGTTCATTTGCCATATCAATTGGTTTAACACGAATTCCCATACCCAATTTATGACCTACTAACGCTATTAAATAATTATCATCATTACCCCAAGCTAAATACTCCTCTCCTTCTATATCCACAAATTTCATCTGAATTTGATTGCCGGCAAAATAACATAGCACTTGCACTTTGGCAGATGTGTTTGGAGTTATACTTATACCTTGTATATCAATCAGACCACCCGAACTAAACCAATATTTATCAAACATATTTATATACATATAAATATATATTTTTTTGTTGATTTCAACTTAAATTTCGTCTGCTTATCCACATTTCAACTTTTGTATTAAAGGATCGCCCTGCTGTTCCTGTGCCATATACTAATATGTTGCTTATCTGTGGATTGCTATTTTTAACAGCTGAGCAAATGCTTCCGGTTTGTATTTGATAATTGCCACTACCTGCTATAACATTCGGTGTAGGAGATGTGGATATGACACCAACAGATGTTCTAAAGTTAGTCGTTATTTGAGCATTCGTCCAATCATCGTTTGTTGTGTTGCCTAATGATATTTCCCATGTGCTATTAACAGATTGATTACTTATAGTTGGGGTGTAACCAAAAACAGGAGAGCCGTGTTGTTGCGGAAAATGCGCTGATGGAGCAAAAACATCATAAGTATTAGTATGAACGTTATTTGTCCATAACTGACGATGGTCGGTTGATGCAGTAGCGCTATTTATGGCACAATTCCAAAAAGTATAAAAATCGCCAGTCGCGCTACCAGTAAGCATACTTATCTTAACATAAACAACAAAAACACGAAGATCTATACTCGCGGGAGGGGTTATGATAAAATTATTGAATATGGGTATAGTTGCGGTTTGAACATGGTATAGTGTTGTAAAATTAGCAGTTGATGCTACTGTTGCTGTTATTGTTACTGTTCCCGATCCATTATTTGTAGCGCTTATACCACTCCCCGCCACTATATTACGCACATTCCAGCTCACACCGTCATTTCCAGCTAGACCTCCAAATGGAATATTACTTATGCCATTATTATTCATATTCAAAGTCGTCGAAGCTGAGTTCCCGTTATTCATAACTTGCGATAGCCCCGGAACCGCAGCGGCAGCCGTATTCATTGATGTATGAACATGTGATAACGCCCCGTCAAAGAAATTAACATCTATCGTATGGTTGGTGGTTGATCCGCTTGGCTGCCTGAAAAAAAACTGTAAATCTAATTGAGGGTTTGAAAAAATAGAAATATCATAATCGGTAATCGGCAGAGTTAGAGATGAAAGTGTTTGAGTTGAATTGAATGCCGGTATTATCGCACGATTGGCACCATTTAATGATAGTGGAGTAGTAAAATTTACTCCTGTAAAATTCGGGATACGGAACGACATATTCGCACTATTAAACGCTGATAGTTGCGAAAAGAAACAATTTGTGCTTCCGCTGACAAGCGTTACTCGGAAACGCCATCTCGTTCCGATCCATAAAAATCCTTGATCTACTTTTGTAACGCTTCCATGGTCAAATGTCAAATCGACTGTGCTTGTTATCGTCCCACCACTAGCACTCGTTATTACTAAGATTGGGAACGTGTATAATACTATTTCATTATCCGTATCTACGATTTCACAACGCAAATTCAGATTAGAGCCGAAAATATTGGTTAAGGGAAAAACAACTTGCCTAATGTTTAAAACGAACGTATTATTATTTGTTGGAATAAAAGCTGTTGTGCAAACACCCCCCGAAAACTGCTGCCCTGTTCCACCTTGTAATGGCGCAGAGTAATTTTTGGTGATTAAAGTATCTTCGAATGGTGAAAGCGAACCTATTGAATCAGCATAAAAATACGCGTCAGCGTGGAACTGCGCAGACACATTCCCGTTATATGTTATATATGGGTTGTATTCATAGGAACCTTTCAGTATCGGGTTACTACTGCTGCGGGGAATCGGTCCTCTATGATTGAATAGGTTATATGTTGAACCCGCTACATATGTGCCTAACCTGATTCTGGTTGATGCTCGGGCGCTGTATGTCGAAGTCATGGTGTAAGTTATAACTTGGAGATTAGCTGCGGTATATGTTATATCCGTAGTTGGTCCCGAAAGCAAATAAATTATACCACCCGCCCCACCATCTCCTGTTCCGGATCCTACCACGGAACCGTTAAACATTAACTGTCCTGACTGATTCAAATAAAGAGCATTCGTTGTAGCACCACTATATCCTGCCTGTAATGTGAGCGACTTGCTACTTACATTCGTCGGGTTCAATAATAACTCATCGCTATTTTTAGCGACTTTGATGCCGTTGGTATGTGTTGTAGCATCGACTAGAACCTTATATGTATCATCTACCATCGCAGAATTTGAACCAATCACTACCTGCTTATTCGCTTTGATTTCCATCACTCTCGTCGTGTTGCTTCGCACACCATTTCCGGCTGTTTCCAAATCAATATTTCCATTACCCGCTACCAATTTAAGGCGCGCAGTTCCTCCAGTTCCGTTGCACTGGACTACCTCTACATTTGTGTCTGTAAGTAATACTCGGTTTGAATTTCCAGCGTTTTTAAAAGCCCAGTCAAAAACTCCTCCATCTACGCGTAACTCCACCTCACCAGTCCCCGCATAAATATTCGTTTTGCCTATGATACTGCCGATGCTGTGGCTTCCGTGAATGCAGAATGCCTGAAAACATAGACGAGCTAAAAAAGCATCAAACGCTGTATTCAAACTAATTACACTCGTGTCAATAACCGTCAGTTTTGAAAGTGCCAAATCGTTACTGGTTTCGATCGCTTTGTTTTTGGTTAGTCCGCCTGTTAGGTAATTATTTGCCATTTTTACGACATCTGAATAGCGATAATTAGGGACTCCCGAAAGACCCACCCACGCCAGCCAGTAAGGAACCCCTGTAAATACAAAACCTGATGCCCACGCCGCCGCAGTTTGCCACGTAATCACATCTGTCGCATTCAAACTTTCAAATCGTGCGTCACTAGTATATATATTGCCGTTTAAATATGTCCATGTGTTTTTAAGGGCTGACAATTTTCCTATTGTTATGATCGTGCTGTCGTTGGTGTCGGGGTCGCCGGGTCCAGTTCCTGTTTTCGGCGTTTTCTCGCTGCCGATGTTGATCCGCGCCATACTGCCGCCTATGTTGATTGGCCGACGATCGGTTGTATTATCGCCAAAATCACCAATCTCAACCTTACCCTGAATATGTGCTTTACGACACGTCATTTCAATATTACCGTATGTGTTCGTTATATCAATTCGGTTATTCTCCGCCCAGAGATCCTCGCCTGCCTGCTGGGGATTGCCGAGACCATCTTCACCAACTAAACTTACATTAAAGGCTCCTGGAAGACTTGGATATGTTGATAATAAAATTCTTTTTTTGTGCGCGTTGTTTGCGATTAATACTTGATGCTCTGATAATGTTTTAGGGTTCGCGTTGTTGTCTCCGATGGTTGATGTGATGTATCGCGTCTTTCCATTCAGCGCGACGATGCTGCTGTCATTTCCATCCACGCGACTATATATCGTGTTCAAGGACGCATCATGACCGTCTATCCGTGTTTTCAATATCGAGTTTCGGTTGTCATCGGTGAGATTGCTATTCTGTGTTAGGGATGTGGTCGTAATATTCGCAAGCTTGGTTTGGAGGGCTGTGATGGCGGTTTTCAAGTCCTGATTCTTGTTCTGATTATCTACAATCCATTCGCTCGATAAACCGGTTGTGTTTAGATACTGTAATAGTAATTTAATTTCATCAATCTCGCCCTGTTCTAGCTGATCTTCAATTACTAACTCGTTAATATACTGTTCGAAAGGCTTCCCGCGAATATAAAGCTGACTACTCGCATTTAATGCTGGTATATCATACACACCAGCGAGGTTCGGTTTTAAATAGCTCATCCGCTATATTTAGTCGTTGTTATATATACCAAATAAAAAAATATCAATATTTTTATATATACGATATATATATAAACATGTCTTATAACGAAAATGAGGCGAGGCATAGTGCCCCATCCGTGAAAATGACGAAGCATTTTATCGGTGTCTCCGATAGTGATGGTGACAGCTTCGGATCTGACGCTCATAATCCAGGCTCCTTTACAGTCCAATTCTTAAATCCTAACCTTACCAACGTTTCATCATCTTCCGATGCTACTAAAACACATCTCCACCCGATCAGTTTATCGGTCGATGTTCTTTATAACAACGTCAGCAGTTCTTTTCGAAACAACAGATTCCGCGTCCGTTCAAAGGCTGGTAATCTGCTTACGCAGAACGCAGTAGTAGAAAACGGAACGAATCCTACAAATCCAGCTACATACGACCCAAAAACATTTCCGGTTGTTATTATACCAGACGGTTTATATAAGACAGGAGCTGATTTTGGTGCTGCTCTGCTCGCGGCTTTAAATGCGGCTGCCATTTCATGGACTGGTGGTAATGTAATCGCATGGACGAATACCGCCTATGACGCTCAGTCCCAGAGTATCCGCTTTCGCTATGCGACCGCCGCACCAGCAGGAACTCCTGAACTCTTCATAGACAGCGTTTATCAAGATCCAAATACCGGAATCGCATACGATAGCAGCCGAGTTTTAGGAACAACCGGTGCCGTCGTTGGACCAAACGGATTTACGGCGTATCTTGACGGTGCTTTCATTTTACCTTATGCCACTACGCAAGGTGCCGGTGTTGGTGTCGTAACGCCTGCCTTCGTGGATTTAAATACCGTTGATATTTTACAATTACGAAGCCCCGAAGTCGCAAAACGTTATTTCCGTAAGCAGGGTACTAACCCCGTCGCCGGTCGTAATCCTTTGAGTGCCGTGCCTATTCTCTTCGAAATGGTTCTTGATACTCCACTCGGTGGCACTTTCTACTGGATGCCGCAGGACGACCGATACAGTCAGGAAATCAATTCTAATTTTGATACGATGACATTCCAACTCACCACGAAGAGCGGTCAAATCATTCCATTCAATAACAACGCCGAGATGAACTTTCAGTTTTATATCGAGCGAGAGGTCCATATAACGACCAACGCCGAGAGAATTAAGGCGATGTCGGAATATAACCGTTTCAAGTCTTTTTAAGTTGCGCCTACCACGCAATTTCTTTATATGCGGCGTATATAAAGAAAGAATCATGGGTCCTATTCCTGACCATAGCATCAGGTCACCTTTTAGTAGAGTCAATCCTACCGCTATTAAAAGCGATGATCGATTTAATAAGTATCGAGCATATATCGTCTTGAAGTATCAGGAATTGTATGATAAGTTAATGTATGTGAAAGGCGGATTTACATGTGCTGACTGCGGCGCATATATTACCTCTTCATCGTGTTCGCGAATACTCGGGCATCTGGCCAGTATAAAGCATCTTAGGGCCGCGGGTGTTTTAGAGGAATGCGATAGTAACGACGGCAGGATCCGCAGTAAGCATATTAAGAATAGCACGACCGCTCCAATAGATCATGTAGTAGCAGATGTACCCGATGGGCTTGGCGATTAGTGTAGTGAGCATAATTATATATTAGTGATATAATTATGTTAAAAATACCGACAACCTGTTTCGATCAGGTGACCTCGAGGTTATGAGCCTCGCGCGCTGCCTCTGCGCCATGTCGGTTTTTGGTTGCATCTTTTGGGTGGAGGACTTATTATTTGGGAAGGGCGCAACATTCCTCCCCAATATTACTAAAGACAAAAATCTTCTCTTTAGCATTTCTTCCTTAATTTGATATATTTGATTATCGCATCGAGGAACTCTTTTTCAAATTTCAGGTTCTGCTTTTCATCTTCATACATCTTCTTAGACTTCGTATATTCCGAGCTTACGAGGTTGGCCGTCGCCGCCTGTGTTCGTTCCTCGCCTTGATACTGTTCCGCAACCCGCGTCGCATTCGCGATTTCCTGTCGCAAACCCGAGAGAATACCGCGGACGCGCTTTAAGTTCATTTCAACGGTCGTATGCCTTTTTCGTAGTGTGGTGATGTATGTATTCAGGACGCGTTCCTGTGCTTCCATCTCGTCTCGTAGTTTCTGCGCGAACTGTTCTACTTGCTTCTCCGCAGGAGTAGAAGCGGAGCGAAGCGGAGCGTTCTTAGACGCTATAGGTATCGTCGTCTTCTTTCCGGACGAGACTGGGGTTGAGGGTCGGAAGATCGGGGTATGTTGGTGTTGCGACGGGGGCGATGACTGGACTGGACGGGGGTGGCTTCGGAGTGCTTGGCTCTGGACTGGGTTCGGGCTTTGTCTCGGTAAGCTCCGCAGCGGCACCGCCTGTATCTCGCTTGGGAGGGCAGAGCCAGCGAGTAAGAACAGCAAGAGCATACAACATTTCATTCTATAATTAAATGTTATATTATTTTTTAGAGAACAGTTCGCGGTATATCATGATATACTGGGGCGGGCATTCGGGGCGCTGAATCTGCTCGTGTAGCCATCGCTCTAGTTGGGTCATTTATATATTGTCGAGAGATTATTTAAATCCTTTCTTCCAAAAAATTGAAAAGGTTTAAGCAAATAGACTTAAATATAATATTGAGTAAATATATAGCAAAAATGGAACAACCTACCACCGAACAACCATCCGTGAAGAAGACTTCCGACATCAACGCATATATGCGGGAATACATGCGGGCGTATCGTGTCAAAAATCTGGAAAAGTGTAAAGCTCAGGAGCGAGCAAAATACCAACGTAGAAAACCGAAGACAGACGAGGAGAAGGCGATAGCCGCCGAAAAGATGGTTTTGAACGCCCTCGCGAAATATCCCGAGATTTTAAAAAGTATTTGAATATAACAAAATTGAACCAACTTTTTTATATTTAGGCGATTTAACGAAAAACACTTAAAGGCAAAAATTATTATCTTTGTATAGTTTATAACGGAAGAAACGATGAAATTCACCCTCGCTATTGAACCCACCGAAACACGCCTCAACGGCATTACGCTCTACGAGAAGATTGATATGGATATGCTGAACGCATTCAAGGTCAGCGACTTTGCTAACTATGAATGTAAGTGGGGCACGCTTTTATATAACGAAAAACCAACCCTTACTGATTATGCTGCGAACTACAAGAAGAAACTCGGATTGGTGGCGGTTGAATATACCCGTGGTAAGAAAAAATTCGGTCGCGTGAATCCTGTCAAGTCACTCGGTATGGCTGCTATTCGTCGCATTACCCGCAATACCTTTATGCGCAACACATATTACGATATTGATATCGATAATTGTCACCCTGTTGTTCTTCGAGGTATTCTCGCGAATAGCCTTCCTAATGGTAAGAAAGTGGAGTTGGAGTTTCCTAATCTCTCCGAATACTGCGACAACCGTAATAAGGTTATCGGTGATGTTATGCGCGGTTATGATTGCGACCGTAAGCGTGCTAAGAACGCATTCATATCACTTATGTATAACGGGACTGTTGCGAGTTGGAAGAAGGCTGACGGTGACGCGACTAAACAATTACAGGCTACAGACCCTGTTGTCGAGAGTTTTCTGGATAAATTCTATGATGAAATCCAGAAAATCTCCGATTTGTTTATCTCCAACAATCCCGAACAATACAAGCTTCACGCCGATGCTTACCGCAAAGACCCGAAGAATGCTGGGAAGAAAAACGAGCGTGGTTCATTCTTCTCCACGGTCATGCAAGACTATGAAATCAAGATTATTGACCACCTCCTCGATTACATAATGTTCCAAACAAAACTGTCCTGCGTTGAGGGACACGTCGACAAGCATATCATTTCATATTCATATGACGGCTTTATGCTCCTCAAAGAACGCGTTGATGCCCACGGTGGTCTCTCCGCATTATTGGAAGACCTTACCCAACGCACTTACGAATTCTGTGGAATTGAAATCAACTTCTCAGCGAAGGATATGAACGACGAGTATCACACGGAATTCGTTTATACTCCAACTGTCGCGGAAACGGTGATTCGCGAGACAGACAAAGAGCGCGAGAAGCGCGAGAAGGAAGAAGCGAAGCAGGAAAAGGAGAGGATGAAGAGGGAAGTTATGGCGGATAATAACAAGAAATATACTGATATGAAAAAAATATTCGAAAAAACACACGTCAAAATCGTTCATCATGGCGTTTATGTTGAAATCACCAACCACGGCAACTTCATCCGCAAACAGAGGCAGATGGAAGAGAAGTATATTCATATGTCGTATAAGAAAGATTTACTCGGTAATAATGTCCCATTTATCTATGAATGGATGAAAGATCCAAATATTCGTTCATATGAAAATATGGATGTGTATCCAAATCCCGCGTTATGCCCCGCCAACTGTTTCAATCTTTGGCGACCTTTCGAGATGGAGTTCGTGAAGAAATGGACGCATGACCAGGAGGGTCTCGATATGTTACTGAACCATATCCGTATCATTTGCGGTAATGATGATTCCGCGTATAACCAATCGATGAAATGGTTCGCGCATATGATTCAGCACCCAGAGCATAAATCATTTATGCCGACATTTATCTCTATGCCGGGAGCAGGTAAGACATCCGTTTTCGAACTCTTAGAGAAAATCATCGGAAGCGATAAGTGTCTATCGACTTCGACACCGTCAACGGATGTTTGGGGTCCATTCAACGGACTGATGGCGGGGAAGTTTCTGGTTTGCCTCGATGACCCTGAAATAACGGATAACAATTTTCACGAACAGGTGAAAACGCTTATTCTCGGGAAAACATTACGCATCCAAAGGAAGGGTGTTGATTCATATGTTGAGAAATCGTATGTGCGTCTTCTCGGTGCGACAAATAAAGAGAACGGTTTTATGCGCGAGGAAAAGCAGGGTAGGCGCACACTCACCATTCGTTCATCCGATGAGAAGATTGGAGATATTGAGTATTTCAACAAAATATATGAACTTTTGCGCAATACAGATACTTTGAAAACATTCTATGAGCATCTCAAAAATCTTCCGGATGTTCCTGCGGAATATAAGTTGCCCGAGAAAACTGATTATCAGAAACAACTCACGCAACTCACCGAGAAACCAATCATTCGTTGGTTGAAAGATTTCACTCGCGAGGCTCTTTCCGACCGCGAGCAGATGCGCGCTCGTATCGCAAACGGAAATCCGATGAACGAGGAAATCCCTGAGGGTGATTATGTCGATGAGTATCCCATTTCGGAATTACATGCTTCTTATACTGAGTTTGCGACAACCAACAAATTGGAATATGGCGTGAGTGTCACGAAGTTTGGTGTTATGTTATATACCGCTGGGTTCGAGAAAATGATGGAGACGAAAAAGACAAAAACATGTAATAAGAAGGTCATCAATTTTACGATGATGGAGAAACACTTTGACACGGTTGGTTGGTAAGTTGTTTATTTACATACACGAGTTATGGTGTATGGAAATAAATGAAGGTTGTGTTTATGGATATTTCAGTCTGGGTGGAGGGTTGGTGGAGGGGTGGGGGGTGGAGGGATGGTTTTGGGTCCTACGGTATGGGAGAAACACTTTGA
>Ga0194115_10003050_pt1 | contig 19178 bp, 11 predicted proteins | sample TA2MahsurfametaG_3_FD_148656 | JGI IMG/M metagenome (GOLD analysis project Ga0194115, IMG submission 148656) | Freshwater microbial communities from Lake Tanganyika, Tanzania - TA2015002 Mahale S4 surface | ecosystem: Environmental > Aquatic > Freshwater > Lake | place: Tanzania: Lake... | reverse complement strand
ATGGTGCGACGAAAATTCTAGAATTTACGAGATCGCTAAAAAGCTTAAAGATCTAATCAAGAATAAAGGCGCGCATCCTTCTGGCGTTCTTTTGTGTTATGATAATATTTTAGAATCATGTCCAACTGAAAGATCATCTGACGGCAGTGTCGTATCGTCATTTGATATGAATTGGGTTACATTATTTAATATTAAGCTTGATATTCTTGGTCTTCGAGGCGTTTCAGTTGTTGATGACGTTTGTAAAAATATTGGAATTAATCTACTAGATATAGATGTAAATGATTCTTTTATTTATCAGAATTTACAGGAACTAAGAACTCCTCACGGTCTGTTTCAGATTGAAGCTGATACTAACTTTAAAGTATTAAAGAAAGTAAAGCCTAAAAATTTGGAAGAATTAAGCGGCGTTCTTGCTCTTGCTCGACCCGGAGCTTTGCAGTTCGTTGATAAGTATGCTCTTTATACGAATACAGAGACATATGAAAGCATTCATAGCCTGTTTGACGACGTTCTAAAAATTACTGGAGGCGTCGCACTTTATCAAGAGCAGTTGATGAAGATGGCTACAAAGATAGGTTTTTCTCTCGATGAAGCAGAAATTCTGCGCCGAATTGTAGGCAAGAAGAAAGTCGAAGAAGTTAAGAAATGGAAGCAAAAAATTCAAGATAAGATTATTGAGAATAAACTGCCACAAGAAGCAGGCGATATTCTCTGGAAAGTCTTGGAAGATTCAGCTAATTATTCATTTAATAAATCTCACTCAGCCTGCTATGCGGCGCTAGCAGCTATTACAGTTTATCTCAAGTTTAAATATCCACAGCAATTCTTCTTGTCTCTTCTTAAAATGACAAGACATGAGCCTGATCCTATTGCTGAAATATCCAAGATTCATAAAGAAATGCGGCATTTTAATATTGAACTACTGCCGCCTCATCTTCTCAAGTCTCAAAAAGACTTTAGCATTCAAGAAAATGATATCCGATTTGGACTTCTTTCAATCAAAGGAATCTCAGATAAGTCTATTGACAAGCTGAACGATTTTATTGGTATTTTCCAAAATAAGTTCGAGATTTTTAATACAGCTAATGAAGCAGGATTAAATCTTGGCATTCTTTGCGCTTTGATTCAGGCGGGCGCTCTGGAAGGATTCAAGCAGTCTCGAACGAAGGTTGTTTATGAAGCTCAACTCTGGAACACTCTAACAGAAAAAGAAAAGAAACTCTGCATTAATTATGGCGCACAATTTGATTTTGATCTAGTCAAAACTCTTCGACATATTTGTGAGAAGAAAGATGAGAAGAACAAGCCTTATATCAAAGAGTCCAGAATGGAGACCATCAGGACGAAATCTGCTAAGTATGCTGAAATTTATGACAAGAATAAAAAATCTGAGAAGTTCGCTAACTGGTTCTACGAGAATAAACTTCTTGGATACACTTATGGTTTATCGTTAAAGGATATCATTAAGGATCAACTTAACGTTCAATTGTCTGCTATCGATGATATTGTAGGATTGCCAGAAAACTACGAAGTCAAATTTATTGGCCGTCTCAAAGAAGACTCCGAAACAAGAACTTCTAAAGCTGGAAATAAGTATATGACTATGGATGTTTATGATGAAACTAATATAATAAATGTGAAAATATTTAATACCAAGCTTGAAGAATGTCTAGAGTTGAATGGAAAAACTCCTAAAAAGAACGAAATTGTTGTTATCAAAGGCAATAAAAAAGATGGATGTGTATTTGCTAATCTTGTAGCCATTCAAAATAATAAGATTTATACAAAACTATCAGAAATAAAGAAAGATGAGTGATTTGAATTATCAAAAAAATTATTGGAAAAATTTTGCTACGAAATCTGAAGAGAATATTTTAGCTAAAGATTTAAATAAATCTTGGAACGCCGAAACAAGTGAATATTCATATCATACTGAAATTCCAAAAGAATATATTAATTACTTATCAGATAAGATATCATTTGATAAAGTTCTAGATTTCGGAGTTGGTTTTGGTAGAAATCAAAAATATCTTAAATCTATTTTTAAAGAAGTTCATGGATTTAATCTTCCAGAGATGATATCGAGATACAAGAAGAAGACCGATAAACAAGATGTTTTGATAGATGACTTCAATCAAATTCATAATGATTATTCTCTTCTTTATGAAACAACAGTGTTTCAGCATATGCCGCCGCAAGAAGCTTTAGCTTATTTAATGAATCTTGCGCTTAGATGTAAATATTATTTTTCTTGGACAAGAAGCTATAATGATTTTTTAAGAAATTTTAAAATGCAAATGGGCGGCTTGAATATGTATCATTTGATAAGATCGACTAATTTTTGGCAGCCGATCATATGGTCAGATGATAAAATGGACTCTTTAAATGACGAAACTCATTATTTTGTTCTATATAAATCAAAGTATAAACTATGAACGAAGAGCTAGAAAAATTAATAGAGATTAAATTTAAAACTGGAAGAAATAATTCTCAAATAAAAGTTTTTAAAGAATTATATAAAAGATTTCAGTTTAACCCCATTACAATTGTAGAAACAGGTTGCATCAGGAATCCAAATGAAATATATAAAAATGGAGATGGCTGGGGAACATTGTCTTGGATTCAATGGGCGGAAAGAACAAAAAGCATAATTTTTTCAATTGATATTAATCAATATCATTTAAATGTAGCCAAAAACATAATCGGTTTAAACAAGCATGTTAATTATGCTCTCAGCGATTCTATAACTTATTTAGAAAATTTTCCTGAGTTTCTAAAAATAAATTTACTATTCTTAGATAGTTTCGATTACTGTGGAGATGAAAATAATATGAAATCCGCAGAAGAGCATCAACTTAAAGAGATAAAAGCTTGCGAAAAAAATTTACAAAAAAATTCATTAATTCTTTTAGATGACATTCTAGATGAAAAATTTTCCGGTAAAGGTGCTCAATCTATTCCCTATCTTATTAGTAAAGGTTGGAAAATAATTAATTTTGAAGACAAGCAAATTTTACTTTCTAAAATCTGATAAAAGCATAAAAAACGGAATTTATCGAAAAAAATCATTATAATAGAAGGCATATATGATTCAGTTTTATAAGCCAAATCCCCGGAATTCAGGTTCAGCATGTTCATTCTACAAAACCCGTGATGGAGCTATCATGTTTAGCATCATTAAGCAGGCTACTTGGGATGATTCCAAGAAAACCGGCTCTTTTCAGAAGAACAAAACAGATCCTAAAGGTAATGTTAAAGTCAAGCTTTCTCTAGCAGAACTCGCCGGAATTCTAGAGTCTATTGACAAAGACTCAGAGTTTAAAGAGTTTCATAATAGCCCGAATCAAACAACCCAAATTCGATTCGCTCCGTATCTAGATAAAAACACAAACGAAAGAAAGGGTTTTTCTCTATCTGTTTCGAAGCAGACTAAAGATTCTCAAGATAAACTTTCTTTTTTAATTGGATTGACTTTTAAAGAAGCGCGCCTTTTAAGAGAATATCTTCTCTACGTCATTCATGATTCTTTTGCTAATCCTATTAAAGGAAAGAATGAAAAGGAAGACGGCGACACTCAGGAAGAGCCTGCTGAAGCTCCAAAGCCTGTAGCTCCAAAGCAGCAGAATGACGACTTAGACTGGTGAAAAAAATCCTTTTTCAAAGCGACTGCGCGACAGCGAAAACTGGCTTTGGTAGAAATACTAAAGCCATTTTGTCATATTTATATAAAACTGGTAAATATGATATTGCTAACTATTGCGTTTCTCAAAGAGAGGGAGATTCTATTTTTAAAAGACTTCCTTGGCGATGCTACGGAACAGTTCCACTGCAAGAAAGAATTCCTCAATTTTTAGAAGGATTAACTCCACAAGAAGCTGAAGCTAAAAAAAATTTATTTGGATATGGAGAAGCATTACTCGATGAAGTTATAGAAAAAGAAAAACCAGATATTTATTTTGGAGTTCAAGATATTTGGGGCATTGATTTTGCAGTTGGTCGAAAATGGTTCGATAATATTGACTCTATATTATGGACCACTCTTGATTCTGTTCCTATATTAGAGCAAGCAGTAAAAGCCGCTAAAAAAGTAAAAAACTTTTGGGTCTGGAGCGAATTTGCAGAAAAAGAAATGCATAAAATGGGGTTAAATCATGTCAAGACTTATCACGGCGCGATTGATGAAAGTAAATTCTTCAGAAGATCTGATGAAGACAAAGAGTTTCTCAGAAATAAGCATGGAATAAATAAAGATGATTTCATTGTCGGGTTTGTATTTAGAAATCAACTAAGAAAATCTGTATTTGCATTATTAAAAGGTTTATATGTATTCAAGCGAAAATATCCAACAGTTAAATCTAAAGTATTACTTCATACAAGTTGGGACGAAAGCTGGAACATAGAAAAATTCATGAAAGAATATTCTCTGACAACAGAGGATGTTTTAACTACTTATATTTGTAAGAATTGTTCTCATTTTAAAGCTGATAAGCCAGATGCAAAAACGAAAAAATGCCCAAAATGCGGCGAAAACTCATTCGTTACAACATCTCCAAGCTGTGGTATTGCTGAAGATGATTTGAATGAAATTTATAATTTGATGGATGTTTATTGTCATCCGTTTACCAGCGGCGGACAAGAAATGCCTATCCAAGAAGCTAAACTGACAGAATTGATCACTCTAGTGACCAATTATAGTTGCGGCGAGGACAACTGCGCAGATGGCTCAGGATCCATCCCATTAAGCTGGGAAGAGTATCGTGAACCCGGAACACAGTTCATCAAGGCGGCGACTTCAGCGTCAAGTATAGCAGACTCTCTTGAAAAAGTTTATTTGATGGATAAAAATCAAAAGAAAGAACAAGAGTTAATGTCCAGAGAATGGGCGCTCAAAAATTATTCTATTCCTGCTGTTTGTTCTAAAATAGAAAAATTCATCGATACAGAATGCCATAAGAAATTTGATTACGCGGAAATAAAGTATCGAAAATATCCAACAGCATCTGTTCCAAATATTCAAGATAATAAAGAGTGGGTAAAAGCTTTATACAAAAATATTTTAAATACAGAAGTAAAAGATGATGATGAAGGTTTAGCTCATTGGCTACAAAGATTATCCAATGGAGAACAAAGAAGAACTGTAGAATTATATTTTCGATCAGTAGCAGATAAAGAAGAAAATAAATTTGCGCCAAATGCTGAATTAGAAACTATCCACAAAATAGAAGGAAATAAAATTGTTGTTGTTGTCAAAAGCGGAGAAAGAGAAAGCTTTTATGCTAATTGTTTGATTAAAAATCTACATGGTACTTATGAAGGATATAAAATAATTGTCGCCGCAAAGAAAGAATTATCTCATATCTTTGAAGGAAATGAATATGTATATCAAGTTGTTGACTATCATGAAAAAATGAGCAAACCTTTATTTCTTGAAGGTAAAGGATTTGATAAAAAATATTGCGATATAGCTATTCAAATCAATGATATTTTTCCTAACTTCTCTTATATTAGGAACAGTAAAGATCAAATTAATTTCGACTTGATATGCACTTAGCAGAAAGTTTAGCTCTTGCTTCTGGATGCAAGTTGACAAATCAAAAAATCTATGAAAAATTTATTCCACTTGGAATAGATAAGTTTATTTCTTTTCATAAGATACTCTACGATAATCATCAAGAAGTCATTAATATTCTCAAGCCCATACTATCTCAATATGACATTGAAATCGTTCAAATCGGCGGCGCTAATTATAAAAATATCAAAGGTATATCAAACGTTAAAGAATACTGTCACGCGACTTATGTACTCAGGAAGTCTCTTCTTCATTTTGGAGAATATTCTATTTTGTTTGATCTTGCTGCTTCTGTGGATACTAAGAGAGTTATTCTCAATTCGATAAGCGATCCAAGATTTATCAGTCCGTATTTAGGAGATAAAAATAAAGAAATCATCATAAATAATTATACGAAGAATGGAAGTTTGCCATTTTATGATCCCACTGCAACAAAAGATTTAATCAATAAAATTAAACCAGAAGAAATCGCAGAAAAAGTATGCGCCGCTTTAGAAATTCCATTCACTAAACCTTATTCGACGGTTTATATAGGAAAAAGCTACAAGGAAAATTTCTTTGAAGTGAATGTTTATCCAGTTAAAGATTATATGTATAACTTGCCCAATATTGCCGAACCGATTATTCGACTAGACTTTAATTATGATCTACAATTTTTACAGAATCATCTAGGTTCAAGAAAATATAGAATCCGAACAGACAAAGAAATACCAGAGCAAATTTTAGTTAAATATAAAGAGAATATTGGTGGAATTGATTTAGAGATTAAAAATGGTGAAAACTTTGAAAAGTTCATTAAAACAATCAAGAGATTAAAGATTAACGTATTAGTATTTTCTTTCAATGAAGAAGAAAAATGCGGCGATTTAAAATTGAAGTATCTGGATATCGAACCAATCAATTTCCAAAAGATCGAAAAAGGACAAATTGATCTAAGTGAAGAAAACCTGTATTTCAAATGCGACGAGTTGATTTGCTATAAGAACAACTTCTACGTTACAAAAGATGATATTATAAATAATAATAAATATGATCCCAATCGATTTAATCGAGTTAAAGATTTTGATTTAGTAGATTCTGTAGATAATTGTCTGTTTGTAAAAAGCTTGACAGTCTAAGAAATTTGTGCTATCTTGTTTTTGATGAATAAACTAAAAGTAATAGAAAATTTCAAGAGAGATGAAAACGGCTTGCTTGTAAAGCCGATTGTTCCTTACGAATTTAATGATGATGGATCAATTAATTGGCGCGCGATGATTCGCCATGAATTCCTAGTTCCAAACAAAGAGCGAACGAAGGAGACAGATGTTTCAAAGTTAGAAGATAAAGATCTTATTATTCTTCTCGGTGGTATTAAAGAGCTTGCGCAAATAAGAGGATTTACGAATGTAAATTACGCTATTACTTCGCCAAATTCTGAATATGTGGCCGCAGTATGTTCTATTAATTTTATTGGAAACTACGAAACAGGAGGTAGAGAAATTGAATTCTCGGCAATTGGCGACGCTTCACCTTTTAACACCAAAGATTTCGCTAAAAACTATCTAGGACCAATCGCAGAAAATCGATCTTTTTGTCGATGCGTCAGAAATTTCTTAAAGATTAATATTGTTGCTCAAGAGGAGCTTGGAAAGACAAAGGAGGAAGAAAAGAATAGTTTTGACCCAAATTCTCTTCTCGCAAAAGTAATGAAGGAAAAAAATATTAGTTTCGATGCGTTGAAAAAGCGTTTAATCAAAGAGAACTATTCAGGCGCAGAAGATTTAACTTCTGTTAGTGAAATTCCAAAGATTAAGATTTTCGAACTAATAGATAGAATTACGAAGGCTTAAATTTCTTAGGACACAAAACTTCTTTAAGCCAAGGTTGAATTCTTGCGGAATTACTGTCGCATCCCAATTTGGGGTGCGTACATTTTTGTTTAGCATGGTCAAAAATTGGACAAGACCAACATAAACCCTTTGAAGCAAAAAACGAAGCATACTTTGTTTTAAATAAATATTGCTTTTTATTAACTACAGAATTTTGTTTATTATCCCATCGTAAAAAAATAGACATATAAATTATTGAGTAATTAAATCTGGAGATATAACTTGCCATCCACCTTCGAAAATATCAGCGGCTGTAGTTGAACCAGACTCAAAATCCTTTGACCAATAAGGAACAGAAAAAGATGAAACGAATTGCCATTGCTCATTCTGTTCAACATTATCTCGCTTCCATGTACTTAAACAACCTCTGGGACCAGCCCATCTAAAATAAGGTTTTGCAGAAAATAATGGAAGAAGAGGTAAAGTCAAAGTATTTGTTACTACACAGCCAGAACTAGGAGTAAGAGATCGACTATTTAAAAAGTGAGAATTAGATCCATTAATATCTAAAAAGACACCGCATCCATCATTTATATCTGTTATTTTCAATTCTGTAACTGGAGATAAAACACTTGCTGAAGAGTTTTGAGTATAAGCCATTGGAACAGAAAGCTTCGTATTATTTAAATATTCTGATATTGTAGAATAAGCATTAGCTATTAGAAAAGGATCAGCTCCTTCGACGCTTACAGTTGCTATATTTTTAAATTCAACAATATAAGAACTTCCTATAGCCGCTCTAGGATTGTCGTTGCTGCTTGTTACGTAATAACCCATGTTGGAGAAAACAGACGAAAGAAAACCGTCATTTCTTCTTAAATTAAATCTAGTAGTTGATACAAGCGGATCAGATGATATATCTGTTGGAGATGTAAATTTCGCTAAATAAACTCCATAAGATCCAGCAGTAGAATGACGCTCCCAATTGTATTCGACACCTTGTTGAGAGGTAGATTTAGAAAATAATTTATTTGTAGCGAAATATTCTTGAGGTAAAGAAACTCTAAAAGATTTTAAATTATTGACAGCATTTACCAAAGAAGCAAATGGTTCAGTATATGTTCCTATATAAGGCAATGGACCAAAACCTCTTGGATTATCTTCGTTTCTTAAAGGACCAAAAAGATTTTCAGAAGTTGAAACTGTATTTAAACTTGGCGAAAACGTTAATAATGAAGGCCATTTATTTCCATTTAAACCTCCGAACTTAGTAGAATCAAAAAATAACTGCTCATAAGAATAATCAGGAGGAGTTAAATGACCTTGAGAAAACGAGCAAGAGACAGAAGATATTTTTTCTTTATTTGCAGTAAAGCCTTCCCTCATCGCTTCAATATAAAGTTCTATTTGCTTTACATGTTCATGATCCATAACTGAATCAAGACTAATATCTGGAATATCATTATTATCCTTGTCGTAGGGCTTAGGTATTAATTTAACAAAAAAGAATCTCGGATAATAACTTCCTTTATACTGATTAGAATTTGCGCTTATAATTTGATTAATTCCATTCGCATTAGTAATGGAAGCGTCTCCATATTTAAAATGAACATTACCCATGCCGTTGCCTCTATTCGCCCAATCTATCAAACCATTATAATCTGTTCTATAAGTTGTTATTGCATTTCCTTCTATTTCTCTGTCTAATTCAATATAAACATTTTCAGGTTCATTTAATTTAAAATAAGCTCGTTTTATTTTATAAGGTTCTACAATGCCTTTACAAGAAGCATAAAAATATTCTCTTTCAGTTTTATAAGATTCATTTCCAATCATATTAGCATAAAAAATTTGACCTTTATTATTTAGCAAAGGCATATATCGATACGATGGAGGCGATTCAACATATCGAGCTAAAGGTTGACTTAAATTAAGATGACGATTTTCAACACTTTTTGGAATAGCAGCAGAATTGATATGACATCTATCATAGAATGGACTTCCTGTAGCAGCATAAACTTCTTCTTTCATAGGAGAAGACGAAGATGCGTTATAAGGAATAAAATTTAACCACAACGCCCACTCATTACTATAACCTTCTGGAAATGGTATCTCTTCAATACCATCAGGAAGATTATCCTCATCGACAGGCAAAACAATCGAATCTCCTCCTGCTAAATCTTCATAAAATCTGTTTACGGCAGTAAAAGTAGGATAATCCGTTCCGCTTAAAGGCGCTGTATAAACTACGGAATTATGCACAATTTCCCCGCTTTTGACCAAATATTTATGACCAAAATATAAATCATCAATACCGACTCCATCAGGATCTGGAACTATTCCTTGAAAAATATCTCGCAACGAAGTCTGAGTAGAAGTTTCTTCATACTCCACTACTTTCCTCTTAATTGATAAATTACCATATTGTGTTATCTTATCAAGATAAAAAGTAGCATCAGTAATAAAAAAATAATTAATAAAACTTAAATATAAAACAGGATTGAAAAAACTGTCTATTTTTTTATACATTCTGGTCAAAGAACCTTGTTGAGTAGCTCCCGGTTGAGGATCATATCCAATAAAAGATCCAGTAACAGGGGAAACAAAATAATTAAAAGCAGGATTATTTGGATCAAAAGAATATATTATATTTTGAAAATCTCCATCTTCAGTGCATTTAACAGCGCCGCCTGTAATTTCATATATATTACCTTTATATAAAGTAGTAGCACTTGTTATCGTGAGATCTTCAACTTTTTTAGGCTCAAGAAAAGAACAAAGTCTGTTTACAGGAATAGAAAATTTTAAATATTGGCCTTCAGCTAATTTCGGTAAAGAAACTGATTCGTCGTAGCTAAAAAGAATTTTAGAATTAGCAACAGGATTATTAGAAGAATCATAAATTTCTATAGAGTAAAAAGTATCGACGCTACCATTACTATTCAAAGAAAGATAACGATCAGAATCGATTTTAACTGCTAGCTCTTCATTATCACGAGTACAGTCTACAAAATATCTTTTTCTATCATCTAAATTAGAAAATTTGATTGGAAATCCAGCTAAACATTTGTTATAAAGATCAAGAAGGTTTTCATAAGAAGAATTTATATATTGTTTATCTGTTTGTGGATTATAAGGAGTATTATTTGGAGAAAAAGTTCCGTCATCAATATTTAAATAGACTTTACCTTTAGCGAACGAATGAATAATATGGTTTAAAAGATTTCTTAGCGAATAATCAGCATCATCATCTGCGCTCGGCGCTCCTCCATCGTCATACGAAGTAAACGCATTTAATTTTAAATTGAAATATTTAAATTTCATGATGTTGCGATATTCTAAAGTAGGAGATCCAATTTTAGAATAAGCTCCATCTTGTGTGGTTAAAAAAGTTTGTCCATCATGATAAACAACTTCATTAAATTCAATTTTGCCGCCACTTACTTTATATTCTCTAAAAGCGGTTAAAGAAGTAGGATTAGTTTCTGATAAATAAAGAGATGTATAAACATTTAAACCTGAAGTAACTGGCGATCCACAACGCATTCCCGCCGTCGTTCCCCAAGAAACAAAAGGTTTATTAGTAAAATTTCCATATTCATCTTCGATAGCTGGATAAACTGATTGAGCTTCCATCCAAACATCTAAAAAAGGTCTTGGAGTATTCTGTTTTAAATCATCTATTTCGGGATACCAATGTTTAAAAGGATAACCTTTTACATTTGCCTGCAAACTCCTATTTATAAGAGGTAGATCTCCAACCATTGTCTGTTCAAAATTTTTAAAAGGATAACTATTATAAACGGGACTCAATCCTTGATTTTGATAATAAAAATTATTTACTGAAAATAATTGATTAGGATCAGTAACTCCGAACAACGAAATTCCTTGAGTACCTATAAAATATTTAGAAGGCGCAAAAAATCTATTTAAAATTAAAATAAATAATTTAGATCGATTAGGATTAAGATAGCCGGGAATTATTTTTTGCAAATCCGCTTCAGTAATCGTGCTAAAAACTCCATCTTTTACTTCTACTTCATCAATGCTTGTATCAGCTGGATTATAGATTGATCCGGGAAAATCCACTCCAGCTTTAACAAAATATTTTTTAATTAAAACTTTATTTTTATTTGCATTTGTATAAAAAGATTCTCCTATAGCGTTGCCTATGCGACAATAAATAAAATTAAGTTGATCATTAGCGGTATTACCCGGTTCGTGAGCTACAACAATACAATCAAAAGAAGGTAAAAATTCCAATGGAGAAAACTCTGTATTTACATTTCTTATTTCTGTTGATTGGTCTTTATATTCTTTTACAAGAACATTATTTAATTCTATAACGACTTTATTGTGGACAATATTTGTAAAATCGTAACCATAAAAATTAGAATAGTAATTAGTAAGAAATTTAGAGTTTTTCAGTAATTCAGGTCCAGAACCATCAAAAATAATTTTTTTATCGTCGTCATCAGAAAGATTATTATTAACTGCAACGTTAAACGTGTTTTCAAGAAGAGTCCAAACTCCTCCAAATATCGTAGTAGTAGTTTTAGTGTCGCCTGCATATGAATTCAAATAAACATCATATGTAGAGTTATTAATAGAACTAGTATCAGTTTTACCATATATATTATATGGAAGACTTAGTTCACTACTCCCTTCAATTATTTTTGATGATTGTAATCTACCCCAAGAATACTTTTGTTTAGCATATCTAGAAAACTTAAGTGTTTTATTATCTGCAATTCCTATATAATTATCAGGTTTTAATATTCTAGTATACAAACTCATTCTTCTCGCAGCTTCAAAAACAGCATTACTATTTAATTCATAATTATCTTTTGTATGAAGATTATTCTGAGCAAAATCTACAATTTGACTTATTGTGCTATAGTTTATATATCCATTAATTTTTAAATCTTCTGATATATTTGAGCAGACTTTAGAAGCTTCGTTTAACGGGTGATCAGAAGAAGAAAAATTTCCATCGCTTGTGCCATAATAAGTTGCCGCTCTTAACAAAGCATAAGCATCTTCTATTTTAGGTTTATAAGCAAATAAAAAAATAGGATAAAGATTGATGTAAGCTTCTTTTGTAAAAGTTCCTGTTTTAGATTCTGTAACGACGAGCGTACTTGAAGATCCGGGAGAAAATAAAGTAAACGAAGAAGCTGTGACACTTTTGACTTCATAAACAGTATTCGGAGATAAAGGAGAAGGCAAATTATCAGAAGTAAATATTATTTTATGATTACCAGTTTGAGCATAAAGAACTGGAGAAGAATTAGTCGGATCAGATGAATAAACATCATTCATATCTGCTAAAAATGTATCTCCAGCAGAATAAACAACTCCGTCAAATGTTATAGCTCCAGAATCAACTCTATAAAATACTCCTTGAGTTAACGTTTTTCCCTCTAATAAAATTTCTTTGACTTCAAGTCCATGATTTGCGGCATTGAAAACAGAACTATTTGCGGAACATGTAAAATTAATATTTTGAACAATTGTTTCTATATCTTTAATGAAAAATTGAACAGAATAATCAGTACCAACATAAAATTCTTGAATCACCCGAGAATCAAAATTTTTACCACTAGAAAAATCAAATGAATAATCAATTTCGCTAATTTGTTTTTCGGGATTGCCGCTAGTGGATTCGTGAATAATGGCAGTAACAGTAAATTTTTTTAAATTAGATGTTGATACTTGAAAACTTTGAAGAGTAAATCCTTGAGGAAATTTAAGTCCTGAAAAATTAGCTGAATAAAGATAAGTTCGGGGAATTTTTTCTAAATAACCATTTCTATTTAAGAATTGTAAAATAGTATTTTCTCCTTCAACATCTCCGATATCTGTAGTTGGCGATCTGTCAACAAGATAAACGAAAGTTAAAACATCATCATCAGCAGTATAAAATTTTACATCAGTTACTCCAAAAAAAGTTTCGCCTTCATTATAAATTACGTTTTCATATAAAATCGGCGTAGATCCTACAATATATTCTGCGCCAGGAGTGATTGAACCGGAATAGACTTTAGTTAATTTATAATCTTTATCAAGTAGTTTTTTGTGAATAACAGCGTTGGCGTCAATAGTTTTATTCCAAGCGTCATTAATTCCTACTTGATTTTCGGCAGCAACCAATAGAGAAGTTTCAGTCGAAGAAGTGATTTCATATTTACTTAAACGAACTCTTTTTCTATTTATAATAATATCTTCTAATCCTAAAAAATTATTTTCTCTATCATAATAAGCGGTCGCGGAGACAAAAGATCCCACTTCTGGAGCATAAGCATACTGATGATTAAAAAACCAATCAAAATCAAAACCCTTAGCAAAAGAAAGATAATTATAAAGCAAACGCAAAATATTATTTTTAATTTCTCTATTTAAAAAAACGTTTGAATTATATTGTTCTACGTGATGTTTGTTTTTGGTAAAAGAATCTTTAATTTCTTGAGATCCATCTGAATTGACCTGCACAACAATATATTGCCCTGAAGATGAAGATACATATTTATATTCTTTTCCTTGTTGAGCGCCAGAAGAGCAAATATCATCATAAATATATTTTTTAGATGATCCTATTTCATAAATAGTAGATGTAGATTTCGGAAGATTAACTCCATTTATAGATCCACATCCATTTTTGCTGTTTATTTCTGGAATTTGTCCATAATAACCACCATAACTATGACCTGATGGATTAGAAGTATTACCATTTACATATCCATTAGAAAGATATTCTAAAGCGAGACCAAAAGCAGAATATGCTTTATCACCAGCCAAACCGAAATCATGAAAAAATGGAAAAGTAAAGCCGCGAAAATTAGAAGCGTTCGAAGCTAAATTTACTTGAGCGAAACCAGCTCTTGTGTCCTCTCTTTCATAAATATAATATCCAGCTTCTTTTCTTTCATAATTCATTCCAAAAACAAACTTATTCAAATTATTAGTTTGTAGATTTGCTCCTTCTTCTGTTTGAGGTCTATTAACGGGCCAAATATCATCAGCACTTGGATTTACAAATTGATAAAAATCAAAAAATTCGCTTTCAGGAGTATATAAAGTTCCATCATCAAGACGAGGTTTTCTAAAAAAAACACTAAAAATATAATATGGAATTCTCCAATGAGCGTCGCCTGCTCCAGTTAAAATTCTAGAATTAACAGCTTCTGCTAAAGCAGTCATTTGCTTAGAAGTCGGAGATTGACCTCTAACTGGCGATAAAGCCTGTTTTAACTCCATCTTAGCCATAATTTTTTATAACCATCTTGAAAATGTCTTGTAAGTTGGCGGCAAGACAGGATTATTAGGCGCGGCAATTCTTGCTCTTAATTTTTCATTTAGATCTATTCCATGAGGAAATTGAAATATTACTGATTCATTAATAATTTTTCCCGTAACAGAATCATTAAAATTAGCAGTTGAAATTCCTGATTCGCTAGAAATTATTGATCCAAGATCTTGATGCTCAGAAAAAATTTTGACTTTTATAATTTCTCCTGCTGCATAAGGAACATAATCTACAATATCAGAACCTGTTTTTCCGTTTACATCTGTAGCTTTACCCTCCACTAATTTCAACCATAGAGATTTAGGTTTAAGAACTGTCATTGTTAAAAGGTTATTATCCGCAGCTGAAGTATCTTTACCATTTTTAACAAATAAAACCATACTTTTTATAATTTTATCAATTTCAGTACCTGTAGTACCTGTAGTATATTGATCGGAATTAATAAATTGACTGAAATCTCCTTTATCAAACACTCTGCAATTACTTTCAGTAACTCTAAGATTTTCGAATTGAATCATATTATTTATTATAGCTTTAAGACCTCAAAATTACTTTGAATTGTTCCAAAATTAGTTTCTAAAGATAAATTAGGATAAGCTCCGACACCAGTTTCCGTAGTTAAACATGACAAAACAATATTTTCTGATGTATTAGCACTAACATTAATATTATTTATTAAAGAAGTAGAAAGGAATCCGCTACTTGAATTAGTTAAATTTCCAGTAAAAATTTTGATATCATAAGAGCTTAAATTAGTAAAAACGCCAGTCAATAAAGATCCAGAAAAAAGATCAGGAAAATCTAAAGAATAATTAATTTCAGGACTATAAATATTAAACGACGCATCGACTGTCAAACCATTACAATTCAGAAAAAACTTATTTGCATTAAAATTAGTTTTAACTCCTTTAGAGCAATATAAAGCATTATTGAAATAATATTCATAATTGCCACTATCAAAAGAAACAGAAAAAGAAAAATCAGTTTGATCTGAATATCCATACACAACTCTTCCTTCTGGATCGTAGATTTTGCCGCTAACACCTCGAAAAGAAATGTCATTAGATGTTCCAGAAAATCCAAAATGAAATCCAGAAACAGCAGAAGGATTATGCTTATCTCCTGAATAGTAAATAATAATTTTATTTAAATCTAATGTAAATGAATTAGAGGTCGGAATAGATCTATAATTAACTCCAGTAAAAATCATAATTTTCTTAAAAAGTTTTGTGTTTCAAACACCGCTGATTCTTCTTTCATTTGACGAGGTCTACTCTGAAATCCAAAATTCATTAAAAAACCATCTTTAGTTAAATTAAATCTAATCTCATTAAGAACATTATTATCGAAAATATAATTTTTTAATTCTTCTGGAATATATGTGGAGATTAAACTAAAATTTTTAACTTCTTGAGGCTCCAAAATAGAAGAGTTTAATTCTTTAGCCGCTGTATCGCAATAATCAAAAATATTTGTAATTATAACACGTTCCGTTGGTTTTTTATCATCATAAGTAACAAGATAAGATTGTATTCCATCGGTTTTAGTAGCTTGAGTTAATTGATCTGGAGCAGGATTATTAATAACAGAATATCGTAAAACATTATTTTCTAATTTTATATTACTTTGTGATGGAGGAGTTCCTTGAACATAAGATAAAGCTCCAAACGTAGTAGTACCATTTATATTTGTTGTTAAATTATACTGATAAGGACTCCTCGTAGGTATTCTCAAATAGAAAGGGTCTTTTCCCGGTCTTGTTAATACAACAGCAGATGTATCTCTATTTACGAAACCAGTAATCTTACTCGTTTGACCATTTTCATTTTTATCGCAAAAAGTATTCGCCACAACCTCATCACAAACAGTTTTATCGCAATTTTTATTTGCTGAATTTACATCATTAGAGACATTTTTTAAATCAGTAAGTGTAATAATAGAATTATTTATTTGAAATTGGTCTACAGAAATTGTAGTTTTTAAATCACCAGTAGAAGAAAGTTTGGGAGCAATAATAAGATTTGCATATTTATTATTAGTATTTTTTGTAGTCGCAGGAGCTTGACCGGGAGTAGGAGGTCGATTAGAAATAATATTAAAAAGACTTGTCCATACGGCTTGATTTTTAATGCATTTCAATAACGCATGAACTGCTGTCGGAACTTGAGCAAAGTTAATAGTCTTAAAGCTTTTATATTTAGAATAATTATTTTCTTGACTTTGATTATCTGTAAAAGATTGCAAATACGCATTAAATTGCTGTTCGTTTCTATCATCAAATGGATTATCGACTTTAAAAATAGGTTTAGTTTTTTGCGCTGTTAAATTTTTAGTAAGCTCAGATTTTCGAAACAATAACTCTTTGAAAGGAAGCTCATTAGCAGAATAACGTTGCGACGAAGGTTCTGAAACATAAGAAGTAGAATAATTATTATAACCATCACAATGAATCTTGCTTTCAGGAACTTCTATAGCAAAATATTGATTATAAAAACTATCAAGAATAGCTTTTTCCCATTCTATTATAGTTTGATGACGAGCAGGATCATAAAGAGCTAAATAAACATTATAAGTATCTAAAACCTTTGATGCGTTTTCGAATCCATTTCCAAAAATAGCTAAAAAATCTAAATTATCAATAATTTCTTGATCTGTGAAAAGATTGAAAATAATCTGCATTCCCATTTCAGGAACAGATTTAAATTCACCAGCTTTTAATGTAGTGTTTGCATATTGATCTAAAACATAAATATCGCGCAAATCTGGATCATATTTGCCTAAAGTAGCTCTTACTAAAAAATCATTACTTGTTGGATCAACACCAAAAAGAGGAGGAATATTTTCTAAACCTAAAGGGGTTGCTATTCGAGAATCTAAAATCGGTATAGATCTTGGAAAAGTTCTAGCTTCTCTTCTTATAGATGTTATTACAGAAGATCTTACTGTGCCTTGCAAACTAGCAAATTCTCTATAATTTTGAATTACTTTTTTTAGACCCGCAGAAGAATTAGAATTTAAAAATTTTGTTAAATTATCCAATGTTTGAGAACTAGAAGACGCATCTATATAACGTAAACCAGCTTTAATTATAAATGGGCCTTTTGGAGTTGCATCTAAATTGGAGTAATCTCTAGTGTAATATTCAATTTTAGGTTGAAAATAAAAAAATAAACCTGAAACAGATTGCCAACTTGATAAAACATCTCTCAAAGTTCCATAATAACTACGACGTAATTTTGTATAAAGAGCACTGTCAGGCAAAGATAAAGAATCAAGACCCGGTACTTTCGAAAAATAAAGAGCCGAAAGTAAATCTTTAAAAGTATAAGAAGTATCAGGAAGATGACAATTTTTTTCTTTAAATTCTTCTGAGCCAACGATAATAAAACCTCCATCTACACCTTGATTAAGATAATTATATTCAGAATGAAAATATGGAGAGTTTAAAAGAGTAGAAGGGAAAGAAGAAAATTCAGGACGAGAAGTATGAGCAGTCGTTAAAAATCTAGAAATAGTAGCTGGTGTTTGATTTTCAGGTTTATTTTCATCACAAATATAATCAAATTTAGCTTTTTCTAAAAAAGTAGCGATACCCGGAGGTCTATTTTCAGTTAAAGTTCTATTAATAGAAACTCCATAATCATGATGCAATAAACCTATAAATAACTTGTCCATAAAAATAGATTTATCTTTATAAGTTAGTTTTAAAATAGAATTAGCAATTTCTTTTTCAATCGAATATTCAACCAAAAAGAAATCAAAAAAAGTAAAATTACCAATTTGTATATTTTTAGATCCTTTCGAAGTAGCATCTAAACTATTTTTATTTATAGTATATTCACCTTTTTCACTAATAACATAAATAGTAATAGTATATCCCTGCCCATCATTAGCATTTACATCAGCCGTATAAGCTAATCCTCCAAAAATTAAACCTGCTTGTTCGTCTCTTGTAGATTTAGCGGCAGATAAAACTTTAATTGATCCTATTTTCTCAAAATTAGAATTGATTTTAGATACGACAGTCGCCATAAAGCCTTTATATATTATACATTAAAAAATCCAGTCTGACCTGAAAAAATATTAAAATATTGTTTCGCGACATTAGAATTTCTTAAATTAAGTTTACCAGAAGATGTTTTATAATAATCACCATTTCTCTTCAATCTCTGCCCATTTAAGAAAATTACTTCGTCTATCAATCTATAACTAAATCCTGAAACATAAAGAGAAGATCCATATGTCCCATAAGCATTGATATAATTTCTAGAAGAACCAGATCTTATGCCCGCGATATCAATTGTTCCTGTATCGTAGTTATTGGCGGCATTATTTATCGTTAAAGTACTGCCAGCAACAGTGTAATCGTAAGAAGCTCCTTGAACTAATTTTTGACCATTTAAATACAAGAAATATCCTGTATTATTATCTAAACTGAATGGAAAGTTAGAATAAGTATAATTAGAACCAACCGAAGGACTAAATGTAA
>Ga0194115_10003047_pt1 | contig 19195 bp, 20 predicted proteins | sample TA2MahsurfametaG_3_FD_148656 | JGI IMG/M metagenome (GOLD analysis project Ga0194115, IMG submission 148656) | Freshwater microbial communities from Lake Tanganyika, Tanzania - TA2015002 Mahale S4 surface | ecosystem: Environmental > Aquatic > Freshwater > Lake | place: Tanzania: Lake... | reverse complement strand
CAATATCTAAAAACACTTTGTTTTGCACTCGATTAAAACGAAATTGTGGTTTTCCAGAAAAAAGAAGATTTAAAGTTTGTATGTGTTGCATTGTAATTTCATAAGACACATAAGAAACTGAAGTAAAATCATATAAATCATGCAGCCTTAGTTGATATCTAAGATCAAACATATTAACTGATGAATTTGAATCGTCAAACGGTAAAATACCAGTAACAAAAAGAACCGCATCGGGAGCATAAATCCAACGGCGATCAATGTCGGTTTGAGTGATTTGATGTTTCATAAAAAGTTTTTCTGTACCATCATAGTGATAGTCGTAGAAAAAATTTAAAGCATCATCAATTCTATCTTCAACTTGATCAGAATCTACATTAATATCTAAAACAGGAAAACCTAATTTGCGTAGACAATATGTTTTAAACTGTGTTCTTGTTGTTATAGCGGCCATAAAAAATCCTTTTTTACAGCCTATTTATCTTACAAATGCTTTAGAACTTCTGCCGGTTTTACAAAAGCATCTTTCTTATATTCACATTGTTCCCACCACCAAAATTGTTTTTCGCGTAAATATGAACGATCTTTTAATAAATTAATATTTTCTGAATGACCAAATATAATTGGATCTGATTGGCCCCAAATTACAATACCAGGTTTTTCACAATTCCAAGCGAAATGTTGAAAAAAACTATCGACCGAAATCCAAATACGGCATTCAATAATAAGTTTTTTTAATTCTTCTAATGATAAATTTTTACGAAAATCTTCAACCAACTGTTTTTCGCCCTCAATACCAACTTGTATAATTGGTTCTTTAATAAGTGAAATTAGTTCTTCCCAATATGGATAATTTTTTGGATTATTTTTTCCATTTCGTAACTCTTTTGAATACGGAGATATGATAATCATTTTACACCATACATTTTTTTAAAAGCATCTTCTAAAGAACCTTTCCAATTCCATTGATCCATTTTTCGATATATATTATAACAATCTAAATCACCAAATAAATTTATCGCATCATCTAAACTTTTACCCGGAACTATCTCTGAATAACAAGTAAAAATTTCTGCATTTTTTATAAAAGGCAAAACTTTTGAAAATACTAAATGATCGCCCATTCCACAATTCAAAACAACAATTGTTTTGTCTCTATATTCTAAATGATTTCTAAAAATAAATTCATCGTGATCAAACATTTCTTTTTGAAAAGTTCTAATACCACCATTTTGATTTTTTAAATGCCAAGTTACAGTATTTGGTATTACTAAAAGTTTATAACCTTTTTGTTTTAAACCAAAAGTAAACAAAGTTTCTTCACGATGAGCAACTTGTGATAGGCCTAAATTATAATCATGCACACCGGCTCGATATAAAAAAGAACAATGTAAATGATCAACTTTTTTTATTTTTTTAATATAATCCCATTGAATACTTTGTTCTTCAATATTGTTTATTTTACCTGTAGAATTTAAACCTTTAACAAAGGGTGGTGTTAATATAGAACCGCCAACACCACCAACATCTGGCCCAATATGTTTATACAAATTTTGTAATACATTTGATTCTGCAACTGTGTCATCATCTAATCTCCAAACCCATTCGTAATTCATGGTATTAGCCATTTGATGATTAAAGTGTTGACCTTTTTTTTGGCCAAACACAACTTCCCATAAAATATTTTTCTCATCTAATATTTGAAAAAGATATTTGTAGTGTTGCATCTCTCTTAAATCTTTTGGATTATCGTTGTCATCAAAAATAACCAATTTGTTTGGTTTTAAAGTTTGCGCTATAACTGATTGAATTGCTATTGGCAAAGTTGTGTCATATCGACCTCTGGTCGAAATAGAACATAATATGTTAGTCATTTAAAAGCTTCCACTGTTAAAAACAAATGATGTGTTTCATTCATAACATATTTAGATGCAGGTCGAACACGGTTAACTGTTTGAAAACCAGCCCAATCAAGATTTGCTCTTAATTGTGTTTCAGTAAATAAAAATTTATGTGTTTGTCCTGGTATCCATGCGTGTGCAAAAAAATGTCCATATAAAAGAATACGCCACTGTTCAATGTCCATGCCGGTTGCGGGATTACCTTCAACAAATGATCGGCAAGTTTCTAAAAAGTCTGGCGTTTCAAGATACAATTTGCCACCAGGTTTTAACACACGATACCACTCTTTGAGAACTTCTTGTATTTCAAAAAAATGAAAATGTTCAATGATATGAAACGCTTTAATTTCATCAACAGTATTGTCATCATATGGTAGTTTTTGTACATCAAGACGAACATCACATTTAGCATCTTCTGGTGCATATAAATCAATGTTAATATAATTTTCATCATAATCATGGCCACAAGCCAAATGTAATTTTAAAGATGATAATTGTTGATGTTTTTGCCAAAATAAATTCATTTTTGAAGCACCTTTAGATGCTTCAGTATTGTTTCTAACCAAATAACGAATAGTAATTTCTGGATCTTTAAAGAACACATGGCCTTTTTCGTGTAGTCTTAACCACATATCCCAATCTTCAACACTGTTTATTGTATCATCAAATTTTATATTTAAAAAACAACGAGCGTTAGCAACAACGCTTGAAATCCAAATAAAATTATTGTGTCTTAATTGTTTACCAATAAATGTATGTGGCACAACAATATTATATGGAAAAAGAATATTGCCATTTTCATCGCAGAATTGTGGCGTTGAATAAACAACATTGCAATTTTGTGTTTGTAAAATTTCTAAAGCTCTTTGTAAATGATTTGGAAACCAAACATCATCTGAATCTAAAAATGCAATATAATCGCAACCAACCGCAAGTGCAGATTCAATTGCTCGATTTCTTGCATGAGCTTGTCCTTTATTTTGTTCACTTTTAATGTAAACTAAAGATGTGTTTGCAAATAAAAGTTCTTGTAGTCCTTTTTCTACACCATCAGTTGAACAATCATCGTATATAAAATGAACAACATTTCCTATATTTTGTGTTTTAACAGAATTAATGGCATGAAAAATATGTTCAATATCATTGTACAATGGTGTTATGATGCCTATTTTAAGGTGATTCATATTTTTTTCTTTTTTCCAATCTTCATTATACTTAGATGCGACTCTAATTGCATTTCTTAAAAATATTTCTTTCCAATTAGGCACTAATTTATTATCGTGAACTGTGCCTTCGCCAAAATGATAGATTGGAAACGAGCCGGTAAAATACTTTTTGTCGAGCTTTATTTTACTTGAAACTTCGACAACTTCAAAGCCTGCGGCCTCCGCTAAAATACAAAACTCCATATCTTCGCCTGAACCTGTGCCGTATTCTTCGTTAAGTAAACCAATTGTGTCGAACACTTTTCGGTCAATCATTACACAAAAGAATACCGCAAAATCTTTTTGCATTACTCGTGAGTATTCTTTTACAACACAAGTAATTCCACATTTTGAATTGTCAAAGCCAGATGCTAATAAATTCAACCAAGTATTTTTATCTTGATTTAAAAATTTTGTATCGTTATTGAGAAGAATTATTTTTTCACCGGAAGAAGCTTGAATACCAAGATTCGTAGCTTTCGGATAACCAAGAGGTGCGTCAGACCAAACTATTTTTAAATTTGGTATAACAGTTTTAAGTTCATTTAGATAAAATTTTGTATTGTCGGTGCATCCGTTGGCAGATACAATTATTTCAATATCATTTAAATCCGTATATTCAACAATAGACTCAATACATGGTTTAAGAAAATCATCACAGTGATTATATGTTGGTATTACCACACTGTATTTCATAATATCTCCAAACAAATTATTTATTCAATTTATATTTCCTTTAAGAGACATTTGCCATGGCAAGTGAGCCAAAAAATATTGAGCCGCCATCTGCGGTAAAAAAAGTTAAAACATCAACTTGATTTGCGCCTGTTGAAAGAGTTGGAACCACGCCATCTGTATATCTAGAATTAGCAAAAGTTGCAGTTCTATTACCAGTTGCATCTTGTCTTAATAATATTGTAGCATTTTGAACTGTGCCTGATGCTGGCGCGTTTGTGAAGGTAAAAGTAACATTATTTGCTAAAGTTATATCAAAAATGTTGCTCAAAGACATGTTTATATCATATGTTGAGTTAGAAATCGACCCAACTGTAACTATATTTTCTTTGTAAGCTTTTAATTTTCCCGTTAATTCTGCTGCTACTAAACCGCCAGTTGCTGGCACAAAATAAAGATTAGCTGTAGATACTTCAGCTGTTTGATTTGAGCCTACTGCTGCAACAAAAACTGGATAGTGATTAGCTGCTGTTGTAGTATCATCTGTTGCATTGATTGTGTTGGATGGTCCTCCTGGTCCAGAGTAACCAGAAATACCAGAATAACCGGATGATCCTGCACCAGAAAAACCAGAGTAACCAGAATATCCAGAAACACCATTAACGCCTATAACACCATCTTGTCCAGAATAACCAGAGTAACCACTAGATCCTGGATTATCACCAGAATAACCAGAGTAACCAGAGTAACCTGAAATGCCTGAGTAACCGGAGTATCCAGAATAACCAGAAATACCAGAATAACCTGAAATGCCTGAGTAACCAGAGTAACCTGAAATGCCTGAGTAACCGGAGTATCCAGAATAACCAGAAATACCAGAATAACCTGAAATGCCTGAGTAACCAGAAATACCAGAATAACCTGAAATGCCCGAGTAACCTGAAATGCCTGAGTAACCTGAAACGCCTGAATAGCCGGAACGACCAGAATAGCCGGATAATCCTAGACCAGAGTAACCAGAGTAACCAGATATTCCAGAGCCAGAATATCCAGAATATCCAGATATTCCAGAACCTAATAAGCTACTTAGTGTTATTGGCATTTTATTTCTTCAACCTATCAATTTCTTCTTTTAATTCTTTAATAGCTTCAATTAAAACAGCGATGATATTATTATATGAAACTGTTTTTGAACCATTAGTGTTTTTTGATACTGTTTCCGGTAAAATGTTTTCAATTTCTTGAGCGATAACGCCAAGTGATTTTCTCTTAGTATCTTTCATTTTATAAGAAACACCACGCATATCTAATATCTTATTTAGCGCATTTTGAATTGGTTGAATATCTTCTTTATAAGCAATGTCGGACAACGTATTAAAATCTGTAGCACTTAATTGACCAGTTGATGGTCTGTAGTAAAGTTTGGTTGAAGAAACTTCAGCTGTTTGATTTGAGCCTACCGCTGCAACAAAAACTGGATAGTGATCTGCGGCCGTTGATGTATCATCGGTCGCATTAATTGTAGTTGATGGACCTGCAGTGCCAGAATATCCAGAAATACCAGAATATCCAGAAATACCAGAATATCCAGAAATACCAGAATATCCAGAAATACCAGAATATCCAGAAATACCAGAATATCCAGAAATACCGGAATAACCAGAATATCCTGAGATGCCAAGTCCGCCATAAGACAATGTATTCCAATTACTAGATCCATTACCAATTTTAAATTTACCAGTGTCGGTTTCAAGACCCATTTCGCCTTCAGCTAATGTTGGATTAACTGAAGTCCAATTAGATGCAATATCTCTTCTAAATTGTATTAATGCTGGCATTTTTTAATTCTCCTTTTTAAACGCCACTGGCGTTTCCGCCTCTAAGATTGATCCAAATAAACATCGAATCGGAGGCTGAGCCTCCATCGCCAGTGGCACCGCTGCCAGCACCGCCAGAGTAACCTGATACACCAGAATAACCTGAAATACCAGAACCAGAATAACCAGAAATACCAGAATAACCAGAAATACCTGAGTAACCAGAATATCCTGAGATACCGGAATAACCACTAGCAGATGCTGCGCCAGCTGGACCAGAATAACCTGAAACACCAGAATACCCTGAGATACCAGAACCAGAATAACCAGAAATACCAGAATAACCGGAAATACCAGAATAACCAGAATATCCTGAAATACCAGAATAACCAGATGTGCTATTACCGGAATAACCTGAAATACCAGAATATCCTGAAATACCAGAATATCCTGAAATACCAGAATAACCAGAAGTTCCGGTTGATGTAAGATACCATCCAGCTCCATTATAGGTCCAAGTTTTGTTACCTAAAGTATAAGTATCATTTACCGATGGTGTTGAAGGAAAATCTAATGGCATTTTAGTTCTTTATTTAGAATGTTTATTGTTTTATAAGATGATTTCCTGCCACATCTGTGCATCTTCATCCCACTGATATTTCTGGCCGTCATCAGGATAAGCCACTGGCGGCTGCCAGATACAGGTGTCTGTATCAATGGTCCAGCTGGGGAAAGGTCGTGTCGCTGTCATTTGTTGCCATAAGGCTTGTTTTTCTTCCAGCGTCATTGTGCGCTGTGTATAAACTTCATTGACCACACCCGAACTGATCACATATTCCACTTCATTCACTGTGTAAGGATCAGGTTTGGCTGGAGGTATGGTACGATTGAATGGAAAATAATTTTCTGGAGGATTGTTGGTAGTGATTTCTGGATAAATCATTTGTAAATTTTTAAATAAAACCGGGTGGTCAATTATCTGATTGTCTATCACCTTGATGAATAAACTCATTATACATCTCCTGCGTTGTCGGGAAATTGGCGGACACCGCCGCCATGAATTCCAAAAACCAATCTTACAAATCCGCCGCCGCCAGCACTGGCTACACCTGTGTTGCCGTCAAATGAACCGCCGCCACCACCTCCGGGAAAACCGCCGTCGCCACCCTTGGATCCTGCAGTGGTCAAGCCGTTGCCATTTCCGCCATTTGTGGGCGGGCTTTCCGCACTATAGGTCACACAGCCACCGCCTCCACCGCCAGTAATATCACTTTGCCCTGAACCTCCAGCTCCGCTGCTGAATCCGTTGTTGGTGGTAGCTGCGCCAGCAGAGTAGTGGGCCTGGCCACCACCACCCCCTCCAGTATTCGCTGATGCTGTAATACCGGTGGTATATAAACGACCGTCGCCTAGAACTGCTGTCGATCCGTTACCGCCATTGCCGGCCAGGCCTGCGGCGCCACCGCCGCCACCACCACCGTTGTAGCCGGTGCCTCCTCCACCACCTGCAAAACCGGCCACAGTCACTCCCACAGGCGTATTTACTGCGCTAGCTGCTGCCGGCGGATTAGCACCAGGATTAGTAGACCAGGGGTTGCCGCCAATTCCGCCCGGAGCTGTGAGCACAAAACTACCATAGGTTATGGAGCTGAGCTCGCCGCTAGGTGCTTGGACACCTTTGCTGGTGGTGGCCGTGCCACCAGCGCCCACTACTATGGTAAGAGTATCGCCCGGAGTCACCGTCAAGTTGTTGAAATATCCCGCTGATCCGCCGCTGCCGCCTCCGCCGCCACCATCGCCAGTTTTGCCATCGTCTCCGGCTCCACCTCCACCCACGGCCATGGCTGATATCTTGTTCACACCTGCAGGCACACTAAATGTATAGGTTCCCGGCGTAGTATAATTAAGATGACCAATGCCGAAGAGAGGCCAGGTACCTGCACCTTTAAGTAATAATTGCTCTAAAATAGAATGAACACCAGAAGCACTAATGGATGTCACCAGTTGTTGTGATCCTATGAGTCCTCTGTTTCCTCTTGAGCGTGGCATTAACTGATTACCTCATAAGCCGCAATGACATGTGCTGCGTTATTTGCTGAAGCGCTTGACTGAACGTAATCTCCTTCTAACAAATAAACACCGGTATCTTTACCCATGACCACTAAAGTTGAATTAGATGGGACCGTAACAGTGCCGGTAAAATAATAGGTGACTGATGAGCGAACAAGAGTTACATTTGCTGTTATATTGTTTGCTGTATAATTTGAAAGTATTAAATTATTCATCTTCACAACCGTATTACTTCCGGCGGCATTTGTTACCACATTGGCCAAAGAAGTCGTTACATTGAGAACTGCTGTGTTTGCTAAAATTGATGCTACATTTACTATATTAGGATTTGCCATTTAACCTCCAAAAACTATTGCCATTGCTATAGATTTACCTGTTGTAATTCCTGTGCTTGTTGAGGATCCACTACCTTGACCACCATTACCAAATTCTATCCATTGAGAAGAATTACCATCATTAAAATAGACATACATGATTCCATCGTCAGTATCCAGCCATATATCTCCGGCATTAGGAGATACCGGAGCTCCAGAACTTGATGTGAACGTAAAATTAACTCCAGAATAACCTGAAGTACCCGAATAACCTGAAATGCCCGAATAACCACTAGCAGCTGCTGCACCAGGCGTACCAGAATAACCTGAAACACCAGAATAACCAGATATACCAGAATAACCAGATATGCCTGAGTAACCAGAATAACCAGATATGCCTGAGTAACCAGAATAACCAGAAAGGCCAGAATAACCAGAATAACCAGAAAGGCCAGAATAACCAGAATATCCGGACACGCCTGAGTATCCAGAAATACCAGAATAACCAGAGTAACCAGATGAACCTGTGCCTGAATAACCAGAATATCCAGAAACACCATTAACACCTATAATACCATCTTGGCCAGAATAACCAGAAAAACCAGAATAACCAGAAATACCAGAATAACCGGAAATGCCAGAATAACCTGAGATACCAGAAAAACCGGAATAGCCAGATTGCCCCGAATAACCGCTAGCAGATGCTGCGCCAGCTGGACCAGAATAACCTGAAACACCAGAATACCCTGAGATACCAGAACCAGAATAACCAGAAATACCAGAATAACCACTTGGTCCAAGATCACTAATTGAAATGGTACCAACCATACCACCGTGATATTGGCAGATATAATACAATGTGCTTGGTGCATCATAGGGCACAGCAAAAATAATTACGCCAACTGCTGCTCCGTTATTAGTTACGCCACTACTATATGCGCTGCCTGTACCTGTAACCGCAGCAGTTTTAATCCAAAATGGATGACCTGATGCATTTACATTAAAAATATAAGAAAAACCACGAAGCAAATATAAAGTTGGATTATTTGATCCATCAATTACATATGCACTAGCTCCACTGTTTGTTACAGAATATGAGCGAGAGCCCATGTAACCGGATATGCCTGAATAACCACTTATACCTGAATAACCAGAGTATCCAGATACACCAGAAAAACCTGAAGTACCTAAAATTCCGGAATAACCAGAATAACCAGAAACGCCTGAATAACCACTTATACCTGAATAACCAGAGTATCCAGATACACCAGAATAACCTGAAATGCCTGAGAAACCAGAGTAACCAGAAATACCAGAGTAACCGGAGTATCCAGAATAACCACTAGCAGATGCTGCGCCAGGCGCACCAGAATAACCAGAAATACCAGAAATACCTGAATAACCTGATGTGCCTACACCAGAATAACCTGAAATACCTGATAAACCAGAATAACCACTTATACCTGAATAACCGGAAACGCCAGAGTAACCGGAATAACCTGAAGTGCCTGTTGAACCAGCTAGACCTGAGAAACCAGAAATGCCAGAATAACCTGAGATACCAGAAATGCCAGAATAACCAGATTGACCCGAATAACCGGAATAACCACTTGTACCTGAGTAACCCGAAATACCAGAATCGCCTGAATAACCTGAAGTGCCTGTTGAACCAGCTAGACCTGAGAAACCAGAAATGCCAGAATAACCTGAGATACCAGAAAAACCGGAATAACCAGATGTTCCTATACCTGAATAACCGGATATACCTGAGTAACCAGAAATACCCGAAAAACCAGAGTAACCTGAGATACCTGAAAAACCAGAAATACCTTGGTCGCCCTTATCGCCTGTTACGGTAAATGTAATGACAACATTTGTGCTATTTGAAAATGGCGTAGAAACACCAGACACATATGAAATGGGCACATCAAAGTGTAAAGTATCATCAACATGTGTACCAGTAATAGCATAAATTACAAAGTTAAGAGTATTTGCCTCTTCAGTAATCTTAGTGTAGCCTTTGATTGGACTTGAAGAATCATCAATCGTTGTGAGAAACGAATAAATGTTTGAGAGAAGGCGGTCTTGATCGTGAATAGTTAGTGTAGTTGCTGACGATAGTGTAGCATGATTAACATTTAAACGCCCAGCGCCCGGATCTGTTGTGTCTGTTTTAGTGTCAAACTTGTAGTAGAATGATGCACCGCCAAATTGACCATCACGGCCAGAATATCCCGAGGCGCCCGAATAACCAGAAAAACCAGATTGACCTGAGAAACCAGAAATGCCACTAAAACCAGAATAACCAGAGATACCTGAAAAACCTGAATAACCTGAATAACCACTAGCAGATGCAGCACCAGCCATACCAGAATAACCAGAGATACCGGAATATCCTGATGTGCTTACACCAGAATATCCAGAATAACCAGAAATGCCGAAACCAGAATAACCAGATACACCAGAAAAACCTGAGTAACCTGAGATACCTGAAAAACCAGAAATACCAGAATAACCTGAGAATCCAGATTGGCCAGAAAAACCAGAAGCGCCAGCACCAGAAAAACCAGAAACGCCTGAATAACCGCTTTCGCCTGAATAACCAGAGTAACCTGATACGCCAGAGAAACCAGAATTACCGGAATAACCTGAGTAACCAGAGGTGCCTGAGAAACCTGAAAAACCTGAAGAACCTGAAAAACCAGAAATGCCTGAGTAACCTGATGTTCCTATGCCAGAATATCCAGAATAACCAGAAACGCCAGAATAACCAGAGATACCTGAGATACCAGAATAACCGGAAACGCCAGAGTAACCACTTACGCCTGAATAACCAGAATAACCGCTTACACCTGAATAACCCGAATAACCAGAGAAACCAGAATAACCCGATGTGCCTGCGCCTGAGAAACCAGAGTAACCAGATGGACCTGTACCTGAATAGCCAGAGTAACCAGAAGTACCATTTGATCCTGCTACACCATCTTGACCAGAGTAACCAGAAAAACCAGAGTAACCAGAGTAACCAGATGTGCTATTACCGGAATAACCAGAGAAACCAGAATAACCGGATGATCCTGCACCAGAAAAACCAGAGTAACCAGATGGACCTGTGCCTGAATAACCAGAATATCCAGAAACACCATTAACGCCTATAATACCATCTTGGCCAGAATAACCAGAGAAACCAGAAAAACCAGATGTACTATTACCGGAATAACCTGAAGTGCCTGTACCAGAATAACCTGAGTATCCCGAATAACCGGAAAAACCAGAATATCCGGAAAAGCCAGAGTATCCTGATATTCCTTGTACACCAGTTCTTACTCGTACCTTTGCCATTTTTTTATTTTATCCTTTTTATTCGGTGACGCTTAAGTAACTGTTGCTATGCCCTCGAACAATCTCTCTGTAAAGTTGTTTGCAACATCATTCATTGTAACAGTGTACACGTAACGGCCAAGTTCGAGGTTGGTTGTTGTAGTTGCACCAAGAGTCATTGCAACATTACCATTCGCAGCATCAGTTGTATGAATGACAAAATTAATTACTTCAGTAGAATAAACAGACTTTTTAAGTTGAGAGGCTATAACGTGATTAACTAAATTACGAACACTATCATCATTGTTAACAACTTCTATCTGTAGAGCATAATTGGCACCAGTTTCTATGTCTAATTCAATATATTCTGCCAAAGCACAATCTCCCTTTTAAGTGGTATTTAGTCAAAAAAAATCTTTATTTACCAGTCTCCAGTCCAATGTTTGATATGATTTTTATTATAAAAATTTCTTTTTAGTTGTTCCCAATCGCCAAAATTATTAAAATTTCTGCAAAGAAATGTTTGGTATGGAGGATTCTCTTCATAGAGATAAATCGAATCTATTTCTTTTATTTTTTCTACAACTTGTTTGAATACTTCAGGCGCAGGATTGGTGTTAATCATTTTTCCAAACAATGTATAAGTAATAGCGTGCATATAAGTTTGTGCGCCAAGGAAGTAAATATTGGTGTATCCAATTTTTCTTCGATGTGTATACATTGAAATGGCAGTAGAAAAAACTGGGTTATTAGGCGCACTTATCATTAAATCGTGCGCGAAGTCGTATGTTCTACAAATAGGTAAAATTTGTTTAATGCCATCAGGGATCACTTTCGATAATTCAGCATCACAAAAACGATCAATGTCTACATAAAGACCACCTTCATAAAACATTTTATAGAGTCGCCAAATATCTGTTTTTGCAACAATGCCTTGATGTTCGACAAAAGTAAAATCTTGTCTCATTTTTTCATTTAAATAATCTTCAATTTCTTCATTAACTGTTATTTCAATTTGCCAATCTGGGTTTAAATCACGCAATTGTTTAACACCATACACAATTAATGCAGAATCATCATCAAAAATATTTTTATTTTTCCATGCTAAATGTATTTTTTTAGGTATGTGATAATTGTTCACTCAATACCCATTTGTTTGCGAATCTTAGTAGCACTGATAGCATGAGTAGCATTATCAAAAATTTCTTGTTCAATTTTATAACCCACATCACGACCATATGTAATATTTACGATGTTAGGAACAACTTGAATTTCATATTGACCTTGATATAATGGATCTAAATCTTTTCGAATAAAACTTTTTACTTGTTCAATTGCAAAAGGATTACTGTTGTTCCAGCCTTGACAGTCACGAATTTGAATTACTACTTGTCCAGTTTTGGCGATTGCTCTTTCAAATAATGCACGATGACCAGAATGCCATGGTTGCCAACGACCAAGCATTTGTACAGTTTCTTTTTGCCAATCAAATTTAGGTCTACGGCGATTTTCAATAATGTGATCTCCAACAAACTCAGCCCATCTTTCAGCATTTTGTTCCGTAATTCTAAAATCATATATGTCTGGCGGCACAAAGGCTTTGTTTGTATCTTCATAACGACCAGATTCAATTGTATCCATCCAAATAGTCCAATCTGCTTTAAAATTATTACGCATCTCTGGCAGCGGTGCCACAAAATCACAAATTACATAATCACCAGAACACTTTATAGCAAATTCTAACATTCTTAAACTTTGACGAATGCGTCCTTCTCGACTAAAATCCCAATCGTTAAATTTTCTGCGTATGTCATCTGCATTGAACCAATCTACTTTTACATTCATTTTAGCCGATGATGGCATCATCTCATATTGTGCCATTTTACTCGTAGGCATTCGGCCATTTTTTTCTAAATATTTTTTTAGTCTTTCAGCAAAATAAGTTTTACCAGATCCGGGTAGACCCATAATAAGTATTTTTTCCATTTTAATCTCCTATTTCATTCCAAAGTTTTTTCCAATTTACAAAATGCGGTTCATTGTTTTGAGAAATGTGTAATGTTAAAGTTGGAATTGGCGAAAACAAAATCACTGGTCCTTCAGTGGTTGCTCCATCATTCCACAAAACATTTATGGTACCATCTTCACTTACTCTAGTGTTTTTAAAAAATTTAGCCAAAGATGCAAAAAGTTCCCAATAGTTTTTAAAAACATTAACACTTGTAAACACGGTATGATGGCAAGTATGTAAAGTTCTCCAGTGTCTGTTTAATCCCATTAAAATTCTATAAGGTTTATTTGCATACGAAGTGTTTGGTGAATATGTAAAGATATCATCATCTGCCCTGATTGCAATTATTTGTTTAAAATCTTCTCGAAATTTATTTGCTTGATTATACATTTCAGAAATTGCTTCTGGAAAATGTAGGTAATCATCTTCTACACAATAGACCCAATCTCGTCCTTTATCTTTGCAAAACTCAAATTGTTTATAGGCAGAATAATTAAAACCTTCAACTTTTAAATGTTCAATATGGTATATTATATTATTTTTTTCACAAACTTCTTTGAAAAAAAAATGTAATTCTTTTGAACTATGGTCGTCTAAAATCCAAAGTTTAATGTCTATATCTTTTGCTAAAACTATTGAATTAACAAGTGACATAAAACATTTTTTAATTAGAGTTGTTTTATCAACTTTAATAAAGCGTTCACCTCTTTCTGGATGAACAATATTTTTTTCACAAGACCTATAAACAATATCCAACATTAATGTGATCTTTCAAATGAAGTGTCAAGTTTTTGTGGTTTTTCCAATAACGGATTAACAAACTCAGCTTTGATAATTTGATCTTTAAAAAACTCCATAAAAGAATCAGGACCAAAATAATTCCAAACACCAGAAAGTTGATATATTAAACCAATGCCAGTTATTCTAGAAAATTGAACTAACCAAGAAAGATATGTAGAATCAATTTTTTCACCGCATTCAATTGCCCTAAGCATACGATGCTCTTTGTTTGGACCCCATTTTTCAACATTAACCAATATATTTGATTTAGTGGGCTTCATCCATTCTGGTAAAATACCTTGAATATAAGCACAATTATAATCTCTACAACTTTGCGGTCTTATTTCATGCACAGTACAAGTTTCACTCAAGTAAAAGCATGGTTTACCTGGATGTTTTACATGACCATTAACAACATAAAACAACCATTTGCAACAAATATTGCAATCACCACACTGTCTTTCGAAATTCATAAGTTGAGGCTTAGAAGAATAAAATTGAACTGGTTTTTCGATCATAGTGTTTTAGCAATCATATAAATTTCTTCAATTTGTTGGTGTGTAAAGTTCATAATTCCATCATTTGCTCGATCAGCGAATTCACAATCTAATCCACCAATTCTAATTGGATTGTATGTCGGTTCCACACCATTACGATAAATTTTAAAATAATCTAAGTATGATACGTTTTTCTCAAAAGTAGAACCCATGACAATTAAACCTGGTTTCTCAAATGATCTTGCCATATGTTGGCCAACAGAATCCACTCCAACAAATAAGTCGCATTGAGATATCATAGCCATGTAAAATCTTAAATCAGCACCAGGAATGGTTTTAGCATTCAACATAAAATTATCTTGTGGATGTATATAGTCATTTGGTCCAAAATATAAAACCACATAATCTTGTGAGAGTAAATGACCAAGTTTTAATGCATCATCAACATCTAAACTTCTACCTGATGAATCAAATGGCCTATTATTAACCATTTGAATGCCTGAGCCGTAAGGTTGAAACACGCAAAACTTTTTTTTATTTTTTTGTTGTTTTGCTTCTTGAATCAATTTATTTACCGAAAAAATTTCATTCGTATGACAATATAAATTTGGCTTATTTAAATCGGTGTGATTATTTGTATTGTTTATTTCTTCATCAAATGCTTCACACAAAGAAGTTTTTTGATTGTAATAACTATAGCGGTGATATGGTTCGGGATGTTTGAGAATTGAATTTTTAACAACTAAATCAAATATACCTTTTTGAACTGCACTGTAAGTTTTGTTTTGTAAAAGAGGATGACTCCAATATAAATTTTCCCAACCATAAATTAAAACTTTAAAGTCATCATTTGGGTTTAGCCTATGGTATTTTTCTAAAGCAGGTATAGCAGTGACCACTCTACCAGCACCACCTGAAATCATAAACGTACTATTCATTTTGACCATTCGTGTAAAGTTTTTTTCGCAGTTTCAATAGCCAGCTGCCTATCGCCACAACCTACATGTAGAAAGTAGTAACGCTGCCATTCTTTCCAAGTTATTCCAGTATACTTTAATCCATATTTTGCCATGTTATGAGAAAGACAGTACTCATCTATGTCACCTTCTCGCACAAAAGTTATATTTTTTCCTTCTTTAGGAGTAATTGTCAATGGTTCCCAAACATCATGCGTAGATTTAAATGATATGACAGCATTAGATGCTATACCAACATCTCTACCATCTCTTTGAAAATACAAATTATTTTCTACATAAAACTTTGATGATGCATGATAGTTATCATTAAAGGCAATATGATGTGGAAAAGTAATGCCCGTTGCAAAGTCTGGAAATTGTGGATGTATTAAAATATCAGCATCGATAAGAAAATTGGCATCAGCGTGTTTACCATCTTCATAAACTTGAAACTTTTCATAATTTATATGCCACTCAGAAAACTTTCTTTGCGTAATAATATTAAGTTCCGAGCCAGTTCTGTATGCATAAGCTTTTATTGTAGGTAAACACATTTCCCAAAGTTCGGGAAAATAATCATTAATATAAACACAATGTATAATTTTTTTCATCAACAATCTTCAGTGTAATTTTCTTTCTCTTCAATTGTTGAATTGCCACGGTCATCATAAGCATACAGTCCATCTTGTATAATTCCAAACAAATCACAACGAATAAAAACATCCAAAGTTTTTGTCATCCCCTCACGAATAGCATATGATAAAAGATTTCTAGCAATTGGCGGATCTATTGCATATGCGTGAGCACGACAAATGAATCGCCAATGACCATTGTAAATTGAACCATGTGGAGGTAATCCAATTGGTACTTTACCAGAAAAAAATTGTTCTTTACATCCCAAAAACTGTATACAATTATAAAATTTATGTGTATCCAGTTTATGCAACATTATTGCGTCATGCTCAAGAACAATAATTGGTTGATCAATCGTGACACATCGAGCCCACAATGAAAGATGTGAAAAAAAGACTGCAATTTGACTAGTTGAATACTTGTCGTTAGGTTGTTTGATCCATTTCCAATATATTAAATGTTCAAGGTGTGGCGGAACAATAATATCTTTTTTACTAGTGCCATCAAATGCTTGCCATAATTTTACTGGCTGTTCAACATTTTTACAAGAACTCATGCATCTTGCGGCTAATTTTTCCGATTCTGCATTATCTTTAATTGTAATAATATAAGCAGATTCTATTTTACGATTGTCACTAAACAATAATGAAGAATTTAAATTCATAACATGATAGCACTAAAGTCTTTTCCAGAAGGTTCTTTAATCCAATTAGGAGACATTTTATCAATTAAGAGTGTTTCTTGAGCGAGTTCTCTTGTAATACTGTCCAATTTACTTAGTTCTAACATTTTTTCCATTGGCATATGATAAGTATAAACGCCTATTTGAAGTGTCACAAAGATATTCATAAGAACAACATTCTCATCAGAATCATTTTGTTTTTTTACAGCAAATGCTAAAAATTTACGATAATTTTTTCTTTGTTCCATTTTTGGTTGATGTGGATCCAACTTATAAAAATTTTCAGGAGGCTCACTTTTTGGCAACTCCATTAAATTTAATTGTCGTCTTATTTCCGACATAAACTCAATTAATGTTTTACACATGCCAACCATATCATCATCAAGATCGGCAATTTGAAAATTATTAAAACATTGAATTATTTTCTCATTCATATAGCACCTTTTTTTATTTACAAATATTTGTTAAAAATTTCAGAATAAAAAGTTTTATAGAACCATTCATTATGTTTAATAACTAAATTTGATTGTTCTTTTGTCATTATTTTTGGCCATGAAGGTTCTAATTTTATAACTTTAGGTTGTACTTTATGTGACACCAAAGCTCGGTAAGCTGTATCGTGTTCGTATTGTCGTGCTTGTTGAATATTATTTAAGTCGTGTTGAAAATTTGGCATTTCCAACCAATGATAAATTTTACTCATACATCTAAGAGGATCTTCATTGAAGTCTTCAAACCTACAAAAGAAAAAATTATTAGGTCGTTTTTGTGCCCATTCATAAACATGAGGTAAATTTTTTAAAGGCAAGCCAAGATTGCCACCAATATCAGTACAATAAATTTCCATTCGTTTTTCAAAAGGTTCCATATGAAATGGAGATTCAAGTGAACCTATATTCCAAACTGTATACTTGTTAGATAATTTTTCAAATGAACAAATAATGTCTCTTAAATCACGAATTATTATTAAAAATTTTGGATTTTCATAAGCATGAAACAAAAAGTTTAAATGCTTATCCCAATTTCTTGATTTGGAAAAAACAATTGGTTTTTCTGTCATTGTATCAAACCATCCTTGCATTCCATTTTTGACGTAATTTGTCAACGAATCGTTAAGAAGGTCTTGATCCATAGCAATAAATTCAGAAACAGAACTTGCAGCTTGTTTAGCGCCGTCAATCAAATATGTTGTTGGACAAGTTGATGATGTAAAAATATTTGGATTTTGCTGCAAAATATTCATCAACAAAGTTGAACCGGATCTTGGTAAACCAAGCGCATAATGTATAGTTTTCATGTTTTAAGTCAAGTTAAAATAATAATTTAAATGTTTTTTATTTATTTATACTGATTTGCGGGCTAAGGCATGATAACTATTACGACTATTAGTTATATCATTCCAAGTGTTACCTGGTACTTGGATTGGTGAGCTTCTAGAACTTCTGGTACCATCACCTAGGTTGCCACCAAAATTATATCCCCAAGACCAAAGAGTACCATCAGTCTTACGAGCTAAGGACCAAGCACTACCAACAGCTATATCATTCCAAGTGGTACCTGGTATTTGGACTGGTGAGCTTTTAGGAATTGTGGTATTATCACCTAGTCGGCCAGAACTATTATTTCCCCATGTCCAAAGAGTACCATCAGACTTACGAGCTAAGGAATGACAGCGCGCACCAGCTATATCATTCCAAGAGGTACCTGGTATTTGGATTGGTGAGCTTTTATTAATTATGGTACCATCACCTAGTTGGCCAAAATAATTAAGTCCCCAAGACCAAAGAGTACCATCTGTTTTACGAGCTAAGGAATAATAATTACCACCAACCATATCATTCCAGGAAGTACCTGGTATCTGGACTGGTGAGCTTCTATCAATTTTGGTACCATCACCTAGTTGGCCAGAACCATTATATCCCCAAGACCAAAGAGTACCATCGGTCTTTCGAGCTAAAGAAAAACTATATCCACCAGCTATATCATTCCAAGTGGTACCTGGTATTTGGACTGGTGAGCTTTTAGGAATTGTGGTATTATCACCTAGTCGGCCACCACTATTGCATCCCCATGCCCAAAGAGTACCATCAGACTTACGAGCTAAAGAAGAAGCACCATGACCAACTATATCATTCCAAGAGGTACCTGGTACCTGGACTGGTGAGCTTCTATAAGTTAAGGTACCATCACCTAGTTGGCCCCGATTATTACGTCCCCATGCCCAAAGAGTACCATCAGACTTACGAGCTAAGGAATGACCATTACCACCAGCTATATCATTCCAAGTGGTACCTGGTATCTGGATTGGTGAGCTTTTATCAATTGTGGTACCATCA